>Ga0306920_100006470_pt1 | contig 15294 bp, 13 predicted proteins | sample flu12Cox44000170_FD_204666 | JGI IMG/M metagenome (GOLD analysis project Ga0306920, IMG submission 204666) | Lab enrichment of tropical soil microbial communities from Luquillo Experimental Forest, Puerto Rico - flux4day.12C.oxic.44.000.170 (v2)... | ecosystem: Environmental > Terrestrial >... | reverse complement strand
GGCATGGGTGTACCAGTTCGCGGCCTGGCCCAGGTGTCGATGAACCTGACCGACACCGACCTGACTCCCATCGCGCGCGTATTCGAATATGTGAAGCGCGAAGCGGCGCGATACGGCGTGTTGCCGATGTCAAGCGAGATCGTGGGACTCATTCCAAAAAAGGCACTGGAAGACGCTGCCGAGTGGTTTCTCCAGATCGAGAACTTCGACTCTTCCTTGATCCTGGAGAATCGTCTTGCCGGTGTAATGAGCGGCAAGGTGGCGGCTGGAGGATTGCGTGCAGGCATTGAACCGTTCGTCGAGCAACTCGCAGCCCCTACGGCGGCGCCCGGAGGAGGCAGCGCTTCGGCGGCCACGGGAGCCATGGCAGCCGCGTTGGGCGGCATGGTTGCCACGATGTCGCGCGGCAAGAAGGCATACATGCAGTATGAGCAGCCACTGAGCGACGCCATTGCCAGGCTGGCCGAGCTGCGCGAGAAGTTCAAGGCCTCGATCGACGCGGACGCCGAGTCCTTCAACGAAGTAATGGCAGCTTTTAAGAAGGCGAAAGACCACCCCGAGGCCCGGGCGCAGGTGGAAGCCGCAACCCAGAAAGCTACGTCTATTCCACTGACGGTTGCTGAGCGGGCGAAGGAGGTACGGTTAGTCCTGGAATCGTTGCGTCCGATCACCAATCCCAGGATGGCATCGGACTTGACGGTTGGCGTAGGACTGGCCCGTGCTGCCGCCGAAGGCGCCCTGGCGAATGTGGAGATCAATCTCGCTGACCTCAAGGACGAAGCATTTATAGCTGACGTCAAGAAGAGAGTGGCCGCAGTGCGGGAACCCTGGCTTGTCGTACCCGCTTAGGGAGAAGGACAGACGGATTGTTGGCCGCGAGTTTTCCCGGCCTCGAAGTCGAAGCACCCCTACCGCCGCAACGACCTGGGCCTAAGCGGGTTTACTAACAGGCACGTTGTCACTGGGAGGCAATAGTCCGTCTAACATGCAGGCCGGGCTGGGTGCCTATCCCCAGACAACAGGCTGGTTTGCTACGGCATCCCTCCTGGGAAGAGTCGAGTACAATACATGTCTATGAAAAAGTTCGTCTTCGGCCTGGTTATTGGCGCGTTTTGCCTGCCTGCGTTTGCCGCGCCGTTGAGTAGCAATGCCCGAACCGTCGTTCCGGCGGCGATTCAACAGATCATTTCGGTCGACTATCGTGCCTTGCGCAACTCGGACAGTGCCCGGGCGCTGAGAGATCGTGTCCTTCCAGACAACCTGAAGCAGTTCGAGAACGCGTTGCGGTCGGCCGGCATCGACCCCGACAAGGATATGGAGCAGCTGACGTTTGTCAGTTATCGCGTGCCGAAAGTGGGGCTGCGCAGCATCGGTATTGCCCAGGGTCCATTTAAGCAGAAGGAATTCCTGGCGAAGATGCGGCAGCGCAAGGTGAAGCCTGAGAAGTACCTGTTGTCATCGATCTATCCCATGGCAGCGGGAATGGAGCTCGTCTTTCTTGATCCTTCAACCATTGTTTTCGGTGAGAGTTCCTCGCTCAAAGGCGCGATCGACGTGCGCGATAAGGGCGCCGAGTCGCTGGAGACGAACGGCGACATCAACGGTCTCGTTGCCGACGTGGACAATGCCGCGGTGTGGAGCGTGCTCGACCAATTGGGCACCCAGAACATGATGCGATCGGCGCTCGGCCAGGCCTCCGGACTCGCCGACTATGACGTGATCAAGAAGCGCTTGTTGGCCTCTGACTATGTAATGAACTTCACCAATGGTGTGACGTTCGATCTTAACGTGAAGACTTCAGACGCCATGACGGCAGCCAGTCTCGCGTCGATCATGAAGGCGGGGGTGCTGTACCGCAAGCTGAATGCAACGCCCACCGAGAAGATGGCCCTGGACGGCACTACGGTCGACAACTCGAACAACATGTTGGAGATGCACTTTAAGACCGACGATCAGCGATTCCAGGCGCTGCTCAAGTCGGATCTGTTTGCCGCCGTATCACATTAAGCTTGGCGAAATTCGACGGGCTGGACGGCACACGAGTCCGTCAGCGGCAGACTGGTGGACTTTTTCCCAGGCGACGACTTGTTGGCAGCGAAGCAGGCCAATCGCGGAAGCTGGGGAGCCATCGACCTTGGCGAACCGAGCTCACTCTACATGATCCGGCCGCAGCGGAGCCGCTGCTGGGCAACATGCACGTCGCACCAGGTGCATGGGAAATGCGTCGTCAGCGACTGGCAACCTGAATGTCGTTCCGTCTGCGTGGCCCCAGCCGCAACCCGGCGGGATGAACGTGAGCCGCGTGCGTGAGCGCCTGCTCATTGCTTTTCGGGATAGAAAATTGGCTCGCGCGGTGATCTAAGAGCTGGCCCTTCCCCTACTAGCGTGCCGCTTTTGGCGGCTGCTGTCCCGCGGTGTTAGCGTTGCCACGGTCGAGACTCAGCGGATTAGGCTGCGTTCCCGGATCCGGCGTGTGTGGCGGCTTTCTATACCTCGGCTGCACCGACTCCGTACTGCTGATCTCTGCTGAACCGGTTTTCGCTTGCGGGGAAGTATTCCCGCCGGGCGGAATCGGCCCGGTCCCAGGGGATTGGTTTTTCAGTTCGGGGCTTTGCCGGATCGCCTTCGCGTTGGACGGTGGCCTTTGAATCGACGTTGCGCTGCCTTTACGGGGGCGGCTCGAGGACGTTGTGCCGGGACTTTGCGCAAGGGTGGCCACGCCAGTTGCAAGCACGGCCAGCGTTGCGACATACGCAAGCGGCTTCATAGAAAGGCTCCTCTGGTCTGCGGCAGGAGCAGACACTTGCTTGCTAGGCCTTTTATGTATTCTACCGCGTTACGGTGCGGCTTTTTGGGGGGTCTATCAGGAAGGTGGAGTCGAAATCAGCACATTTGGGCTATCTGGTCATTGACGATCTTGCCGTCGCCCTCCGATCCGGCAGATATAATCGATCTATCTTGCTGCGCTTAGGGCTGACAATTGTCTCTCGCATTGCCTCGCTGCTCGTGCTGATTTGCGCTTCGCTTGAGGTTGCCGCGGGCCAGGCACTTCCCAGTACATCTCTTTTGGTGATGCCCTTCGAGAACCAGTCGCAGGCCCCGGGGATCGAATGGATCAGCGAGGCATTCCCCGAGGTTTTGTCGCAACGGATGGCATCTCCCCGGACCTTTGCCATCAGCCGCGAGGACCGCAACACCGCCTTCGATCATTCAGGAATTCCTCCGACCGTTCTCCCCTCGCGCGCAACCATCTACCGTATTGCCGAGCAGATGGATGCCGACTACGTCGTACTGGGAACCTATAACTTTGATGGCAGCACGTTCACGGCCTCGGCACAGCTGCTCGATATGAAGAAACTGCACCTGAACGCCCCGGTCAAGAGCAGCGGGCTGCTGACAGATCTGATCATGATTCAGACCGGGCTGGCGTGGGAGTTGCTGCGGCAGATGCCGGATCCGCCATCCGTGACGCGCGAGCAGTACCTACGAACCTCGGCGCCCATTCGTCTCGATGGCTTCGAAAACTATGTTCGCGGTATCATGGCGACAAACCACCAGCAAAAGATCCGCTATTTCCGCGACGCTATTCGCCTGGATCCTACCTACACACTGGCGATGGTGCAGTTGGGCAAAGCCTATTACGATAGTCATGAATATGAGTCGGCTGCAGTATGGTTCGCGCGCGTGCCGAAGAATGACCCGGCTGGGGGAGAAGCCAACTTCCTGCTCGGCATGTCGGAGTTTTACCATGGCTCGTTTGACAAGTCATACGCCGCCTTCACCTATCTTGCGGGGCGGTTGCCGCTCACCGAGGTTTACAACAACCTCGGCGTAGTGGAGAGCCGCAGGGGAAGAAAGACAAGCGCGGTAGAGTACTTTTCCAAGGCGGTGAATGCCGATCCCAACGATGCGGATTATCGCTTCAACCTGGCAGTTGCGCTTTACAAGAACGGCGACAGCGCCGGGGCCGCTCGCCAGCTGAAAGAGGAGTTGCAGCGACGTCCCGCCGATGGCGAAGCCAAGTCGCTGCTCGACCTGGTTAGCCGCCCGGCATCGCCGTCCGCCGCAAATGCCGCCGCTGGCGCGGGGACCAATGCCATGTTCCCGTCCTCGCAGGCGCACGTTCCCCTGGAGCGCATCAAGCAGAATTATGACGAAGCCTCTTATCGACAGCTCGAGATGGAGATTCACAATCTCAGCGAGGAGAGGCTGGCCAAGACCGCCCGGCAGTCGCAGGCGACGTATCATTTGGAGCGCGGGCAGCAGCTGCTGGCGCAGAACAAGCGCGTTGAGGCCGAGGCAGAGTATCGCGAGGCTGTTGGCCTCGATTACAACAACGCTTCGGCGCATGCAGGACTCGCGGGAATACTTGAGGGCAAAGGCGATACGGCCGGCGCCCGGACGGAAGCGCAGACGTCCGTCCATCTGCACCCTAACGTGGATGCGTACCTTTCGCTGGCGCGACTGAATCTGAAACAGAACCAGCTGTCGCAGGCTGCCGATGCTGTGACCCAGGCTCTGAAGTTGGACCCGTCGAATGAGGTTGCGCTGGCGTTGAGGCGTCAAGTCGCAGCGAAACAGGGAATCGCGCAATAATAGTGTGTATGGATGTCTCCGGAAGGAGGCAACATGGTTCGAAGCCGATTCCTGTTTTCAATTGTGCTGCTGGTTGCGCCTGCGACCTGGGCCCCGGCTGATGTGGTTAAGGTTCGCGTCGACGACACGATTCAGCCGATCAGCGACGAGTACATCGGACGCGCCATCGAGCGTGCCCGTCAAACCAATGGCGATGCCGTGCTCATCGAGTTAAACACTCCGGGCGGCCTCGCCGATTCCACCCGCTCGATCATCACCAAGATCCTCGCGTCGCCGGTACCGGTAATTGTTTATGTCACACCGACAGGTGCGCAAGCCGCGTCGGCCGGTTTTTTTCTTCTTGAGTCGGCGGACATAGCGGCAATGGCTCCCGGCACCAACACAGGGGCGGCTCATCCCGTCATGCTGGGCGGCGAGAAGATGGATGATGTGATGAAGGCGAAGGTGGAAAATGATTCTGCCGCCTTCATGCGCTCATTTGTTGGCCCCCGCGGTCGCAACGTGCAACTGGCTGAGAGCGCGGTTCGCGAGTCGAAGTCCTGGACCGATCAGGAAGCCCTCCAGCAGCACCTGATCGATGTAGTCGCACCCGACGAGCGCGACCTGCTCAAGCAACTGGACGGCCGTGTGGTCAAGCGCTTCGACGGCAAGACTGCGACGCTGCACCTGGCCGGCAAGCGCATCGACGAGCTGCCGATGACGGTGAAGCAGCGCATCCTCGACTTCCTGGTCAATCCCAACATTGCATTCCTGGTGCTGGCGGTAGGCGCCCTCGCGCTCTATGCAGAATTCAATCATCCGGGAGCGGTGCTGCCGGGCGTGGTGGGAATTGTTTTCATCCTGCTGGCGCTGTTCGCCCTGAACCTATTACCCGTACGATATGCGGCGATCACTCTCATCGTCGCCGCCTTCCTGCTGTTTGCCCTGGAAGCGAAGTTTGCGACTCACGGGATCCTCGGGCTTGGCGGTATCGCCCTGTTAACGATTGGCGGACTTCTGCTGGTTGACGGCCCCATACCTGAACTGCGGGTAAAGCTGTGGGTGGCCCTCAGCATCAGTGTGCCCCTGGGCGCCATCACCGTGTTTCTGATGACCATCGCCCTGCGTGCTCGCCGCAACAAGGTTGTTACGGGCCAGCAGGGATTGCTCGGGGCGGTTGGCGAAGCTCGCACCGATATCGATCCGGAAGGCAAAGTGTGGGTCGGTGGCGAACTCTGGAATGCTCACTCGCAGAGAAGAGTCGCCTTCGGTGAACAAGTGGTGGTGCGCAAAGTGGAAGGGCTGGAGCTGGAGGTGGAGAAGAAGGGCGGCGCCTAGGTGCGGCATTTTCGCTTCTCATCACGAGCGCGCTGAAATAGCTCCGCGAGATCCCCGCCTGGAATGCAACTTGACAAGGTTACTGTATTGCACCGGCATGGTGAGTGGCTGATTCCATGCCGTCTCCCCGAAACCGCAAGAAGCGCGCTTAAACTTACCTCTTCCGCCACGGTGGATTCCTCTTCTTACCCTTCGGGAAACGCCCCTCACCGCACAAAGATCTTGTATAGCATCAGGTAAATCACCACCCCTGTTACCGACACGTACATCCAGATGGGGAATGTGTAACGCGCGATGGCCTTGTGCCGCGCGAAGCTGCCCTTTAAGGCACGAGCCAGCGTCACAAGGATGAACGGCACCACGAGTACCGCAAGGAGTGTGTGCGAGATCAGAATTGTGAAATACACCGGTCGCGAGAGGCCCTCGCCCTGAAAGTGTGTTACTCCGGCGCGCAGCACCAGGTGATAGTACAAATACGAGACCAGGAAGGCCGACGAGGTTATGAACGCGGTGATCATCATGCGCTTGTGGGCCTCGCGGCGGCCGTGCTTGATGAAGTAGAAGCCGGTGCCAATCAAGACCGCGCTGGTTCCGTTGAGGACCGCATTCAATGCAGGAAAGAATGTGGGGCTCACCTGCATTCGTTATGCTGCCGGCTTGGTAGTGCGGTGATTCGCTACCAGGAACGACAGCGCGAACATCACCAGCGTGAACAATCCCAGCACCGCCAGGTTCGCCTGGAGCGAGAGTGCGGTCGATGCCGATCCCGGGAAGAGCAGGGAGCGCAAGGCTTCCGTGCCATAGGTCAGGGGATTGATGCGCATCAGCACGCGAATCCATCCCGAGGCTCCCGAGATCGGAAACATTGACCCGGACAGGATCCACAGTGGAATGAGGAACAGATTGATGACGGCATGAAATCCAGCGGTAGAATCCATCGGCCAGGCGATCATGAAGCCTAAGGCCGTCAGCGAAAACGCGACCAGGAAGATCACCGGGATGGTTAACCCGAGGCTCGGCACCGTAAAGTGCACTCCCAATGCAGGAGCGAACAGCAGGAACACCAGTCCTTGCAGCGTCGCCAGCGTCGCGCCCCCCAGTACCTTGCCCAACACGATCACCGAGCGACTGACCGGAGCCACCAGTACCGAGAGAAGGAAGCCTTCTTTGCGGTCTTCGATAACCGACATCATGGTGAAAATCGCTGTAAACAACACGATCATGATGAGTGCGCCGGGAAAGAAATAGGCGAGATAATGCTGGCCTCCAGCGCCGTTGGAGCGGAAGGACGTCCCGAAGCCGGCCCCGATCACGAGCCAGAAGAGTATCGGCGAGGCGATGACCCCAACCACGCGGCTGCGCTGACGATAGAAGCGGACCACCTCGCGCTTCCATAGAGACATGGAGGGCCGCAGCACGCCGGCGCTGTGCGGGGCCATTCTGGCGGGAATTGTCTGAGCCCTGGTAACCATCGATCGCTACGCCTGGTAAACCTTAAGGTATATCTTTAAATCCATTATCTATGCTTCTGGTTCTGAACCATGTTCCCTATCCGTCCAGAAGCGATGTCCGGTCCTGCGGATGAAGACGTCCTCCAGGCTCGGCTTGTGAATGGAGACGCCGTGAATTTCGCCCGGGAAGGCCTCGACCACGTCGGTTACGAAGCGATGCCCATTTTCAATCTCCAGCCGCACACGGTGATCCAGCACTCTCGGTTGCAATCCAAAGCGCCCCCTGACGCGCTGCGCCAGGGCTTCCGGCTGGTCGGATTCGAGCAAGATGACATCGCCGCCAATCTCGCTCTTCAGCTCCACCGGCGTCCCGAGCGCGACGATGCTGCCGTCAGCGTAGATTGCCAACCGGTCACAGCGTTCGGCTTCTTCCATCAAGTGTGTGGTGACTAGCACAGTGACGCGCTCTGCATCGCGCAGGATCTGCAAATACTGCCATAAATCGCGGCGAGCGCCAGGATCAAGGCCGGTCGTTGGTTCGTCAAGCAGTAACACGGAAGGATGATGCAGCAATCCTTTTGCCAGCTCGAGGCGGCGCCTCATGCCGCCGGAAAACGTCTCGGCCCTTTCCTTCGCGCGATCGGCCAAGCCAACCCGTTCCAGCATCTCCGTCACACGTGTTTTCAGAGCCGGTCCCCGCAACCCGTAAAGATGGCCAACATGCAAAAGGTTCTCTTCCGCCGAGAGCTTGATGTCGATGCTCTGTGCCTGAAAGACAACCCCAATCTGTTGTCGCACCAGAGCCGGTTCCCGTGCGACATCGTGGCCCAGGATGAGCGCGCGGCCGCCGGAAGGAATCATCAGCGTCGAGAGAATGCGGAAGGTCGTGGTTTTGCCGCTTCCGTTGGGTCCGAGAAGACCAAAAATCTCCGCCGGACGCACCTCGAAGGAGACACCTGCCAACGCAGCGCGATCGCCATATCTGTGCTGCAAATCCTGCAGTTGAATGACGGCCGCGCAGGATGCGGCGGGCGTATGAACCTCCGGCTGCGAATCGGCGCCGGGTACTGTTACATGGGAGGTCACACAGTATCTTAATACGTTGCGCGATTGATCATCATCAGCGCAAACAGCAAGGGCAGGTAGATTACGGTTGCCTGCAACAGGTGCCGGGCGCGCACCTTAGATTTGGGCGCAATGGGCGCCATCTTCATCGTCCACATGCGCACGCTGAACCACAGCAGAGCTGAGCCGAGCAGCAACGCCCCGGCAAAATACGTCCATCCGGCCATTCCCATCAGCGTCGGTGCGAGCGTCACCGGCACCAGCGCAACGGCATAAAAGACGATCGCAAACGCGGTCGAGCGACCGTCTTTTTCAACCACGGGCAACATACGCACGCCCGCGCTCTCATAGTCTTCCCGATAGAGCCATGCGATCGAGTGGAAATGGGGGAACTGCCACAAGAACAAAATGCCGAAAAGCAGAATCGCCTCCGGATCGATGCGACCACGGATGGCAACCCATCCGAGGACAGGTGGCATAGCGCCGGGAAACGCCCCAAGGAATGTGCACAAGGGATGCACGCGCTTCATCGGCGTATAAACCAGGAGGTAGCTGGAGGATGTCAGGGTCCCCAACGCGGCCGTCTGCCAATTCGTGGTCAGCAACAAATAAATCAGTCCGCCGATAGTCGCGCCGAAAGCGACGATCGACGCATGCACCAGGCTTAAGCTGCCAGTCACCAGCGGACGAACTGCCGTGCGCCGCATTCGCGCATCGACGTCGCGCTCCATTACTTCGTTGATGGCAGCTGTTCCTCCGGCTACCAATCCGATGCCCAGCAGCGCGTTGACGGTAGTCCAAGAGAGGAGAGAGAAGCCCGATTTGGCGGCTGCAAAGTACGCCCCGCACGAGGCAGTCATCACAATGAGCGTGGTCACGCGCGCCTTCACGAGTTGGGAGTAATCGCGAAGCAGGGCAGCGAGTCCTTCACGTGGGACAGCGAGAGGCTGCGTCGCGCTGCTCAAACAGTCACCACCGTGCGCGCGGCCGCTTGGGTCGCAGGATGAGAAATCGGCACACTGATTCGGCGCAGCACCTGGATGGCGAGAACAACACTCGTTGCCAGGACAAGGGCACCGCCAGCGACGTGCGAGACCGTGCTCAGTACCATGCTGAACGCGAGCTGGACCGGGTCATGGCCCCACTGTATCCGGGTGAGATAGGCCACGAAGCCCAGGCCGAGTTGGATCATAAGCAGGGCCAGCAGAATCTCCGCGGGACGACGCAGAGGTGGAACATGACCATACCGCGCCAGGACCCGCACCACCGTCCAGCACAGAATCGCCGTTACAATGCAGGCACCTATGATGTGAGGCAGCAGTTTGATTCCGGAATGGCGGAACGCGGCACCGAGAATCAGCTGTAGCCATACGCAACCAGCTGCCAGGGTTGCGAGCGCCGGGGTGCTGGGTTTCTCATTCTGTTCGGGGAGCGGGTGGTCAGCCTGAAGCCAACTTCTGCCGGTCACCAGCGCCATCACGATCACGAGGCACAGAAATGTCTGGCCCAGTGTGGCGTGCGCGGTCGAGATCGTCCAGGGAAGGAAGCGCAACACAGTGATGCCGCCGAGGATGCCCTGTAGCACGACCGTCGCCAGTGCCGTCCATCCCAGGATGCGCATCCAGCGCCGCTGCTCCACCTTGTGGGTCCACACCGCCATCAAGATGGTCAGCAGGCCGACGAACTCGGCGAACACGCGATGTCCGTGCTCAAACTTCACGCCTCCTACCATGGGCGGAAGCTTCCAGAGAGAACCGAATGATGTAGGCCAGTCCGGCACCGACAGGCCCGCGTCATTGCTGGTGACCAGGGCACCGGCAATAATCAGCAAAAACGTGGCGATGGCGAAAAACACCGCGAAGCGGTGGTAGGCGTGGTTATAGGGAACAGCACTCGCCCCGGATGGCTGGACAATCTTTTTCTTGGCGTGGCGTGCGCGCACAGCAATGTCTCCGCTGAAAGCCGGTGGTATCCAGACAGCAAGGTTCGAAGGGCGGTGACTTGGCGATACGTGCGCTCCATCTTCGCAAGCGCCCGTGTATTGATTGTATCAAACGGGTTTCACCGCTCGCGCCGGAAGCTACTCTTTGAAGCTGAACGCCATGCCGGTCTTGTTCTGCCTGGTCGCTAGCGTGATCATCTCATCCTGTTCGCCACACTTTTCATGCACCGCGGCAACGGTATAGGTTCCCGGGGGCAGGCCGGTCAGGCTGAATGTGCCGTCCTTGCCTGTCACCGCGAAGTACGGATTGCCGATCACGCTGAGGTACATCCTCATCCACGGATGCTAATTGCACTTGATAGGCATCATGATCTCAGGGTTCGAAAACGTCTTACCGATTGGGGCGGAGTTGGGCATCTGCGAGCGGTTCCATTCCGGATTGTTCTTCGGGACGGGATGGATGTTGTGCAGCGTTTGGTCATCGTCAACGAAGTCCACAGGTTGACCGACATGACGGCCGCTACATGGGGAGCGTAGCTGCAGCCTTGTTGCTTCACAATCAGGGCCTGCCTGGGCGGATCAAAGGTCCTGCTTGCCAGCCCGTCCTTGACATAGACGAGGACATTTGCCAGGCGCCCACCGTCCGCTACAACCCTGCTCGGACTGGTTGTCCCCCTTACAGGCGGGATCGTTCGAAGCCGTGCCGCTGATGCTGGCGACCGCCGCAGAATCAATTGGGGTGGATTGCGATTGGGCGAGTTCGCAGCCTGCGATTGAGGTCGACTGGCTTTGGTGAACGCCAACATGCGCAGGACAAGAAGAATGAGGCTCAGACATACGAGCGCCCGAATATAGGTAGGAGTCATCGATCAAGAACCAGTGATCCTCTCTTCGGTTCCGCGAGGATCAGATTTCTACTTCCTCGACTATCGGCTTCGGTCGAGGAATCGTCTCGAGCGCTTCGACCATGGCGTCGGCGAACTCGGTGGTCCCAGCCGTCCCGCCGACATCGCGCGTGAGATGCTTCTTCTCGGTGTACACCTTCTCGATCGCGAGGCGAATGTGATTGGCTGCGTTCTCCTCGCCGAGGTGGCGCAGCATCAGAATGCCAGAGCGCAGAACCGCCGTCGGGTTCGCGACGTCTTTGCCGGCGATGTCAGGCGCCGAGCCGTGAACCGCTTCGAAAACGGCGCATTCATGTCCAAAGTTCGCACCCGGTACGAGCCCGAGGCCGCCAACCAGGCCAGCGCACAAGTCCGAGATGATATCGCCGTACAGGTTTTCCAGAAGGAGCACGTCATACTGATGCGGGTTCATCACCAGCTGCATGCACGTGTTGTCGACGATATGCTCCCCATAGGTGATCTCGGGATATTCCTTCGATACATTGCGCGAACAGCGGATGAACAAGCCATCCGACAGCTTCATGATGTTCGCCTTGTGAATGGAGTGGATCTTCTTGCGCTTCACACGCCGGGCGTATTCGAACGCGAAGCGCGAGATACGCGTGCATGCCTTCTCGGTCATGATCTTCAGGCTCTCGACCACCCCAGGCACCACTTCATGCTCGATGCCGGAATACAGGCCCTCGGTATTTTCACGAATCACGATGAGATCGACACCCGAGTAGCGGGTCTGAATGCCTGGCAGATTGCGAATGGGCCGGAAGTTCGCGAACAGCTCAAACTTCTTGCGCAGTGCAACGTTTATGCTGGAGAAACCGCCCCCGATCGGGGTCGTCACCGGACCCTTGAGACCGATGCGGGTACGCTCAATCGATTCCGTGAGCTCTTTGGGAATGTATTCTTTGTATTTCTCGAAGGCTTCTGCGCCTGCGGCGAACGTCTCCCACTCGAACTTGACGCCCGTAGCTTCCAGAATCCGCACAGTCGCATTCACGACCTCGGGCCCGATTCCGTCACCAGGAATTAACGTTACCGTGTGTGCCATGCTGGTTTCCCTGCCTTAGGCCGCAAACTTGGCATTTGGTCATCAAGAGCGGGCTTGTGCCCGCGAGGACGCTACCGCTGATTGGTCACCAGCCTGTTTCGCCACCCCGTCCTTGGTATCGAGCAGCTCTTTCAACTCTGCCATGAACTCACGAACATCCTTGAAGTCTAGGTACACGGACGCGAAGCGCACATAGGCGACCTTGTCGAGGTTCTTCAGGCGGTTCATGATCAATTCGCCAATCTCGCTGGTCTTACGCTCACGCTCCGGCGAGTCCACGACGAAGCCCTCTGCGTCGTTGACGATCTGCTCAAGCTTACTCATCGATACAGGCCGCTTTTGGCAGGCATGCAGCAACCCGTTCAAAACCTTCTGGCGTTCGAATTTTTCCCTGCGACCGTCTTTCTTGACCACCATATAAGGGATTTCGTCGATCCGCTCATAGGTCGTGAAACGTTTCTCGCACTTCAAGCATTCGCGACGGCGGCGGATGGATTCGCCTTCCTTGCTTTCGCGCGAATCGACCACCTTGTCGTTTTCAAAGCCGCAAAACGGGCACTTCATGGTGGAAAAATGCAGGCAGAGTGTGCCCGCAGTTCGATTGTAGCAGGCCTTCTCGCGTATCCTTGGGTTTGCATCTGTTGCAATTGAAGCCCCTTCGCAAGAAAGGATTTTGCTTGACCGACAGGCTCTATTACACCGATTCGTTTCTCCAGCAGTTCGACGCACACGTGGTTCGCGTGGATGGAGAGACGGGCGCGATTACCCTCGACCGCTCAGCCTTCTATCCGACCAGTGGCGGCCAGCTCTTTGACACCGGCTGGCTCGATGTTACGGGTGCCAGCGGCATCGAAATGCATCTCCGGGTAAAGGACGTTGCGGAGGACGGGTGCACGGGCGACGTGCTCCACCTGGTCGCGGAACATGTTCCGGCCCTGCCGACAGGAGCTGCGGTGCGTGGCGCCATCGACGCCGAGCGCCGTCGCGACCACATGCAGCAGCACTCTGGACAGCACGTGCTCTCGGCGGCTTTCGAACGCCTTTACGGTTTCGTTACCGTGTCGTTTCACATGGGCGATGAGAGCTGCACCATCGATCTCGCGACTGCAAAGCTCAGCCCGAAGCAAATCGAAGCGGCCGAGTGCCTGGCGAACGAGATCATCGCCGAAGACCGCGGGGTTGAGATCCGTTTTGCGACCCCACAGGAAGCGCGCGATATGGGTGTCCGCAAGATTCCTCTGGCAGAGCGCGAGAAGCTGCGCCTGATCGACATTCAGGAGTTCGACTTGAACGCCTGTGGTGGAACCCACGTTCGGAGTACGGGACAAATCGGGGGGCTGTTGTTGCGAAAGACCGAGAAGGTCAAACAAGGTGTACGTGTGGAATTCGTCTGTGGCTTGCGTGCTGTACGCACTGCCCGGCGCGACTTTCAAACCCTGGCCGACGCAGCTGCACTATTCTCGACACATACCGGCGAAGTTCCCCAACAGGTGCAGAAAGCCCTCGACGAAATACGTGCCGGTCAAAAAGCACAGCATCGCCTGGTGGAAGAGGTGGCTGAATTGCTCGCTGAGCGTCTGTTAGGGTCAGCCAAGGATCGCTCCGGGCACAAACTTGTGGTCCAATTCTTGCCGGAGCGCGACCTGGGCTTCGTCAAGATGCTGGCGCAAAAGCTGACCAGGGCAGGCAAGGCTGTCGCTCTGTTGGGTTGCGGGGGTTCGCAGCCATCGGTGGTTTTTGCCCAAACGCCTGGCCTGCCGCACGATATGGGTGCGCTGATGAGGCAGACGGTCGAGCGGCTCGGCACTCGCGGAGGAGGCGCACGCGACATGTCCCAGGGTGGCGTTGCTGATGCCGCTAGTGCAGAACAGGCCCTGTGCGAGGCAGCGAACGAGATAGGATGAGTCCTTAGGGCGCGCAGCTTTGACCGTGGACAGCGGCCCACGGCGGGGCTCGTGGGCCCTGACCCATTTGCCAAGGATTTCAGTGGACCAGCGTCTCATTCTCGTGACCATTCTGATCCGCCTCGGCGTTGCGGCGGCAATCAGCAGTGTGCTGGTGCGCGCTCGCCGCTTTCGCGTCCTGCTCTTTCGCGAACAACGGACGCTGGGCGAAAAGATTGAGATCGTGTTCATCGTGGGTACCCCGATCGCGCTGGGCGTGATCGTGCGAGGCTGGGTCCGTAACTTTTATGCCGCCGATATTTCCTTCGAGGGTGCCATCCTTATCGGCATCATCGCGGGCCGCCTAGCTGGAACTGCCGGTGGAATCCTCGTCTCGCTCCCGGCACTCCTGCTCGGCGAATGGCTCGCCTTGCCGGCGAATGTCCTGGCTGGCCTGCTGGCCGGCCTGCTTCGGCATATTGCCTCCGACCGCGAGGCGATCTGGTCATTCTCGCCGCTCTTCGACCTGAACATCTATCACTGGATCCGCCGCAGCATCCGCAAGTCGCTAATCGACTGGCAGACCTCGTTTTTCTTTCTGATCCTTGGGCTCGAGTTCATGCACATTCAACTGCATCGTGCCTTTCCCAGGCGAATCTTTGCCCTGCAATCCAACAACTGGCTGGTGACCCTCGCCATCTACGCCGGGACGGTGATGGCTGTCTCTATCGCGCTGAAGGTGCTGAACAATGTGCGTATTGAAATGAAACTTGAGCAGCAGGAGCGGCTCCTTCTGCAGGCCCGCATGGAAGCGCTGCAGAGCCAGATCAATCCCCATTTCCTGTTCAACACCCTGAACTCGGTGGCCTCGCTTGTGCGACGTGACCCTGACTCGGCGCGCGTGATGATCGTCAAGCTGGGCAACATTTTGCGAAGGCTGTTGCGGAAAGGGGACTCCTTCGTTCCGCTGCGCGACGAGCTCGAATTCCTTGATGACTATCTTGATATCGAAGTGGCGCGCTTTGGCCCCGAGAAGCTCAGGGTTGTGAAGGAACTCGATCCGGCCTCACTGGAGCACCTGGTTCCCAGC
>Ga0306920_100006469_pt1 | contig 15294 bp, 10 predicted proteins | sample flu12Cox44000170_FD_204666 | JGI IMG/M metagenome (GOLD analysis project Ga0306920, IMG submission 204666) | Lab enrichment of tropical soil microbial communities from Luquillo Experimental Forest, Puerto Rico - flux4day.12C.oxic.44.000.170 (v2)... | ecosystem: Environmental > Terrestrial >... | reverse complement strand
CCGACCTGGACCTGAGTCCACTCCTTGCCCCACGCGGTCGGCACCTTGCGAGCGTTTAGCTCTGCAGCAATCGCGGCATTCTTCGTGAAACCCATTGCTTGCACAGCGCGGATCAGCGGTAGCACATTCCTTGCAAACTCGTCGGCCCTCGCCTTCCGGGCCTCTGCCATGCGCTGAACGGCCCCACGGGGATCTGGACCGCCAAGCTTCTTTCCCCGTGCCTTGGCAGCCGCCAGAGCGGCCTTGGTGCGGTCGGAAATCATTTCCCGCTCGTGCTGGGCGACTGCCGCCAGAACGTGAAGGGTCGATTTGTTTGCGGTCGGATTGTCTATCGCCACGAACTCGACGGCGGATTCCATTAAGTTCGCAATGAAGGCCAGGTTCCGCGAGAGCCGATCCAGCTTCGCGATTACCAAATGGGCGTGCTGCTTCCGGCAGGCAGTCAGGGCTTTCGCCAGTTCGGGGCGGTCACTGTGCTTGCCAGACTCGATCTCGGTGAACTCCCCGACCAGTTCCCACGACCCGCCATTCAGATAATCCATCACGGCTGTACGCTGGGCCTCAAGCCCGCCAAGCCTGCTTCGCCCCTGCCAACGGGTGCTCACACGGTAGTATGCGACAAACCTGCCCCGATGTTGCGCGTTCATCCAGCTCGCGTGCCTGGTCGACAAGTATTGCAAACTTTAAAGGCTTCTCCCGACCTCTTTACCCCTACATCGGCTTGAAGCACTCCCCTCCCAGCCGCATCAGTTGACCGCAGGTAATCAGCTTGGTCTTGCCGTCCGGCGCCACGAACACGCTGTAGCTGTCATTGTCGCATTCGATACTCCAGACCGCCTCGCCGTTCGGCTTCTCGCCCTGGAAGAAAGTTCTTATGACTCTGTCACAACGGTCGCCGGCGCCGCCAATCACGACTTGAAGGGCCAACTGGCGATGCTCCTCTGATGCTGCCCGAAGCTGGTCATTGGCTTCGTTTGCATGCCCTACCTTCGGCAACATGACGAGCAGCCCCAGCCAGAGTAGGCCAAGGAACCTGGTCGACGGTGATTTGTTCATGACACCAGCCCCAATTGATGGATGCCTTGAAATCTGTGAGGCCTGACCCGCCCCCGGCAACAGACGGGGAAGTTGGGATTGCGACACGGCGGAAATGCGGCGGCGGTCGGGATGACCGACCTCAAGGATTCGTAAGCAGTATCAATTCGGTTAGGTCTTTTCAGACGTGCAGTGCTGCCGCGCCTGCGATAGAATGAGGCCATGCTGCAAGCCTGGGTCGTGATCGCCTTTGCGCTCTGCTACATCGGCCTTCTGTTCGTGGTGGCGAGCTACGGCGACGAGGCCGGGCGCGGGCGCACGGGCCACCCCGGTCGGCTGTTGCCGAACTGGGCGCCTAAAGTGCAGGTCTCGGGCAAGCCCCAGACTTGGCGCGGCTTCATCTATCCGCTGTCGCTGGCGATCTACTGCACCTCGTGGACGTTCTTCGGCTCGGTGGGGCTCGCCTCACGTACCGGATTCGACTTTCTCACCATCTATATCGGGCCGATCCTGGTGATCGGCCTGTGCTCGCCGCTGATCATGCGCATCGTGCGGCTCGCCAAGGCGCAGAACATCACCTCGATCGCCGATTTCATCGCCGCCCGCTATGGCAAGGCGCAGACCGTGGCCGCTGCCGTAGCTCTGATCGCCATTGTCGGCACCGTTCCCTACATCGCGCTGCAGCTCAAGGCCGTGTCATCCTCGCTCGCCACAATTCTCGCGAATGCCGAGGGCGCTGGCGGCGCCATGCGGCCGGTGCTCGGCGATATTGCACTCTACGTTGCCCTGGCAATGGCGATTTTTGCCGTCCTGTTCGGCACCCGTCACATCGACGCGACCGAGCACCAGGACGGCCTGATGCTGGCGATCGCAACCGAATCGCTGGTCAAGCTGATCGCATTCGTTGCAGTGGGCGCCTTCGTGACTTTCTGGATGTTCGATGGGCCGTTCGCGCTGTTTGCCGCGGCGTTGGAGCATCCGCAAAGCGTCGCCGCGCTCGCGCGCGAGCCCGCCCCCGGCACGCTTGCCGCCATGACACTGCTCTCGCTGTTCGCCATCGTGCTGCTGCCCCGTCAATTCCATGTCACCGTCGTCGAGAACAACAACGAGAATGAGATCAGGCGCGCGTCGTGGCTGTTTCCGCTCTATCTCGTGCTGATCAATCTGTTCGTGCTGCCGATTGCGCTTGCTGGTCTTTTGACCTTTGCCGGCCGCCATGTGGACAGCGACATGTTCGTGCTGGCGCTGCCGCTCGCCGCCCACTCCGACCTGTTCACCATTGCGGCCTTTGTCGGCGGGCTCTCCGCCGCCACCGCCATGGTGATCGTGGAATCGGTCGCGCTTGCCATCATGGTCTCCAATGACATTGTCATGCCGCTCGTCCTGCAGCGGCGCGAGGCAGCGATTACCGCGCGCGACAACATCGGCGGCCTCCTGCTCACCGTGCGCCGGGCGGCGATCTTTCTGATCCTGTTTCTCGCCTACGTGTACTACCGGCTGGATGGCGACGCCCACCTCGCCTCGATCGGTCTGCTGTCATTTGCGGCCGTCGCGCAGCTTGCGCCGGCGTTCTTCGGCGGGCTCATCTGGCGCCGCGGCACCGCGCGCGGGGCGCTCGCCGGAATGACCATCGGCATCCTGGCCTGGGCCTATACGCTCTTGCTGCCGAGCCTGGCCGAGGCCGGCATCGTCGGCCACGACCTCTTGGCGCAGGGTCCGTGGGGGCTCGTCGCGTTGCGCCCGCAAGCGCTGCTCGGGCTTGATCTGCCCCCGCTCGCGCACGGCGTGCTGTGGAGTCTGTCGCTCAACTTGGCCGCCTATGTGCTGTTCTCGCTCATGCGCGCGCCATCCTCCATCGAGCGGCTGCAGGCAGACCTGTTCGTGGCCTCCCAGCTAACCCCGCTGCCGCCCAGCCTGCGGCTGTGGCGCTCCTCGGTCACCGTCGAGGAGCTCACCTCCGCGGTCGCGCGCTACCTGGGCGAGGAGCGCACCCGCACGTCTTTCGGCAGCTACGCGGCGACGCGCGGCATGCGGCTTGCGCCTGCGGCGGAGGCGGATTTCCAGCTCATCCGTTATGCCGAGCACCTCCTCGCCTCGGCGATCGGCGCGGCGTCATCGCGCCTCGCGCTCTCGCTCCTGCTGCGCAAGCGCACGGTGTCCACAAAGGCTGCCCTCAAGCTGCTCGACGACGCCAGCGCCGCAATCCATTACAACCGCGAGATCCTGCAGACCGCGCTCGATCACGTGCGCCAGGGCATTGCCGTATTCGACAAGGAGCTCAACCTCGTCTGCTGGAACCGGCAGTTCGGCGAGATGTTGGCGCTGCCGACGGAGCTCACGCGCGTGGGAGCGGGCCTCGAGCAGATCCTGCGCTTCAACGCGCAGCGCAGCGGCGGCGATGCGCAGGCGATCGACGCGCGCCTCCGCGAGCAACTCGTGCGTTATGTCGCGGGTGCCGAGCCGTTTCTCGAGCGCTTTGCGGAGCGCGACTTGGTCATGGAGGTGCGCGCGAGCCCAATGCCGGACGAGAGCATCGTCACCACGTTTACCGACATCACTCCCAGCGTGAAGGCGGCGGAGGCGCTGGAGCGCGCCAATGAATCCCTCGAGCGCCGGGTGCAGGAGCGCACCGAGGAGCTCACCCGTCTCAACCAGGAGCTCGGACGCGCCAAGGCGCAGGCGGACGACGCCAATATCTCGAAGACGCGCTTTCTCGCCGCCGCCAGCCACGACATCCTGCAGCCGCTCAACGCCGCCCGCCTCTATGTCACGAGCTTGTCCGAGCGCCAGTCATCCGGCACCGATGGCGCGCTGATCGGCAATATCGACGCCTCGCTCGAGGCGGTGGAAGAAATTTTCGGCGCGCTGCTCGATATCTCGCGGCTCGACAGCGGAGCCATGAAGCCCGAGATCACCACGTTCCGCATCGACGAGTTGTTGCGTCAGCTGGAAGTGGAGTTCGCGCCGCTGGCGCAGGAGAAGGGGCTTGCGCTCGCCTTCATGCCGTGCTCGCTGACCGTGCGATCCGATCGCCGCCTGCTGCTGCGGCTCTTGCAGAACCTGGTCTCGAACGCGATCAAATATACGGTCGCGGGGCGCGTGCTGGTCGGCTGCCGGCGTCGCAACGGAGAGCTGCGCATCGACGTTCACGACACCGGACTCGGCATCCCGGCCTCGAAGAAGCAGGCTATCTTCCAGGAGTTCCACCGGCTCGACCGCGGCGCCAAGGTCGCCCGCGGCCTCGGGCTTGGGCTTTCCATCGTCGAGCGCATTGCGCGCGTGCTCGATCACCGGCTCTCGCTCCTCTCGACGGTCGGACGGGGGACGACGTTCTCGCTCGCGGTCCCGCTGGCGCCCCCACTCCCGGCGCGGATGTCCCCGCAAGTGGCCCGCACCGCCGCGCATGGACAACTCTCGAATGTCACCGTGCTGTGCCTCGACAACGAGGCCGCCATTCTCGATGGCATGGAGCAGCTCCTGGGCGGTTGGGGTTGCCGCGTGCTCAAGGCGCCCAACCTGGCCGCGGCCATCGACGTCATCGCCGCCTGTGAGGTTCTCCCTGGCGGCCTGCTGGTCGATTACCACCTCGATGACGGCGACGGGATTGCGGCCATCGCGGCTCTGCGCCAGCGCTTCGGGGCAGAGCTGGCGGCCATCCTGATCACCGCCGACCGCAGCCCGCGCGTGCGCGAGGACGCCCGCGCCAACGACATCCAGGTGCTCAACAAGCCGCTCAAGCCGGCCGCCCTGCGCGCGCTGCTCGCACAATGGCGGGTGCAGCGCGTGGCCGCCGAATAGCGGAGGGGCTTTGCACGCGGTTCTTGATTGCAGGGGCGGATTTCACGGAGCGTGAGAAGGTAGGGGCGGGTTTGAAACCTGGTTTGAAACCCGCCCCTACAAATATCAATCGCGCGCAAAGCCGCTCGCGTTAGGCAGCCTTTGCCTTTGCCGGCGTTGGCGCCGTCTCCTCCCAGATGCTCATCTTGTGGGTTTCGGGCATTAGGAACAGGCCCAGCACGAAGGCAATCGCGGGAACGATGATCGGATAGAGCAGCGCGTAGCCGATGCTGCCGTACGCGGCATACATCGCGGTGGTGATGAACGGCACCAGCCCGCCGCCCCAGCCATTGCCGATGTGATAGGGCACGGACACCGATGTGTAGCGAATCCTGGCCGGAAAATATTCGGCGAGGAAGGCACCGATCGGCCCGTACACCATTCCCACATAGGCGACCAGGATGGCGACAATGATGATGGCGATGGGATAGTTGATATGTCCGGGTTGCGCGGCGGATCCCAGCCACATGTAGAGCGGATAATAGGTGACCGCCGCCAGCAGGAAGCCGGCCAATATCACCGGCTTGCGGCCGATGTTGTCGGAAAGCCAGCCGCACAGAATCAGCGTCGGCGTTCCGATGATCAGTCCGGCTCCGACGATGTAGGAGGCGGTCAGCTGGTCGATCTTCTGCACCGTCTGGAGGAAGTAGAGCGCCCAGAACTGGCCGCTGTACCAGACCACGCCCTCGCCCAGAACGATGATGGTCGCGATCAGCACATATTTGATATTGGCGCTGCCGAAGGCTTCCTTCCACGGGTTCTTGGTCATCGCCCCCTTGGCCTTGATCTCCTCGAAGATCGGCGACTCCTGGAAATTGACCCGGATGTAGTAGGCAATCCCCATCAACAGGAAGGAGAACAGGAACGGGATGCGCCAGCCCCAGTCGAGAAACGCGGCCTCGCCGAGGTAGGAGCGCGTGGCAATGATGACCAGGAGCGAGAGCACGATCCCAAGCGTGGGCGAGGTCTGCAGCCAGCCGGTGTAGTAGCCGCGGCGCTCGTCCGACACATGCTCGGCGACATAGGTGATGGCCCCGCCGTACTGGCCACCCAGGCAGAGGCCCTGGATCATCCGCAGGCAAAAGAGAATGATCGCGGCGGCTACTCCGATGCTCTCGATGCTCGGGACCAGGCCGATCGCCCCGGTGCCGAGCGCCATGCCGCTGAGCGTGACCAGGAACGTGTATTTGCGGCCGATGCGGTCCCCCATCCAGCCGAACAGGAATGCCCCCAGTGGGCGGATGAGGAAGCCCGCGGTGAACAGGGCGATGGTGCTCAGCAGGGCCGCCACCGGATGGGTCTTGTCGAAGAACTTGACCGCCAGGATCGTGGCGAGCGCGCCGAAGATATAGAAGTCATACCACTCGATGACGTTGCCACCCGCCGCGGCGGTGATAACCCGTCTGAAATTTGGCGGAACGCGATTGGCAGCCATGGTTCTCCTCCCCCGCTCGTCTTGGCGCCGGACAGCGGATAATGGTTTGAAGATGCCTGACTATACGAGTTCGCGAGTGCTTGCCATCGCGATGCGGCCCTGCGGCTTTACGACCTTCGTAGGGTGGAATGCTGGGCGAACGCCCTCGCCGCAGGCCTTCGAGAAGGGATGAAGGGCTTACGGCGCCGATTGCGGCCACTGGCCGGATTCAATCTTGGCTGCGGCAATCACCGCCTGGGTGCGGCTCTCAACCCCAAGCTTCTCCAGAATGGCCGAGACATGCGCCTTGATGGTGGCCTCGGATACGCCAAGCTCGTAGGCGATCTGCTTGTTGAGCAGCCCCTCCGACAGCATCATCAACACCCGCACCTGCTGCGGGGTCAGCGAAGCAAGCCGCGTGACGAGACCGGCCGCCTCGGAGACCGCGCCGATGTCGATCCCGGGAGGGGTCCACAGGCCGCCCTCCAGCACCCGCGCAATCGCCGCCCGGATGGCCTCGATCCCGAGCGTCTTGGGGATGAACCCGGAGGCCCCGAAATCCATGCAGCGGCGGATCACGGCCGGGTCGTCGTTGGCCGAGACCACGATGATGGGAACGCTCGGATATTGCGCGCGCAGGTACATCAGCCCTGAGAATCCGCGCACTCCCGGCATGGACAGGTCGAGCAGGATCAGGTCGATTTCCGCGTCGCGATCAAGCTCGCGGGTGACCTCCTCGAACGCACCGGCCTCGGCAATGTCGGGCCTCTCGAACAGGCCGGATACTGCCTCGCGCAGGGCGCCGCGAAACAGCGGATGATCGTCCGCAATCAGGAGCCGTGTCTCTCCCCGCACCCGCTTCATCTGCTTTGCCTGCTCGGCATCGAACGTGAATCGTTTGTAGGGTGGGCAAAGGCGCCGGCACGCCCCTCGATCCAAACAGGACACTCGTCGCGGCGCCGTGCCCACGCGGTGGCTGCGAGGCGTGGGCACGTCGCGCACAATCGGATGACGCTTGGGGCACGGTTGCGGTTTGCGCGCCTTTGCCCACCCTACGCCGCTCATTATACTTCCCCCGCACCAGGAAACGCCACATGCAGCTCAGCAACGCGCAGGCGCACGGGGTGCGAACCAGGAAGCTGATGGGTGCAATGCTGGCGCTCTGGGCGCTGCTGTCGATCGGCCTTCCTCTCCTCGCTGCGCCGCTTGACGCGATCAGCATTCCCTACTTCGATGCGCCCCTCGGCCTGTTCGTGACGGAGCAGGTGGTGCCGATCCTCTTCCTCGTCATGCTGCTCGTGTTCGCGCGCCGGCAGGACGGCATCGATCGCGATCACTTCCTCCTGGAATGCTGATGGCGCTCACCGCTCCTCATCGGCTTGGGCGCATTGCTGCCGGCGCTGCGCTCGCATTTGCGCTCTGCATTCTTGCCCTGGCGCTCCTGGAAGGAGCGGGCGTGGGAGGACAGCTCGTCGCCTGGATGACGATCGCGGTCCCATTCGCGCTTTACGCCGGCCTGGGGCTTGCGTCCTCCACATCCGATTCCGCCGAGCTTGCGACGGCCGGCTCGCGGGTTGCGGGCGCGTTTGCCGGCATGGCTGCCGCAGCACAGTGGAGCGCGGCTGCTTTCATCCTGGGCGCGCCTGCCGCGCCGGCGTTTGCGGCCTATGGCGGGCCGCCCATGCTGATGGCGCTCACCGGCGGCTACGTGCTGGCCGCGGTCCTGATCGCTCCCTTCCTGCGCAACTCGTGCGCGCGGACGCTGCCCGAGTTCCTTGGCGCGCGCTATGGAGGTCTGGTGCGGCTCCTTGCCGTCGCCGTGCTCACCGTCTGCGCCCTTCTCCTCCTGACCGCTTTCATCAAGGCCGCCGTGGCGGCCGCCGCCGGCACCCTCCCGTTCCCTGAGAAGATTGCGCGCGCTGCGATGCTCGCAATGCTTATCGTGTGCGTGCTTCCCGGCGGCATGGCCGGCGTCACCGCCACGCAGGTTGCCGAGTACGCCGTGCTCCTGGTCGGAGCGCTTGCGGCTTTGCTGATGTCTGCTGACGCCCCACAAGGGGTGCCGGTCATCGCGGCGCATGGCGGGATTGCCGCAAGCGAGACGGTCGGCCTCTCTCCGGCAGCGGGCGTTGCCCTCCCCGCGGCCGAGCTGTTCGACAACGGCGAGCTGATGCTCTGCCTGATGACCGGCACGGCCTCGCTTCCACACATGCTTATCCATTCGATGATCACACGGGGCATGCGGCAGGCGCGTGCGTCGGCAACCTGGTCGCTTCTGTTCGTCATCATGCTCGCGATGGTGCTGCCCGCCCAGGCTACGCTCGCGCCCGACAATGCCGGCCTGTTCTCAGGCCTGCTTGGGGTAATCTTTCTCTCAGCCATGCTTGCCGGCACGAGCGCGCTTCTCCTCACGCTGGCAAGCTCGCTCGATCACGATCTCTGGCGTGCGCTGCCAGCATGGAGAGCGCCGACGGAAGCGGTCGGGGCACGGCGCATGAGCGGTCTGCGCCCCCTCATGCTCATTGCCGCCGTGCTTGCCGCTTATGCGGCGCAGAAGCAGGCTTTGGAGCCGCGCATCATGCTGGCTTGCGCGTTCTCGCTTTCGGCTGCCGGCTTATTCCCGGCGCTGGTGCTCGGCATCTGGTGGCGGCGCGCAAGCGCAGCCGGCGCGGCGGCCGGCATGGTGGCGGGATTTGCGCTTTGCGTGCTCTATCTGGTGGTCAGCCGCTATTTCCCGCAGGCCGCCATCCGGCTGTTCGGCATGTCGGCGCTCCTTGATCCCATAAGCGGACGCGCCCTGGTCGATGCGCAGCGCGTGCTCGCCGATCCCGGATGGCTTGCCGATGTGCCGGCAAGCGCCGCAAATCCGCTCGCGGGCAATGTGGGCTGGCTCAATATCGACCCCGCCGCCTGTGGCATTCTCGGGCTGGCAGCGGGATTTGCGACCCTGATCGTGGTGTCGCTGCTCGGCAGGGCGCCCCCGGCGGAGAGCCGCGCCTGGCTCGAGGCGCTGCACGCTCCCGGTGGCCTGTCTGGACGCGACAGCCCGGAGCGTTAGAAAAGGCCCATGCCGCCAGCCATTCCCACTGTTCACGCCCGCGGCCCGGTCATGGTGCTGGGCGGGCCGTACAGCAACCTAGAAGCCACCCGCGCCGCGCTCGCCGAAGCGGCGCGGCTGAAAATTCCCCGCGAGCGCATCATCTGCACCGGCGACGTGGTGGCCTATGGCGCCGACCCTGCGGCCACGGTCGCGCTAGTGCGCGAGACGGTCGCGCACATCGTGATGGGCAACTGCGAGGCAAGCCTCGCTTCCGCCGCAGCCGATTGCGGCTGCGGCTTTCCCGCCGGCAGCAGCTGCGAGCGGCTTTCCGCGGCCTGGTTCGCGCACGCTGCGCACGCTCTCGATGGCGACGCGCGCGCCTGGATGGCCGCACTGCCGCCGCGCATCGATCTCGAGCTCGGCGGCGCGCGGCTCGCGGTGATCCACGGCGGCGTGGATGTGATGAACCGCTTCATCTTTGCTTCGACTGCGTCCACGAGCAAGCGCGAGGAGATCGAGCGCAGCGGCGCCGACGGCATCATCGCCGGCCATTGCGGGCTGCCGTTTACGCAAGCGATCGAGGGGAGGCTCTGGCACAATGCGGGCGCAATCGGCATGCCCGCCAACGACGGCACCGCGCGGATATGGCTGAGCATTCTCGCCACCGAAGCGGGCGGCATCTCGATTGAGCATCGCGCGCTCGACTACGACTGGCAGAGCGCGGCCGCTGCCATGCGGCGCGCGGGGCTGCCGCAGGAATATGCAACCGCGCTGGCCACCGGGCTGTGGCCGAGCTGTGAGGTGCTGCCGCTTGCGGAGATTCGCGCGCGCGGCGTGCCGCTCGCCCCCGGACGCGCGCTGTGGCCGTATTCCGGGAGCGACGCGGGCAAGCGCCGGCGCGCACGTGCCTGCATTGCCACGCCGCTCTGGCCACTCGGCGAGCGCGACACAAAGACCAGCCTCGCGCCGAAGAAGTTCAGGGACGCAGAGCGCACCGCGACCGGGGAGCCACGCGCGCAGGTGAGCCTGGAGACCCTTGCCACGCTCTGGTTCAATACCGGCACGCTCTGCAACATCGCCTGCCGCAACTGCTACATCGAATCGAGCCCGCGCAACGACCGCCTCGTCTATCTCACGCGCGCGGAGGTCGCGACATATCTCGACGAAATCGCGCGAGCGAGGATGGCAACGGGCGAGATCGGCTTCACCGGCGGCGAGCCGTTCATGAACCCGGACTTCCTCGACATGCTGGAGGACACGCTGGCCCGCGGGTTTCGCGTGCTCGTCCTTACCAATGCCATGCGGCCCATGCAGCGCACCCGCGCGCGCCTGATCGCGATCCGGGAGCGGTTCGGCGAGCGGCTGACCATGCGCGTCTCGCTCGATCATTTCACGCCCGAGCGCCACGAGGACGAGCGCGGCCCGCGCACGTTCAAGCCCACGCTCGACGGCCTCGTCTGGCTCGCGCGCAACGGTTTTCGCCTCGCCGTCGCCGGCCGCACCATGTGGGGCGACGACGAGGGCGCGGAGCGCGCCGGCTATGCACGGCTGTTCGCCGAGCACGCCATCCCCGTCGATGCGTTCTCCCCGCGCGAGCTGGTGCTGTTCCCCGAGATCGATGCCACCGCCGACGTGTCGGAGATCACCGAGGCCTGCTGGGACAAGCTCGGCAAGTCGCCGTCCGACGTGATGTGCGCAAGCTCGCGCATGATCGTCAAGCACAAGGGCAGCGCGCACCCGGTGGTGGTCGCCTGCACGCTGCTCCCTTACGACGCACGCTTCGAGCTCGGCGCAACGCTCTCGGCCGCCCCGCGCACGGTTGCCCTCAATCATCCCAACTGCGCGCGCTTCTGCGTGCTCGGGGGCGCCTCCTGCAGCGCGCGTTGAACGCGTGCTGCCTGGAAATGAGCGGCGGAGCTCGAGCAAGGAGTAGCCCGGATTAAGCGTCAGCGAAATCCGGGAGCTGAGTTGTCACTCGCTCCCCGCATTTCGCAGGAGCTCAATGCGGGCTACCGATACCAGTCTACGACGGCAGGAAATTCCTCAATGAGCGAACCCATGCAACGCCTGCTGCACCTCCTGGCGGAGCGTTTCGGCGAGGAGCTCGCCGCGCCCGAGGCTGCCTTCGACGCTCCCGCGCTCGCCGCGATGGCGGGACGCGGGAGCCAGCGCAGATTCCTGCCGCGGCCGATCGAGGCCAGGCTTCTGCGCATCTTGTGCGCGGTTGCGCTCGCCGCGCCGACCAAGAGCGACCTCCAGCAGCGCGACATCGTGATTGTCGAGGACCGCGCCGTGCGCGAGCGGCTCGATGCCATCGTCGCGGAGGACTGGCTGCGCGGCGCCCCTGCCCTGCTCGTGTTCTGCGGCAACAATCGTCGGCAGCGCCAGCTGCATGCGCTGCGCGGGCACCCGTTCGCCAATGATCATCTCGATGCGTTCTTCAACGCCGCGGTTGATGCGGCGATTGCGCTTGCGGCCTTCGTTGCCGCGGCGGAGGCAGTCGGGCTCGGCTGCTGCCCGCTAAGCACCTTGCGCAACGCGGTTGCCGAGACCAGCGAGCTTCTCGGGCTGCCGGCGCATGTCTTCCCGGTGGCAGGGCTTGCGGTGGGCTGGCCGGCCGCGCCGGCGGCGCTGCGCCCGCGCCTGGCGCTTGACGCAACCGTCCACCACGGCCGCTTCGACGATGCGCGCTGGCGCGAGCTCGTCGAGGAATACGACGAGCGGCGGCGGCAGCTTGTGCCCTATGCGCGCCAGCGCGCGCCCGAACGCTTCGGCGAGCATGCGCGGTACTCCTGGTCCGAGGACAAGGCGCGCCAATATGCGCGGCTCGAGCGCGCCGATTTTGGCGCCTTCGTGCGCCGCCAAGGCTTCAAGCTCGATTGAACGCTTCAAGCTCGATTGAACGCTGGTCTGTCGCCTGTAGGGGCGATGCATGCGTCGCCCCTACAAAAACGTCCCTCGTTAATGCGCCAGCCAAAGTCGTATTAAGCGCTGACCTCCGAGACCCGCGGCCCCTTGCCGCCCTTCCAGACAAAGCGCCAGGTTGCCGCCTTGCGCACATTCATCACCAGCGCTGGCCGCAGGCACGCAAGGCAGGTGCCGCCGCGCCGGCGAACGCTCGGATAGACGATGCCGAGCGAGCCGGCTTCGAGCATTTGCCGCGCAAGCTCCTGCGATGCGAGATAGCTGTCCGGGTCGAGCAGCGCCGCAAACTGCCGCTCGGCGCGGATGTCGTGAAACTCGGCGCTGAAGTCGGCAAGGTAATCGTCATACGTAATGTCCTCGTCGAGCCAGCCGGTCTCGGCAAGCTCGACCGACTTGTGGAACGCGACCTCGGCCTGCGCGGTCCTTATCTCGAATCCGGCATACCAGGCGCCGCGGTCGGGCCCGTTGAATCGGCTGCCGAGCGGATGCGCGTGACAGAACGCGGCGTTCACGATGCGGAAATAAGGCAGATCGAACACCAGCTCATGGATGCCGATGCCGGGCAGCAGGTTGTTCTCGGCAAGCAGGCGGTCATTGGTGGCATTGTCGAGGTCGAAGATGTCGGCGAGATGCGCGTCATCGTCGGCAATGCGGGCGAGCACGCTCTCGGCCGCGTATTTGGAGGGAATGAGACGATGGGTATCGTTGCGGCGGATAAGCCGCACCGGCGGCAGCTTCACATCCCGCCCCGGCGCGCATCGAGCAGGCGGCGCACCACGCCCATTGCCGCAAGACCGCCCTTCATCATGTAGGCAAGCGGGGTTGCGCCGGCGAAGATGCGATTGGAGTTGGGCCGCGTGACCCAGGCGTCGGCAAGCTTCTCGGAGTAGAGAATATTGAGCGCCTTGAAGATGCCGACGAGATACGAGATGCGGGTGAGTGTGTCGGCGTCGAGCGTGCGCGCCGGCTTCTTCTTCATCTCATAGAAGTGGCCGTTGGACATGCCGCCGAGAAGAATGCGCGCATCCTGGTCCCGCACCCCCCAGCGCGCCATGATGTTGAGGAAGGCCCTGACCGCGGAAGGCCCGAGGCGCTCGCGCTCGGATTTCGAGGAAAGATCGACAAGCGGCGAAGGCTCGTAACGGCTGGCGGGATAGCGGGGAGCCACCGGCATGCGTCACTCCAATGCCGTAGTCATATAGCTCCAATTTTGGAAAAGGCAATTCCTTTGTCGCTGTGGTGTCTCTGACGTCCCATTCATCAGTGTCATTCCGGGCGAGCCACGCAGGCAAGCTTGAGCAGCCTGCGTAAACTTGGCTGTAGTGGCAAGACCCGGCATCGATAACCACAGGCCGAGGTTATGGATCCCGGGTTCTCGGCCCCTTCAGGGCCTCGACCCGGAACGACAACGCTCTAATCTACGCCGCACGGGCGATCAGCTGGCGGCAGCGGGCGAGCGCGTCGACCACGTCGCCGGCCGGGCGCGGCGGGCCGAACAGATAGCCCTGCACCTCGTGGCAGCCTTCCGCGCGCAGGCGCGTGAGCTGCTCCGCCGTCTCCACCCCTTCGGCGATGACCACCATGCCGAGGCTGCTGGCGAGGCTTGTCACCGCGCGCACGATGGCAAGCGCGCCGGAGCCGTCGGCGAGGTCGGAGACGAACGAGCGGTCGATCTTGATCTTGTCGAACGAGAAGCGATGCAGCGAGCTCAGGCTCGAATAGCCGGTGCCGAAGTCGTCCATGGCAATTGCCACGCCGAGATTTTTCAGCTGCGCCAGGTTGGCGCGACTCTCCGGCTCCTCCTGCAACAGCACGCTCTCGGTGATCTCGAGCTCGAGCCGGCCGACGGGGAGCCCGGATTCGGCGAGCGCGTGCACGACCGTGCGCACCAGGCCCCGGCTGCGCAGCTGCAGCGGCGAGAGGTTGATCGCGACGCTGAGCTCCTCCGGCCACGAGGCGGCGTCGCTGCAGGCGCGGCGCAGGATCCATTCGCCGAGCTCCACGATAAGCCCGCTCTCCTCCGCGAGCGGGATGAAGTCGGAGGGCAGGATCAGTCCGCGCTCGGAGTGATGCCAGCGCAACAGCGCCTCGAAGCCGGTCACCTGCCCGCTCTGAACGTCGACCATGGGCTGGTAGAACAGCGCGAACTCGTGGCGCTTGAGCGCCTGGTCGAGATCAAGCGTGAGCAGCCGGCGCGCCTGCAGTTCCGCATCCATCTCCGGCATGAACAGGCAGAAAGTGCGCCGTCCGTCCGCCTTGGCGCGGTACATGGCGATGTCCGCCTTGCGCAGGAGCGTATCGGTGTCGCCCCCGTCGGAGGGCGCGATTGCCACCCCGATGCTGGCGCTGATGGGAGAGCGGTGGCCATCGCAATCGTAGGGCCGGCTGAGCTCGCGCACGATGCGGGTCGCGAGGCTTGCCGCCTCCTTGGCGCTGTGCAGCGAGACCTGCACCACGGCGAACTCGTCGCCGCCGAAGCGGGCGACGAGGTCCGTATCCTTCACGCAGCTGCGGATGCGGCCCGCCACCTCCTTGAGCAGGGTATCGCCCACGGCATGGCCGAGCACGTCGTTGATGCCCTTGAACTGGTCGAGATCGATGCAGTGCAGCGCCAGCATCTCGCCCTGCATCACGCGGGCGAGCGCGCCTTCCATGGACTCGCGGAACAGCATCCGGTTGGCGAGCCCGGTGAGCGTGTCGTGTCGCGCGAGATAGGCGATGCGCTCCTCCGAGCGCCGCCGATCGGTGACGTCCTCGTGCGTCGACACCCAGCCGCCGTCCGGCATCGGGCGGTGCCCGACAATGATGAAACGATCATTGCGCAGCCGCAGCACGCTGTCGCACGGCTCCCCGCGCGCCACCATCGCGAGCCGGCTCTGCACGAATTCCTCCCCGGAGCCGACGTGCGAGCCGCTGGTGAGCCGGTGCTGCAGGATCTGCTCGAGCGTGGTGCCGGGCCAGGAAAGCTCGGGCGGCAGGCCGTAGATCGCAACGAAACGCTCGTTGCAGATTACCAGCCGCCGCTCGCGGTCGAACATGGCAA
>Ga0306920_100006468_pt1 | contig 15294 bp, 15 predicted proteins | sample flu12Cox44000170_FD_204666 | JGI IMG/M metagenome (GOLD analysis project Ga0306920, IMG submission 204666) | Lab enrichment of tropical soil microbial communities from Luquillo Experimental Forest, Puerto Rico - flux4day.12C.oxic.44.000.170 (v2)... | ecosystem: Environmental > Terrestrial >... | reverse complement strand
TGATACTCTTACCGCGTATCCTGCCCATAAACTGAGCTCCGTGATTCGGATTACGGGGCCATCATTTTTTCTGTGTTCCCTCGACGCGTATGTGTCCGGCCGGATTGATCGCCGCACGTCAATAAGCAGCGCGTCTGACTTTCTCGGGCTGATGGTCGCAACATCCCGCAATGGTCCGATAGCGGGCTTAAAATCGGGTATGGGGCCTTACCGCCGGTTTGTGCCAGCAGCCGACATATGCAGTGCAGCAAAAAGAATTTACTCGATAATCTCGTCGGCGCGCCCGATCAGCGTGAGCGGGACTGTAATGCCTAGCGCCCTGGCGGTCTTGAGATTGATGATCAGCTCGACTTTCGTGGATTGCTGGACCGGCAGATCGGCCGGCCCGGTGCCCTTGAGAATCTTGCCAGCATAGACGCCAGCTAGACGATACGCTTCGATCAGGCTGGCTCCGTAGCTCATCAGGCCGCCAGCCCGGGCGAACTCGGGAAAGAAGAAGATCGCAGGAATAGCATGACGGGCCGTTAGTGCGACGAGGTGTTCGTGCTGGGCGTACAAGAACGGGTCCGCGGCAAAGAGCAGGGCTCCGATCCGCCGTTCGACGATCGTTGCGAAGGCCGCGCTAATGCCACTTTCACTATTGGCTTTCAGGACAAGTAGCTCCAGCCCAAGAATGCGCGCGGCCTCATGCAGCTCTTTCAGCTCAAACTCCATGCCTGAAAAATCTGGATTCGCGAGCACAGCAATTACCGCAACCTTGGGAACTACCTCGTGCAAGAGTTCCAGTCGCTTCGCCTCCAATGAAGCCGCCAAACTGTATACCCCGGTCGCGTTGCCACTCGGCCGACTTAGGCTGTCGACGAGGCCAGACGTGATGGGGTCAAGCCCGACGCTAAAGACAATCGGAATGATTTTTGTCGCCGCCTTGGCTGCCAGCGCCGCAGGGGGAATCACCGCCACGATCACGGCCACCTGCCGTTCAACGAGATCACCCGCCAGAGCAGGAAGCTTATCGCATTGCTGACCGTCCGCCCAACGGAATTCGATCGACACATTGTGGCCTTCGACGAAGCCTGCCCCGGCGAGGCTCTCACGAAATGCCGCTACGACGGGGCCAGAATCTTCAGCCGACCGGGCGCTGAGGAAGCCGATCACCGGCAACGTCGGCCGCTGCGCGCGCGCTGCGAGCGGCCACGCCGCAGCGCCGCCGAGCAGCGATATGAACTCACGCCGTTTCAGTCGATCGAATTGCATACGCTGCTGCGAGCCAGGGGGTCCGTGCCAGAATAACTGATTGGTATGATCAAGTCAGGGGTTGCTGCGCTGCAAGATTTCGATCCGCAATACGTCAGCTCCGGGGTCAAAAGCCCCCTTAAACCGGCTATAGCCGTGACATACGGCAATTCCGGTAAACCCCGATACCGGACAATATCCTCCTTCGGGTCCCGTGATAGGGATTCCCGTAGATATAAGCTAATCGTCACGCTGATAGCGCTTGGTGCCTACCCTTGTGCTCGGCTGTGTCGCACAACGCTCGCTGCCAGCCGCCACCGCCAAAAGCACCGCCGCGCGGAAACTGTTGTCCGTCCGCTCCAGGTGCTCGCGGGAAAACAAAACGAGAGGCGCATAGCCCGCCCTTGGCATATCAATCCGTGATCGGGTGCGCGGCGGATCACCTTCCACGCCCCCCGCGGCACACGCACGCCAGCCAATTGATTGCGAGCGGGATCGATGTTGTCAGGATCGCTAAACGGCTCGGGCACGCGAGCCCAAATATCACTTTGAGCACCTATGCATATCTTTTCGCCGTGGACGATCGCACGGCAGCGGCAGCGATCGACGCGGCCGTGAAGGGTTGAGGGTGGCAATTGGGTGGCAATAGTGCTCTTTTGTTCCATGGCCTCCCTCGTCAACCCCTTGCAGCGGCACTTGAAATGGCGCGCCTTCGATGCGCTGGAGACGGTCCTGATGATCGTCTGCGGGCTCACGCTGTTCGGCTTTTCGCTCTCCGTCTCCCTCGACATCCTCACCCGAACGCTCGGCCATCCCTGGCTGTGGCTCCAGGAGGTCACCTCGACCCTGTTCGTGTACGGCATTTTCGCAGGGACCGCGGTTGCCACGCGCCGCAACGATCATCTCTATCTCACCGCGTTTGCCGAGTCGCTGCACGGGCGAGCGCGCCTCATCGTCGAGGTCGCAACGCGGCTCGTGGTGCTCGCCGTTGCCGGCGGTCTCGTGTACTTCGGCTATCTCAACTTCCTGCGCGGGTTCGGCAGCTTCCGGCTGCCCTCGAATACGCCGATTGCCTCGCTCTATGCGGCAATCCCGCTCTCGGGGCTGCTCATCGCGCTGTTCACGCTTGAGCAGATCGTCAACGGGTGGCGCAACGGCTTCGATCATGGGCAGCCGCGGGAGGAGCTTGCTGCTGTCGGCGCGCTCGACGAGCTGGCCCCGCGCGGAGACGGCGCGTGACGCCTCCGTTCGTCCTCGCGGCGATGTCGTGCTGCTTCCTGCTGTTCGGCTATCTCGGCGTGCCCGTGCCGTTTGCCCTGCTGGCGGGCGTCTTCATCGGCGCCATGCTGATCGATGTTTCGCTCGCCGCCGTCATCCAGAAGGTGTTCGACGGCGTCGACAACGAGGCGCTGCTCGCCATCCCGTTCTTCCTGCTGGTCGGCGAGCTGATGAGCTCGGCCAACGTGGTGGCGCGCGTCGCCAATCTTTCGCTTGCGCTGGTCGGCCACATTCGCGGCGGCCTCTCGCAGGTGGTCACCGTGTTCAGCATGTTCTTTTCCGAGATGTCGGGGTCCACCACCGCCGACGTGGCGGTGCTCAGCCGCACGCTCGGTGGCCCGATGAAGAAGGAGGGTTACCGTGGCCCCTTCATCGCCGCCATCATTGCCGCCGCCTCCACCATCGCCGCGCTGGTGCCGCCCAGCATTACCGCCGTTGTGTACGGCGCCGTCGGCAATGTTTCGATCGCCGGGTTGTTCATGGCGGGCGTCGTGCCCGGGCTGATGATCGGCTTTGGCCTGATGCTCTATTGCTACCTGTTCGGCCCGGTCGGCATGCAGCGCCGCCGCGCGCCGCTGCGTGCCGTTGCGATTGCGGCGAGAGAGGCCGCGCTGCCGATGATGATTCCGGTCATCCTGCTGGGCGGCATCCTCACCGGCTGGTTCACGCCCACCGAGGCGGGGGTGGTCGCGGTGCTGTGGATCATCATCGTGGTCATTCCCGCGCTCAATCGCGGCCATATCGCGAAGCTGCCTTACGATTTCTGCCTCGCCGGGCTGATCTTCTCGCTGCCGCTGATCACGATCGGCGCGGCCAATGCCTTCGGCTGGATGCTCGCCTATCTGCGCGGCGCCATCGTGATTGCGCAGTGGATCATCGCAATTGCCGGCAACGATCCGCAGATGATCATGCTGCTGCTCGTTCTCCTCTTCACCGTGATCGGGGACTTCATCGAGCCGGTGCCGACCATCATCATCTTCATGCCGCTGGTGAACGCGCTTACCCAGGCCGGCAGCATCAATCCGGTGCACATGGGTGTCGTGCTGATCGCCACGCTGGCATTCGGGCTCATTACACCGCCCTACGGCCTCGTGCTGCTCATGGCCTCCAAGTTCGTCGAGGTGCGGTTCTCGCAGGCGCTGCGCGCGGCGTTGCCGATCTACGTGGTTTTTCTGGTGGCCATCGCGTTCATCATCTATTTTCCGGGCGTCGTGCTGTGGCTGCCCAAGCAGGTGATCCCGGCCTCGGTTGGATGCTTCAAGGCGCCCGACGGCCCGGGCTACATCTGCCCGAAATGAAATGCACCAAAGCAGCCCCTGACCGGTGGTTGCGGTGAGATGGAGAAAGGGAGGGCAAGATGGCCGGGCTGCTCGAGGGTCGCATTGCGGTCGTCACCGGCAGCGGGTCCGGCATCGGCCGGGCGATCGCGCTGGGCTATGCGAAAGAGGGCGCGCAGGTCGCGGTGCTCGACATCGACGCCGACGCCGCGGCCGCGACCGCCAAGGCCATCACTGCGGGCGGCGGCAAGGCCGAAAGCTTCATGGTGGACGTGACTGAGCGCGACAGGTGCCGCGAAGTGGCGGCGCAGATCGGCGGGCAGGTGGGCCAGGTCTCGGTGCTGGTCAACAACGCCGGCATCAACCGCCGCAATGCCTTTGCTTCGGACCGGGAGGCCGTGATCAAGGACTGGCAGGACGTCATGGCGGTCAATCTCAACGGCGTGTTCAACGTGACGCTTGCGTTTCTGGATCAGCTGCGCGCGACGAAGGGGCGCATCGTCAATATCGGCTCCATCCAGTCTTTCGTTCACGTGCGCACGCCCAACTCGCCCGCCTACACCACCTCGAAGCACGGCGTGCTCGGCTTCACGCGGGCGCTGGCGGCGGAGCTCGGCAAGGACGGGGTGCGGGTCAACGCCATCGGCCCCGGCCTGATCGAGACGCCGCTGAACGAGAAGGTGCGCGCCAGCAACCCGGAACTCGTCAGGATCTTCCTGGAGCACACGCCGCTCGGCCGCGCCGGCAAGCCGCAGGACATTGTCGGGCCGGCAATCTTCCTTGCCTGCGACCTCTCGGCCTACGTGACCGGCTCGATCATCATGGCCGACGGCGGCTACCGGTCGCTTTAGTTAAAGCACGACATTTGTAGGTTGGGTCGAGTTCTTCACGAGACCCAACGACGATGGCGCTCGAGCGTGTTGGGTCCCGCAGGCTCGACCCAACCTACGACGTCACGCTGGCGGCAGCTTCCATGCCGCGAAGCCGGCGCCCACGAGCGTTTGGGGGCTCGGGAAATAGTCGATGAGCTCGAAGCCGGTGCTGCCGGCCGCGGCATGCGCGATCACCCAGTCGCGCATCTCGTGCGCGCCATTGCCGGTGCGCGGCAGCGCTTGCGTGAGGAAGGCGTCGAGCTGCCGATCTTCACCGTTCTCGAAGTGCCTGATGCAGTCGTGATCGAATTTCTCGTCGATCCATCCCATGGTTGCTTCGCCGATGGAGTGGCTCAATCCGCCGGTACCGAGCACCGCGACCCGCAACGGCTCGGGATAGCTCTCGATCGCGCGCCGCAGCAGCCGGCCCCAGGCGAGACAGCGCTTGATGCTCGGCATCGGCGCCTCGAGGTCGTTGACCAGAATGGGAACGAGCGGCAGCTCGGGGCCGACCCCGGCGCGCCAGAGCGGGATGCATGCGCCGTGGTCGAGCGCAAGGCGATGCGACAGCGCAGGCTCGAACTCGCTGTCGAGCGCGGTGTGCAGCAGGTGTCGCCCGAATGCGGCGTGGCCCTTGAGCGAGCGGTGCGGAAACACCTTCTGCATGAACGGCTCGGGCGGCCCATCGTGCTCCTCGCCGATGCCGATGCAGACCGCCGGCAGATTGTTGATGAAGAAATTGACCCAGTGGTCCGGAGAGACCACCACCAGAACATCCGGCCGGCACGCCCGCAGCCGGCGTCCGATCTCGTCGAAGGCGGACGCCAGCTTGTCGCGATGATCGCGCGGCATGGTGTCCCAATCGCGGGCAATGATCGGTCCATGGCTGGCCGCAAAAACACCGACAAGCCTAGCCATGGGCGACCTTCCCCGTTGAATGTCCGCTCGCAGGGTCCATCGCGCGCAACTTTGCTATGAATTGCGCCTCCGGCATTCCGCGCACCTGAAAATAAAAGCGCAGGAGATAGGCGTTGACGAGCGGCGCAAGGCTGGCGACATCATCCGCAAGCAGCGCCTTGCGAATGTCGGGCTTGATCTGGTAGCGGTCGATGACAGAGCCCATGTCGGCGCGATACTCGCGGGCGAGCCCCGCATCATGGTGCAGGTCAAAGAACAGCTTGCTTACGCGATAGTCCGTCATCGCCGCTCCTCGTTCAAAACGCAGAACGCTCGGGCGGCAGGCGCGCTGCGGGAGCGTTCGTCTATTGGCTAGAATGATCTTTTGCCTATGGATTGCCAAGGGCCGGTTCAATCAGCTGCCGCGTCTATCGCCAGCGCTGCGGTGCGCAATGGAGCACAGCCGATGAGAACGCTCATGGCGGCAGCGTTGATGATGGTGCTGGCGCAGGCCGCTTCCGCGCAGGCCTGGCCGGGCCAGAGCGTCCACCTCATCGTCCCGGCCTCCCCCGGCAGCTCGCTCGATGTCGTGGCGCGCCTCATCGGCGAGCGGCTCCACGCGCGCTGGAAGCACCCGGTCGTGGTCGAGGACAAGGCCGGCGCCGGCGGCATGCTCGGGATGACCGCGGTCGCCAAGGCGCCCCCTGACGGTTACACGCTGGGCGTCGGCTTCAACGGACCGGTTGCGATCGCGCCGCATCTCTATCGCAGGATGGCCTACGACGCGTCGAAGGACTTGCTCCCCGTGGTGCTCACCACGTCGCAGCCCAACGTGCTGGCGGTGGCCGCAGGCCATCCCGCCCGCACCGCCGCCGATCTCGTCGCCTGGGCCAAGCGGCAGGACGGCGGGCTGCTCTATGCTTCGGTCGGCAATGGCAGCTCCTCCCACCTGACCATGGAGCTGTTTAAGATCGTCGCCGGCTTCTCGGGCACGCACGTCCCATATAAAGGCTCACCGGAGGCGGCCGTCTCGGTCGTGACCGGCGAAACCCACGCGATCTTCACGGTCGAGCCGGCGCTGCTCGCGTTCCTGCAGGGCGGCAAGCTCAAGCTGCTGGCGGTCACCAGCAAGGAGCGCACGCCCGAGCTCAAGGACGTGCCGACGCTCGCCGAGCAGGGCTATCCCGGCGTGGAATCCATGGCATGGAACGGATTGTTTGCCCCTGCCGGAACGCCCGCAAGCGTGCTCAATCAGATCAACGCGGACGTCAATGCAGTGCTGGCGGAGCCCTCCGTGCACGAGGCTCTGCGCAAGCAGGGGCTTGCTCCCGGCGGCGGCTCGCCGCACGAGTTTACGCTCATGGTCGAGGAGGAAAGCCGCAAATGGGGCCCCGTCATCAGCGCGGCGAACATTCGGCTCGACTGAGTCGTCATCAGGGAGGTTGTAATGACCATTATGCGTAACATTGCGGCGGTGCTCGTCACGCTCGCATTCTCTACGGCCGCAGCGCGCGCCGAGATCAGAACGCATTGGATCGAGTACAGCCAGGGCGGCGCCAGGCTCAAAGGCTATCTCGCCTACGACGACAGCCTCGGCGACAGGCGTCCGGCCATGCTGCTGGTGCACCGGCGCAACGGCATGGACGCGGTGACGCTCAAGAATACGGAGATGTACGCCGGGCTCGGCTACGTCGTCTTCGCCGCCGACATGTTCGGATACGGCGAGGGCGTGCTGCCCAAGGACGTCCCGGAGATGCAGGCGCAGACCGCGATCTACAACCAGGACCGCACGCTCATGCGCGCGCGTGCGCTGGCCGGCCTCGACACGCTGGCGGCAAGCCCGATGGTGGACGCCTCGAGGATCGCGCTCCTTGGCTATTGCTTCGGCGGCACGGTCGGCGTCGAGACGGCCTATGCCGGAGCGCCGCTCGCGGCGCTGATCACCATTCACGGCTCGTTCCGCAACCATGCCGCGGACGGCGCCAGGAACGTCAAGGGCCGGGTGCTGATCCTGCACGGTGCGGAGGACAAGGTCGCCCCGCTTGCCGAGGTCAACAAGCTCATCGGAGACCTGCGCGCAGCCAGGGTCGAGTTCCAGTACGAGCTCTACAGCGGTGCCGAGCACGGATTCTCCACGCCCAGGAACAAGGCGGAAGAGCGCGCCAATGCGCAGTCGATCGCCGCGACCGCGCGTTTCCTCAAGGAGAGCTTCGGCATGTGAACAGAGACCACGGACGAAGCCTGCTAGTGCATCGATTTCGAAATTCGAATCACATGCCGCGTCATTCCGGGTCGAGGCCCATTGATCTCGGGTTTACCCGAGATCAGCACTTTAAGTGCCCAAGTCGGCAGTAGCCGACTTGGGTGGGCGCAGAGCCCGGAATCTAGTAATCGATGGCGTAGGTTACTGGATTCCGGGTTCGCCGCTTCGCGGCGCCCCGGAATGACAGGCTTCATGGAATCGATGTACTAGATGTGAACTCGTCGCGCCAATCGCCGACCACCGGCATTACGACCGACATCCCGGCGCGGCTCGATCGGCTGCCCTGGAGCCGCTTCCATCTGCTGGTCGTGGTCGCGCTCGGCGTGACCTGGATCCTCGATGGCCTCGAGGTCACGATCGTGGGCGCCATTGCGCCGGTGCTCCAGAGCCGGCAGACGCTTGCGCTCTCCGCCGGCGAGATCGGTGCCGCGGGCTCCGCCTATGTGATCGGTGCCGTCATCGGTGCGCTGGTATTCGGTTGGCTCACCGACCGCTTCGGCCGCCGCCTCGTGTTCTATGTCACGCTCGTTGTCTATCTCACCGGCGTGCTCCTGACCGCGACCTCCTGGAGCTTCGTCGCCTTTGCCCTGTTTCGCGCCCTGACCGGGTTCGGAATCGGCGGCGAATACGCCGCCATCAACTCGGCGATCGACGAGCTCATGCCGGCGCGTTATCGCGGCCGCATCGATCTCCTGGTCAACGGCAGCTTCTGGCTCGGCGCGGCGGCGGGATCCGGCGCCTCGCTGCTGTTCCTCGATCCCGACATCTTCCCCCCCAACGTCGGGTGGCGGCTCGCCTTTGCAACCGGAGGGGTGCTCGGGCTCGGCATCCTGCTGCTGCGCCGTCACGTGCCGGAAAGTCCGCGCTGGCTCATCACCCATGGCCGGGAACGGCAAGCGGACGGCACCATCACGGAGATCGAGCGCCGCGTGCGATCGGATACCGGCGCCGAGCTCGGCGAGGCGCGCGGTCGCCTGACCGTGCACCCGCGCAGGAGCTTCGGCTTCGGGCTGATCTTTCGCGCCATGCTGGACAAGTATCGCGGCCGCAGCGTGCTCGCGCTCGTCCTGATGGTCGCGCAGGCATTCCTGTTCAATGCCGTAACCTTTTCCTACGGGCTGGTGCTGGTGCGGTTCCACGGCGTTTCGGAGGGCGCGACCGGCGGCTACCTCGTGACGCTTGCCGCAAGCAATTTCCTGGGCCCGCTGCTGCTGGGGCCGTTGTTCGACACGCTGGGCCGGCGCGTCATGATCGCGGGAACCTACGCGATCAGCGGCATCCTTCTGATCGCGACCGCGATCGCTTTTGGTCTCGATGCGTTCTCGGCGTGGACGCAGACGTTCGCGTGGATGCTGATCTTCTTTTTCGCCTCCGCCGCGGCAAGCTCCGCCTATCTGACGGCGAGCGAGATTTTCCCGCTGGAGATGCGCGCGCTTGCAATCGCAATCTTCTATGCCCTGGGCACCGCAATCGGGGGCAGCGCGGCGCCGCTCCTGTTCGGCTACCTGGTCGGGACCGGCGAGGCCTGGGCGATGGCTGCCGGCTATGTCTTCGCCGCGGTGTTGATGCTCATCGCCGCATTGGCGGAGGCGAAGCTCGGCATCGACGCGGAAGGGCGTTCGCTCGAAGAGATTGCATCACCGCTGTCGTGCGAGCCGGCTAGTTAGGGTCCCTCGACGTCATGGCCGGGCTTGTCAACGCAAGTCGAGTTTACTCGACTTGCGTCACTCAATAGTGCGGATCTCGGGTAAACCCGAGGTCCGATGCCATCCACGTCTTTGCGTGCGGCACGACAGACGTGGATGCCCGGAACAAAGTCCGGCATGACGATCGGGTTTTTGGCTCAACCGTTTCGAAAAATTTTCCAATCAAGCAAAGTTCGCGCCGTCTATCTGCGATGCGTGCCGCCGAGCGGGCCCGGAAGCGCCCTTTCCGCCTCCGCCAGCAGGTGCCGTTCATGGCGCCGCGCCAGCACAAACCCGGTGAGCGCGGCGGCGGCGCCGAGGAGCGCAAAGCCAATGGCGAGAGGCCCCGTAATGCGGTGGAGCGCGCTTCCGAACATGTAGGCCCCAACCCCAAAAACGGTTGCCCACACGATTCCTCCCGTCGCGTTGAAGAACAGAAACCGGGGCCACGGCATCTGATTGATTCCCGCGAGCAGCGCCGCAAGGGTGCGCAGGAGCGCCATGAAGCGACCGAAGAACACCACCTTTCCGCCATGCCGAAGGAACAGATATTGCCCGACCTTGAGCCTCGCTTCGGTCGCGCCGATGCGGGCGCCGTACCGCAGCAGGAGCGGGAATCCGATCCGGCGGCCGATCAGGTATCCGAGCGAATCGCCGACGATGGCGCCGCCCGCCGCCGCGGCGATCACGAGCTCGATGCTCAATTGATGCGAGAACGCGGCCCAGGCTGCGGCGGCAATCAGGATGGTCTCGCCCGGAAGCGGGATTCCCATGCTTTCGAGGCCGACCACGCCGGCGATGCCCCAATAGCCGTAGTCGGCAATGAAACGGGTGGCCTCGGTGATCATCGGCAAAAGGTCATGCTGCCCGCGCGTAGGCCTGGTCGATGAGGCGCACCACCCGCGCGCAGTCGTGCACGCTGATCGCGGGCGCCTCGCCGCGCCGCCAGTGGTCGAGCGCATCGCGCAGCGCGGTGAAATAGAGCGCGGGGGCGCCGGTTGCCGGCAGGGTCTCGTCCCCTTGGGCGGTCGCAAGCTTCATGATCCCGTCCTTCATTGTAAGAATGGCGTCGCGGCCGGCGATTTTCCACTCGCCGTCGGTGCCGTCACGGGGAAAGCCGTTGCCGACCTCGACGGTCCCGAGAACGCCGCTGGCCGAGCGCAGCATGACGCTGGCGTAATCCTCGACCGGGTGCGCATGCGCGCGGGCGCTGAGCGCAGCGCCGGTCACCTGCGCTTCCTCGCCGGTCAGATGGAGGAACATGTCGAGGCCGTGCGCGCCGAGGTTGCGCAGGCAGCCGCCGCCGGCCTCGGCGGGATCGAGCATCCAGGCGCAGTCCCAGGCCGGGTAGCGCCCCGGCCGCGGCCGGTTGATGCGCACATAGATGTGCGACAGCGTCCCCAGGCGCCCAGCCGCGAGCAGCTCGCGGGCGCGCGCGGCGAACGGCGCATAGCGCTGCGCCAGCGGGACGGCGACGAATGCGCCGAGCCGGGCTGCCTTGGCGGCCACCGCCTCCACCTCGGCCGCGTTGATCCCCATCGGCTTCTCCATCAGGAAGGGATAGCCGAGATCGAGCAGGTCATGGGCGATGGCGGCCATCTGCCGGTGCCGCCCGAGCGCCACGACGAAGTCGGGACGCTTCTCCGCGAGCATCTTTTGGTAATTGGTGAAGGTCGGCGGGTTGCCGACTTCGGCCGCGCGTCGCGCGACAATGCCGGCGTCGGCGTCCTGGATGGCGACGAGCTCCACGTCCGGCATGGCGACGAGGTGGCGCAGATAGGCGGCGTCGTTGAGCGCATGCCAATGGCTGACCTCGATGGCGGCGACGCGAATGGTCATGGGTGTCCTCTCTACGTGGTCGTTGCAAGTGTCCCTTAAGATGCGCTCAGGGTGATCGCATTTGCATTGGCCGCGGCCCCCCTCACCCGCTCGCTTCGCTCGCGACCTCTCCCCGCCGGGGAGAGGTCAACCGCGTCTGGGGCACGGTCTGAGAACATCTCCCGCTGGCCGAGAGTTTTTCTGCACGAGCAGCGGGCTCGATCACCTCTCCCCAGCGGGGAGAGGTCGGCGCCGAAGGCGCCGGGTGAGGGGGCCACCGCATTTAAATGGGATTGCCCTGGCGCCAAGCGCGGGGAGAGGGAGTCCGACCGAGTCTGTGCCAAGCTTCGCATCAACCCGTCCTAGGTTGCAGCCGGCGTGCTCTCCTCGATCATGCTGACGTGCGCGGCCACGATCCGCCAGCCCTCCGCGAGGCGCACCCAGGTCTGCATCTGGCGTCCGACCTTGCCGGGCGCGCTTGCACGATAGAACAGCGTGGAGGCAACCGCGAAATCGGCGCCGTAGGTCGTAATCACGGTTCGCGACCGGCGCCGCGCCAGTCCCACGGGCGAGCGCGCGGCACGAAAGGCGGCAATCTCGTCATGGCCGTAGAGGATCTCGGCGCTGCCGTAGCGGATGGTGCGCGCATCGATGCGGAACAATGCATTGAGGGTGGCGACATCGTTGGTCACCAGCGCATGCTCGTAACGCTCGAAGGCCGCGCTCACCTCGGCAACGACGTCGGGGCGATCGATCTCCATTGCTTGCTCCTTCAACGCAATCGGTATTGCGCACCGGCAGGGTCTGTTGGAAAACTTGGGCAGGAAGACTTGGGCAGGAAAACTTGGGCAGGGAGCCGATGAAGCTCTGCTGCAATGCGGGAGGAAGCAATGAACAATACGACATCCGGATGGCAGACGAAGCTCCTGTGGGCGGCGGTCGCGGCACTTGGCGCCGTCTCGTTCGGGATCGTGGCGCTCAACCGGGGCGAGGCGGTCAATGCCGCTTGGCTCGTGGTCGCCGCGGTCTGCGTCTATTTCATAGCCTACCGGTTCTACGGGCTGTTTGTCGCCAACCGCGCGCTCGGCGTCGATGGCGCGCGGCCCACTCCCGCCTACCGCCACAACGACGGTCTCGATTACGTCCCGACCAACCGCTACGTGCTCTTCGGCCACCATTTCGCGGCGATCGCGGGTGCCGGCCCGCTCGTCGGTCCGGTGCTGGCCGCACAAATGGGCTATCTGCCGGGTACATTGTGGATCCTCGCCGGCGCGGTCTTCGCGGGCGCCGTCCAGGACATGACGGTGCTGTTTCTCTCCACGCGCCGCGACGGGCGCTCGCTCGGCGACATCGTGCGCGGCGAGATGGGGCCGGTTGCGGGCACCATCGCCGGCATCGGCATCCTTCTGATCTGCGTGATCGTGCTTGCGGTTCTCGCCCTCGTCGTGGTCAAGGCCCTGGTCGGCAGCCCGTGGGGGACGTTCGCGGTGTTCTGCACCATTCCCATTGCGCTGTTCATGGGCATCTACAACCAGTTCATCCGCCCCGGCCATATCGGCGAGATGTCGCTGATCGGCTGCGTGCTGCTGCTCGCCGCGCTGGCCTACGGCAGGACCGTCTCGGAGACGCCGGCGCTCGCCGGCTACTTCGACTTCTCGGGCGAGACGCTGGCGCTGACCATCATCGGATACGGCTTCGTCGCCTCCGTGCTGCCGGTGTGGCTGCTGCTGGCGCCGCGCGACTATCTCTCGACCTTCCTCAAGGTCGGGACCATTGCGCTGCTTGCGGTCGGCATCGTCATCGTGCGTCCCGATCTGCAGATGCCGGCGATGACCAGGTTCATCGACGGCACCGGCCCGGTGTGGTCCGGCAGCGTGTTCCCGTTCCTGTTCATCACCATCGCCTGCGGCGCGGTGTCCGGATGGCATTCGCTCATCGCCTCGGGCACCACGCCCAAGATGATCGAGAACGAGCGCCAGATCGCGCTCATCGGGTACGGCGGCATGCTGATGGAGTCGTTCGTCGCCATCATGGCGATGATCGGGGCGAGCGTCATCCATCCCGGCGTCTATTTCGCGATGAACAGCGGGGCAGGGCTGATCGGCACCAGCGCCGATCACGCCGCGCAGGTGATCTCGTCCTGGGGCTTCGTGGTCACGCCCGACGAGATTGCCCAGATGGCGAAGAATGTCGGCGAGACGTCCATCCTGTCGCGCACCGGCGGCGCGCCGACCTTGGCGGTCGGCATGGCCAGCATCCTCTCCTCCTTCCTCGGCGGCAAGACGCTGATGGGCATCTGGTATCATTTCGCAATCCTGTTCGAGGCCTTGTTCATCCTCACCACGGTCGACGCCGGAACGCGCGTGCTGCGCTTCATGATCCAGGACCTGGTCGGCAACGCGGTGCCGGCCTTCAAGGCGACCACCTCCTGGACCAACAACCTGCTCGGATCCGCCCTTTCCGTGCTGCTGTGGGGATATTTCCTCTATGCCGGCGTGATCGATCCGTTCGGCGGCATCTGGACGCTGTGGCCGCTGTTCGGCACCGCCAACCAGATGCTCGCGGCCATCGCGCTCACGGTATGCACGGTCGTGCTGTTCAAGATGAAGCGCGAGCGCTATGCGCTGGTGACGCTCGCGCCCGCTGCCTGGCTCGTCGTCTGCACGGTGACCGCCGGGCTGGAGAAGGTGTTCAGTCCCAATCCGAGCGTGGGCTTCGTCAGCCACGGGCTCAGATACGCCGACGCGATCGCGGCCGGCCAGCTGATGGCGCCGGCCAAGACGATGGCCGAGATGACCCGCATCGTCGTCAACGACTACATCGATGCGACGCTTGCCGGCGTGTTCGTGCTGGTCGTTGTCGCCACCGTCATCTACGGGCTGATCAGTATCCGCAAGGCGCTCGCCTCCCCGCAGGCGACCGCGATGGAGATCGGCCTTGCCGGCGCGGTCGCGGGAGGCAGCCATGCCTGAGCTGATGCCCGACCTGATGCCCGACCTGCAGAAACTGTTCGACCGCTCCGCGCGGGCGGCGGGCGCCACCGTTCATTGGACGGCGCGCACCGCGCGGCTGATGATCGGCGTGCCGGATTACGAGACCTATGTCGCGCACCGGCGCGCCAACCATCCGCAGGAGCCGGTCATGAGCTACGTGGAGTTCTTCCGCGAGCGCCAGCAGGCCCGCTATGCGGTGGGCAAGGGACGCTTGCGCGGCTGCTGCTGAGCGCGCATCTGCAGTTAATCCGGCAAAGTGTCCAGGACGGTCAATTCCTCGAATGCCTTGCTCAGAGCGTGTCGCACCTGCTCGTAGGTTCGCATTCCCATCAATGAATTGAGCGTCTTTGCGTGCAGGTGATAGTGACGGCCCTCGCGGTCGATCAGGCCCCACCTTTGCAGCTGCTCGAGCCTGCGCATGACCGTCGTGCGGGGTACGCGCATGTAGGCGGCAATCTTGGCGACGGAAAACGGCCTGCCGTCGATGTCGCCGAGCGCCACGCACAGGCCGATGAAGAAAGTTTCGAGCCGCGTGCCGAAAGGTTCGCTGGCCGGAGCGTAGGCTCCGTGCACGGTCCGCATGATATCGATCATGAGCCGGCAGAGCACAAGTCTCTGTCGTGCGTTCTTGATCTTGCGCCAATGGTCCTGCGCCAATCGACTGTCGCCCCCGGACAATGATGCGATCGTTGCCCCACCGGCTCCAGCGAGAGGAGACTTTGAATCACTACCATCGGGAACTGCGCGAGGATAGCCCTCATGAGCTGCGCGGTGGCTGAGCCGAAGCTGCGCTGTCATGCCCGGGCTTGTCTTGGCTTGTTCCGGGCACCCGCGTCTGCGCCGGCTACAAGGCAGAAAGTGTTCTCGCCGAACCCGATTGCGCAATCGATCCCAAGTGTGAGGTCTTTCACAGACGGTCCCTGCAAACAGTGCGAAGCTCTATCTCGCCGGTCCTCGAATGATCGGGACGGCCGTTGA
>Ga0306920_100006466_pt1 | contig 15295 bp, 16 predicted proteins | sample flu12Cox44000170_FD_204666 | JGI IMG/M metagenome (GOLD analysis project Ga0306920, IMG submission 204666) | Lab enrichment of tropical soil microbial communities from Luquillo Experimental Forest, Puerto Rico - flux4day.12C.oxic.44.000.170 (v2)... | ecosystem: Environmental > Terrestrial >... | reverse complement strand
ACGGCTACGGCCAAACCTATCCCGCGCCCGACAGCGAGCGGTTGAGCAATGGACCACGGGTCAATGTGCTGACCGAAAGCGGCAACCGCGACCCGATCGCGGCAACCCCCTACCACAAGCATGTCGCCGTCCGGCTCGAGAGGCTGACTGCCACTGAGGCGGCGGCCTGTGAGGAGCGCTCACGCCGCATCCATGGTGCATAATCGCTCTTCCTGTTGCGGAGCCGCCACAGGTCTTAACCGAAATTAAACATTCCCCGTACGCCTTGTTCCGGCAGTGCTATGATCCCCGTGGGGATGGGGTGGCGTTATGGTGGGGCGCGCGTACGCAATCTTCGATACCAGTATAGGTCGTTGCGGTATTGTCTGGAGCGACGCCGGCATCGCGGCCGTGCATCTGCCCGAGGAGCGGGAAATCGCAACCCGCGGTCGCCTGTTTCGCCTTTATCCCGAGGCGCGCGAAGTGCGCCCGCCTTCGTTCGTCGAAATCGCCATCAATGGAATCACTACGCAGCTGCGCGGACGGGACGGCGACTTCTCGGGCGTCGCCCTCGACATGAGCGGCATCTCCGCCTTCAACCAGCGCGTCTACGAGTTCACCCGGAGCATTCCTCGCGGCGAAACCCGCACCTACAGGGAAGTCGCCACCGAGATGCGTCGGGAGGGCACCGAACGTTCGGTGGCGATGGCGATCGCGAAAAATCCTTTCATGATCATCGTCCCCTGCCACCGCGTGCTCGAAGCCGGCCACTACACCGACAAGATCTCTCCCTATGGCGGTACCATCTCCAAGCGCTATCTGCTGTCGATCGAAGGTACCCATCCGATCGCCAGCAAGAGCCTGTTTGACGTTCTTCTTCCGGTTGCCCCGCCGCGCCCCAATCACTGATATTTGCGCATGATCTTTTCGGATAACCGGCCTCCACTTTTCCGGATCATGCACTAGATTTGTGGGCATGAGCTCCACGGTCCTGTTCCAGCGCCCGTCGATGACAGTGTCCGATTTCCGCTGTTCGGCGGTTGTCGGTGACAAGCCCTTCGCGGAACAGCATCGCTGCCATTCGATCTCCTTTGTGCGCAAGGGAAGCTTCGGCTACCAGAGCCGCGGCAATTCGCACGAGTTGGTGGCGGGCTCGCTGTTGGTCGGCTTCCCCGGCGCCGAATTCACCTGCACCCACGACCATGTCTGCGGCGACGAATGCCTGTCGTTTTTCTTCGAGCCGGAACTGGCGGATGCGATCGGCGCGCGCGCAGAGGCCTGGCAGGTCGGCGCCGCACCGCCGCTTGCGGAGTTGATCGTGCTGGGTGAACTCGCGCAGGCCGCAGTTGACGGCGCAAGCGATATCGGACTCGACGAAATTGGACAACTCATCGCGCACCGCCTGGCCGAGGTTGTCGCGGGCGACGCGCGCAGGTCCGTGGACGTCACGGCGCGGGATCGGCGACGGGCGGTCGAGGCGGCGCTCTGGATCGAGGCTCATGCGAACCTCGATATCGAGCTGGAGGACGTTGCTCGCGAGGCCGGGGTCAGCCCGTTTCATTTCCTGAGATTGTTCGCAAGCGTGCTCGGGGTGACCCCGCATCAATATCTGGTGCGCTCGCGGCTGCGCCGTGCCGCACGGCAGCTCGCCGAAGACGACAAGCCGGTGACCGACGTCGCCTATGACGTAGGCTTCGGCGACCTCTCCAATTTCGTCCGCACCTTCCACCGTGCCGCCGGGGTGTCGCCGCTCAAGTTCCGGCAGGCGTCGAAGGGGATGCGCAAGATTCTCCAAGAACGGGCGCACCTGAACTGATGATGTGATCTCCATACGCGGTTCATGGAGATCATTATGTACGACCACATCGGACTAAGAGTAGGCAACCTCGACGCCGCCGTGCGCTTTTATACGGCGGCACTCGCCCCGCTCGGCTTTGTTCTGTGCTCGAAGGACGCAAATGGCGCAGGCTTCGGTCCCAAGGGCGAGCCCGCTTTGTGGCTTCATCTGCACCAGGGCCTGAACAACAACGGCGCCCATATCGCGTTCCGCGCACCGGATCAGGCCGCGATCAGGAAGTTTCATGCCGACGGCCTGAAGGCCGGCGGCCGCGACAACGGCGCCGCCGGTCCGCGCGCCGACTACAGCCCGACTTATTATGCCGCGTTTCTGATCGACCCCGATGGCAACAATGTCGAGGCGGTTTGTACGTGATCCCTACACCTCCCGCTGCGCGGGAAGAGCAAGACCAGGCAAGGAGGAAATCATGGCTTCCATTCACAAGGACATTCCAATCGATGCGCCTGCCGATCAGGTATGGGACGCGGTGCGTGACTTCGGCGCCCTGCATAGCCGCCTCGTGCCGGGCTTCGTGCTCGACACCAGGCTCGATGGCGAGGCTCGCATAGTGACCTTCGCCAACGGCACGGTGGCGCGCGAGCTTCTGGTTGACTGCGACGATGCGCGGCGGCGACTGGTCTATGCCGCCGTCAGCGAGCGTGTAAAGCAGCACAGCGCCTCGGTGCAGATCGTCGCGGATGGCGAAGCTCGCTGCCGGTTGATTTGGGTTACCGATGTGCTGCCGCATGAGATCGCGCCCTATGTCAACACGCAGATGGATCTGGGCGCGGCGGCGATGCAGAGGGCCCTTGCGCAGGCGGCCCGCGACGCGTCGATTCCACAAGTGTGATTTTTCTCACAGAAGCGCGGCCGCGATAGCCTCTAGCGTCGCCGCGTGCGTCGAGTTGGACCCGCTTGGGCGGGGCAGCGCACGCGAGGAGAACAATCATGAAGGATGCGGACAAGGTTGTTTGCCTGGTCGCAGCGGTGCTCCTGCTGTCCACGCTGTCCTCGGCACCAGCGAGGGCTCAACTCGGCGGCTTCGGCGGTGGAGGCGGTGGCGAGGACATGATGACCCAGATGGCGCCGATGCTGGAAATGATGAAGGCCAAGATGGGCAAGCGGCGCTTCGCGATGTTGATGCAGACCATGGGCCCGATGATGAGCCAGATGATGGAGGGCGGCGGCGGGTTCGGGGGAATGACGGGTGGCGGTGGCGGCGGCTTCGGTGGGCTCGGGGGTGGCGGCGGATTCGGCGGGACGATCCCAGGCGGCTACGGCGGTGGCATCCCTGGAGGGTATGGCGGCGGTGATATTTCGGGCATGATGGGCGGCTACGGCGGCGCCAACATCGGCCAGATTATGAGCATGATCGGGCCGATGATGAAGATGGCCAATTTCGGTGGCGGCAGCAGCCATCGACGCCGCCGGCGGCATGATTGAACGAGGTCGTCGCTTCATGATCGTCAATCGGCGGCGGCGGAAAGCACGGGCGGCATCGCGGTAGCCGTCTCGTGCCTTGGTCCCCAGCGAGTCAACACCACGCTCGATGTCGACAACACGCCGAGCACGACCATCGACGATGCGGCGAGCACAAAAAAGCTGGTGGCGGCGGCGCCATGGGCCTGCAGATACCAGCCGCCGAGACCGATAAACACCAGCCGCGCGGTCTGGGCCAGCACCGGGCCGATCACCTTCGCGGCCCCTTGCGAGGAAAAATACATCGACATTGCAAGTCCGATGAAAGCGTAACAGGGCGCCGCCGTCGACAGATAGAGCCGGCTCGCCTGACGCACGCTTTCATCATGAGTGAAAATCCTGACCCAGAGGTCGGGAAAGAGCGCGATGACGGTGGCCACCAGACCGACCGAGAGGAAAGAGATCAGGCCCGCGGTCCACGCAATCCGCCGCGCACGCGCTATCTGCCTCGCGCCGATCGACATGCCTATCATCGGCACCGAGGCAATGCCGACGGAGAAGGCGACCGACGTCAACATGAACTCGAGCCGTGCGCCGATGCCGTACCCGGCCAGGATAGCCGTGCCGAATTGCGCCAGCATGTGGGTGAAGATCGAGATCGTGAGCACCGACTGCAGCGGCGAGAAGCACGATACCGCGCCGACCTTCAGGATATCGAAGAACATCGCGCCCTGGATGCGAAGACCCCTGATCCGGGGGACCACGCGCGCCCGCCCCGAGAACAGATACCAGCTCATCACGGAGATGCTGATCAGGTAGGCGGTCAGCGAGCCTGCCGCGACACCGCGCATGCCGAATTGCGGAATCGGGCCGAGGCCGAGGCCCAGCGTCCCGCCCAGGATAATCTGGCACACCGCCGAATTGAGGATCATGGTCGACGGCAGCTTCATGTTGCCGGTGCCCCGCAAAATGCCGGCCATCGTGTTCATCACCCATGGCAGCACGGCCCCCCCGAAGAAAATCTGCACATAGCCGATCGCCTGCGCCAGCACGTTGCCGCGGCCGCCAAGCACTTCAAGCAGATGCGGACCGAAGATCAGCATGAACAGCATAAAGGTGAGGCCGAAGCAGACGCCGATCACGAGCGCATGCGCCGCAAGCGTCGAAGCGCGCTCGACATCGCCGGCACCAAGCGCACGCGCAATGGAAGACGCCACACCGCCGCCCATCGCGCCGCCCGACATGGTCATGGTGAGGATCACGAAGGGAAACACCAGCGCCATTGCCGCCAGCGATTCCACGCCGAGCCTGCCGATATAGGAGGTCTCCGCGATCACCACGCAGGTGCCGGCCGAGAGCGCAAGCACGTTCGGCCATGCAAGCCGGAGCAGCGTGCGCAGAATCGGGCCGTGGACCAGCGCATTCTGCGCCAGCGCCTTTCGTAGCGGTGGTCCGCTCGCGCCTCTGTGGGCAGGAATTACGGCTGCGCCGTTATTGGACATGTCGTCTCCCGGCGCATCGTCCGGAATCCCGGTTCGCCGCTAAGCACGCGCGAGTCAAAATGATACTTGTCGCACGGACTAGCCGCGCCGAGGTGCTTTAGCACGACCGTAACCTTTGCCACCTGCGCCGCGCGCAATGGGGGCCTGCCGGAATGCGGGGCGCGTCATACCGCTCGTGTCAACCGATCGACCACACAAAGGGCGGCCGGCCTCCTTCCGCCGGTCGCATGGTCACGCCGATATGACGGCCGCAACCTGCGGCGAACCCCTCGCACAATCCCTCGAGCACCTCCAGACAGGCCGGATGATAGTCGGCTACGCCGGCCATCAGTTTCCAGCTCTGTTGAACGATCCCAAACGAGCCTTCCGATTCCGTCATCTCGGCGACATCGTCCTGTGCGTCGAACAACGCTTGGAGAAAGGTGGCGAATTGCTCAACGCCACCGCGGTGATGCGAAAGCGCCTGCGCGACCTCGTCGAAATACTGCATACCGATCAGCTTGCCGGTGAGATGCAGGAGATGGCCGCCGTCCTCGGGGCCGAACAACTGCACCATCACGGGTGCTGCTGTCCTCACATATTCCATCGCATAGTTGCGATAAGCCCTTTCCAGCCGCGGCCTCGGCCAGCTCGACACCGGCAGTGCCGGCGCGGTCGCGGGATCGAAAATCGGCGCCTCAAGATGACGTGCAAAGACCAGTCCTTGATCTGGTTCCAGCGGATGATCGTATTCATAATAATAGCCTTCGAGCCCGTCCTGGCCATCGACGCTCTGCTTGGTGCAGACAAAGCCAAGCTTCAAGTTTCCGAGTGCTGCGCCATTGTTGGCGTGCCAGCCGCGCAACATCGCGCGCGACACCTCGGACGGCACGCCGCAGATCGCCGTGCCCCTCCAGATCCAGCGCGGCGGCGGATAGCGGATCCAGGCCTTGCGGTCGGTCTCGTACATGTATTCGACATGGACGCCGCCGATCCAGTTCGAGAGATAGTGATACTGCGCGGCAGCCACCGCCGGCGGCAGATGATCGATGCCGAGCTTCTTGAGGCCCGGCAGAAAGCGTTCCAGCTGCTGGCGCCGAAACACGCGAAAGACGAACTCGGCGGCATCCGCCGCACCGCGACGGGTGACCACCGACAGAATGAGACCGGTGAAATAGGCATGATAGAGGTCGGCGACGCCACGCCACTTTTTCCATAGCGCTTCCTGCACGCCGTTCGCTCTCTCATTCATCTTTCGTCCTTACTTTACGCCCGGAAGTGCTTGGAGAGTTTCAATCCCTGCGCCTGGTAGTTGGAGCCGATGCGCTGGCCGTACAATGCCTGCGGTCGCGCCACCATCTTCTCATAGACCAGGCGCCCGACGATCTGGCCGTGCTCGAGAATGAACGGCACCTCGCGCGAGCGCACTTCAAGCACGGCGCGGGCGCCCTTGCCGCCGGCGCCGGCATAGCCGAAACCGGGATCGAAGAAGCCGGCATAGTGCACACGAAATTCGCCCACGAGTGGATCGAACGGCACCATCTCCGCCGCGTAATCCGGCGGCACCTGCACCGCCTCTTTCGAGGCCAGGATATAGAACTCGCCGGGATCGAGAATGAGGCTGCCATCGTCGCGCGCCGGGATCGCTTCCCAGAACTCGTCGACCGGATAGCCGCCGCGGCGATCGATATCGACCACGCCGGTGTGGCGCTTGGCGCGATAACCGACAAAGCCCCTGGAATTTTCTCCGGAGAGGTCGACCGACAGCGCGACGCCGCCGACGATATCCGCTTCGTCGATATCGACCAGCCGCTCCTTCAGGTGCAACGCATTGAGTTCGTCCACTGCGAGGATGGCATCGCCGCTGCGGAAGCGCATTTGCGACAGTCGCGAGCCCTCCCGCAGCAGGACCGGGAACGTCTTCGGGCTGATCTCGGCATAGAGCGGACCGTGATAGCCGGCGCCGATCATGTCAAAGCGGCGCGTGCCGTCCGCAATCACGCGGGTGAAGACGTCGAGCCGCCCGGTCGAGCTTTTCGGATTCGCGGAGGTGACGATCTCCGCCGGCAGCGCGAGGCTTTCGAGCAGCGGCACGATATAGACGCAATTGGTCTCAAGCACCGCGCCGTCAGAAAGGTCGATCTCGTGCAGCTTCAGCTCGTCGATGCGCTCGGCAACCGTGGCGTCCGGGCCGGGCAGGAAGCTGGCGCGCACCCGGTAGGCGATGTCGGAAAGCCGCAAATCGAGGCTCGCCGGCTGGATCTGGCTTTCGACAAAGGGATAAGCCGGCAGGATCAGGCCCGAATCCGCCATCGCCGCGATCATGCGGTCGGGCAGGATGCCATTGGCGCCTTCTGGCAAAGAGAACGACACGTGACGGTTCCTGGGCTGCGCACCCCTCTGAACGCTGAAAACCTATTGGTCCCACCAGTCCTTTTACCGGTTATCCGATGACCGCCTTGACGGAAAGGCCGCCTGCGAATAAGAGCATGACTTATCCCGTGGTGATTTGAGCCGGCCGGCTTGCAGCCACGTTAAATAAATCGCTAAACAGGCCGGGGACACGTGTGATCCCGGCCTTGAGGAGTTTCCCAGGCCGGTTTTTTTGCGCCCGCATCTTAGAGCGGTCGCGATGGAGGTCACATGTCCAATTCTACCGCTTCGACGAAGTCTGCCGCACCCACGAGCCGTTACCGTCCGGAAACCAGGCTGGTTCATTCCGGCACCCTGCGTTCGCAATTCGGCGAAACCTCCGAGGCGATGTTCCTCACCCAGGGCTACGTCTACGACACGGCGGAGCAGTGCGAGGCGCGTTTCAAGGGCCAGGATCCCGGCTACATCTATTCGCGCTATTCCAATCCGACGATTGCCATGTTCGAGCGCCGCATGATCGAGCTCGAAGGCGCCGAAGCCTGTCGCTCCACCGCAACCGGCATGGCGGCGGTCACCACCGCGGTGCTGGCGCCGCTGAAATCCGGCGATCACGTGGTTGCTGCGAAGGCGCTGTTCGGCTCGTGCCGCTACGTGGTTGAAGACCTGTTGCCGCGCTACGGCATCGAGACCACGCTGGTCGATGGTCTCGACCTCGATCAGTGGAAGCGCGCGATGCGGGCGAACACCAAAAGCTGCTTTCTGGAGAGCCCGACCAACCCGACGCTCGATGTTCTCGACATCCCCTCGATTGCCGAGATCGCGCATGAGGCCGGCGCTCGGCTGATCGTCGACAATGTGTTTGCGACCCCGATCTGGCAGAGCCCGCTCGCGCTCGGCGCCGATGTCGTGGTCTATTCGGCGACCAAGCATATCGATGGGCAGGGCCGGTGCCTTGGCGGCGTCATCCTTTCTTCCGAAGCCTTCATTGCCGAGCACATCCACAATTTCATGCGCCAGACCGGGCCGTCGCTGTCGCCGTTCAACGCATGGGTGCTGCTCAAGGGGCTGGAGACGCTGGCGCTGCGCGTACGGGCGCAGACCGACACCGCCGCCAAGGTGGCCGATGCGCTGGCCAGCCATCCGAAGATTTCGCGGCTGGTCTATCCCGGACGCGCCGATCACCCGCAGGCTGAGTTGGTCAAGAAGCAGATGCGCGCCGGTTCGACGCTTGTCGGTTTCGAGATCAAGGGCGGCAAGGCGGCCGCCTTCCGCTGTCTCAACGCGCTCAAGCTGTCGAAAATCTCCAACAATCTCGGCGACGCCAAGAGCCTGGTCACCCATCCCGCGACCACCACGCATCAGCGATTGAGCCCGCAGGCGCGCGCCGAGCTTGGCATCGGCGAAGGGTTCGTCCGCTTCTCGGCCGGGCTCGAACACGCCGACGACCTGATCGAGGATTTGTATGCCGCGCTGGAAGAGGCGTGAGGAGAGCGCGGCCGGAAGTGTCTGGGCTTAATTCCACGGATTTGATTTTCGACCTCACAAGCCGGACATCTCTTGTCCCGGACGCGGCGCGGCGCCTCTTGAGTGGCGCGCCGCAGAGCCGGGACCCACACAGCCATCAAGCAGGACAATGGGCCCCGGCTCAGCAGCGCACCACTTTGGTGCTGCGCTGCGTCCGGGGCACGAGAGCACATTCCCGCGGCGTGATGCGCCCGAGTTTCTGCAAACACTTGCTCCCTCCATCGAAAGAGGGCGCAGGGAAAGCCGGATGCCCGTTGCACCCGCAGCCTCGCATGCAGATGAAAAAAGCATACGAGTAAGTCCACCACAGGTTCGCCGGTTCACGCCGGCCTTCCCTGCGCAATGGTTTTACGGCTTCCTTCGCGCTCTCCCCGGTGTCCATGACTCTTCAGTCACCGTCACCTGCCGATCACAGCGTGTCGGGCCATCAGGGCCGACATCGCGAACCTGCAGGTTTAGCGCCAGCCAAGGGGCGCCAGGACCACACGACTTCGCCGTCCGCGCCGATGTCGTTCGTCTGACGACACCTTTGCGTCCATCGCATCCCGCGCTCAACGTCCGTGACGACGCGCAACGCCCCTCCGATCGAGGCGGGATGGGCGGCAATAGCCACCGCATTGATATGAAAGGGAAGCGAAATATTTTCGCGAAAAGGACTGGACCACCCAAATCAGCTTGAAAGGGTTGATGAAATCGCCCTTCGCGCGCACGCGATTTTCGTTCGCCAAGACGACGCGGCAACGGACGCGACATCGCGAACTCGCTTCCCTGATTTGCCCGTCGGGCAAATTAGGCAGAGGAATCCGTCAATCGCAAAGCCGCACGGCGCTCGTATGCCAGCCGCCTGGGGTGAGCACCGGGCGCTCGACCTGGTAACAGCCGCCAACGACATCTCCGTGGGGTGAGTACGGATGCTCAGGGTAGAAATAGATGTAATAAGGATAGTTATCGCTGTAGTACCACCGCGGCGAATGCAGGCCGAGGCCTACGCCCGCGCATCGCGGAGAGCCGACGACGGCACCTTCCCCATAGCAATGAAATCCGGCCGACGCCGCTTGCGGCACGGCCATGCTCCCTAAGGCGGCCGCGAGCGCAATCATCTCTTTCCGTAACATAAGCAGGCTCCTCGTACTGACGGCCACGAGTGTGGGTTTAGTACGCGTACATGTCAGTGGTTTGATGGTGAGCAAGCTCTCACATCGGCCGATAGGTCAACACGGCCGGTGGCACGTTGACGCCGAGCTTGATCTGGCCGACCGAGCGGATGATGTCGTCGCCGAGCAGCTGCGCAAAGCACGAGTAGCCCCAATCGTTCATGTGCAGCCCGTCGGCAATCACGAAGCTGTCGATCGGCAGGTCCTGCTTTTCGTGCCAGTCGCGCATCACTTCAAAGCGCGGAAAGATGCCGACATGGTGCAGCTGGGCGACCCGGTGCAACAGCGTGACAATCCGCCCCGCATTCTCCGAATGCTCGGTAACTCGCGGCGAGTATTGCGGATCGACCAACACCACGTCGCTGCCGGCGTCCTGAATGCGCGCAACTCCCTCGTCGACCAGGCTGACAGTCTCCGCCGGATCGAGATTGCGCAGCACGGCGTTGGTGCCGACTTGCCAAATGACCAGATCGGGATGCCTGTCGAGCACCGTCCTCTGCAGCCGTCGCATCATTTCCGGCGCATCCTCGCCGCCGACACCGGCATTGACGATGGTGATGTCGGCGGTCGGATAGTGCCGTCTGAGCTGCGCGGCGAGCCGGTTCGGATAGGTGAACTCCGGTGAACTCGAACCGAAGCCGGTGGTTGACGACGAGCCGAGCGCGACGATCACCACCGGATCACCGGAGATAAGCTTCCTGGCAACGTGCGGGAGCGAGCCGAGCGAGCCAATCCCACCCTTCGGCGGCAAGCAAGGCACGCGGCTGAAGATATCGCCCGCCGATTTCGCCACCGACTTCATCTTGTCGATCGCCCTCGCAGTCATGCTTTGCTGGGAGGCATCGGCGGCAGGCGCAGCTCCGGATCTGGCAACGCCGGTGGTCTGGGCTTGTTGCGAGAAGGACTGCGAAACCGCCACCTGCGCCGATTGGGCATGCGCGCAGGGCGGCGATGCCAGCGCCGGCAGCAGCATCAAAGCTGCAACCAAAGAGAGCGGAGCAGGGAATCGCGAAAGTCGGAAGTCACTCATCCACGAAGTCCGGTGGCAAGTCGGCAACGTCATTAACCAAAATCCTAATTCTGCTGCGCCGGACCGATATGGGCGGCGTCAATGACAAATTTCGACAGGGCGCGTCCAAGGCAGTCATGGACACGCTTGGCCAAATCGATCCCATGCGCCGCGCTGAAAAGATCGAAATCTCCCTGGTCGTTCCATTGATGCATGATGGCAAAGCGGTCGAACAGAGGGATCTCATGCTGCTGTGCCACCAGACGCATATTGTCCAAATAGGGTGGCAACGAAATCATTGTTTCGGTACGGGGGCTGTATTGCGGGTTTATCAGGATCACGTCGGCGCCGGCGTTTTGCAACGCAGTAACTCCTTCATCCACGGCGCTGCGAAAATCGTCCGGATCGATCGATCGCATAGCATCGACCGTGCCGGTTTGCCAGATGACCAAAGTCGGCTTTTTGGCCTCAACCAGCTTGGAAAGCCCGCCCGCGACCTCCTCGGCGGTCTTCTTGGCCTGAATCTCGACGGACAGGTTGACCGTGAGCTGTGGCAGCTTCTCCTTGAGAGCCGCCTGCAGCCGGGTCGGATAGGCGCTGGAATCGGCGCTGACGATGGTGGAGGAGCGGCTGCCGACCACAAGGATATCCAGCGGGCGGCCGCTCTTGACGACATCGGCGACCTTGTTGAGCGAACTGTCGGTGGTCAGCAGCGACTCCGGAACGTCGCAGCTCTGCGCCTCTTCGGCGTGCAGCGGCCTTGCGGTCATGCCAGCCATCAGCAAAGCCAGGCCCAGGATAACCCAAGACCGCATCAGCCCCCTCCCGCCAGATCGGCGTTACTCGCGGCGCCCTTGCGCGCGGCGCTCTTGTCGGCGACCTGTTTGTACCACGAAATCACAGAGGCCACGCCCCACATGATCAGGATTCCGCAAAGGCTGATCAGGGCGTGCAACGCAGCACCACCGCCGACTTCGGCCAGGATGAAATGCCCGGCAAAGGCCAGGAAGACGCCGAGGCAGAAAATCTCCAGCGAATGCTGCCCGCACAGGATCAGCGGCCTGAGCCATGGCGATTTCAAGCCGCTCCAGTCGCGGGGCAGGAAATGCACCGTGATCGCGGCCAGCGCCAGAAAGTGCGCAAAGCGCAAAACATCCAGATTGGTCTTGTCGATGGGGTACATCCACTGCTCGAGCCGGCGCGGCACCAGGTTGGAAAACTGCGGTACATACCAGGTCAGCGTCACCCACAAGGCGGCGAGCAGATAGGCAAACGAAACCCAAAGTGTAATCGGCGACGAAATGATTTTCGACAAGCGCCGCGCGCCGCCCATCGCACACCACGCGCCGAACACGAACAACAGCTGCCAGGCCAACGGATTGAACACCCAGGTGCCGTTCGGGTAGGAGGAGAAATACAGGTCATATTGCCAGGTGACCGCGTAGAGCAGGACCGACAGCGCGAGCGTCAAGTCCGGCTTCCAGCGCATCGACAACAAGATCAGCGGTAACGCCAGCATCAGCACGATGTAGAGTGGCAGCACGTCCATATTGACGGGGCGAAACCGCAAGAGCAGCGCCTGGACGATGGTCACCTGCGGCTCTTTGAGGAAATCGATGATCCCCATCTCTTCCGTGTAAAGCGGATTCTCGAAACTGGTCGCGACGTAGGAAATTTCCGCCAGGAAGATCGTGAACAGGAACACGTGCGCGACATAGATCTGCCAGGCGCGGCGCAGGATACGGGCGGCCGCGACCAAAAAGCCGGACTCGAGCATCGCCCGACCGTAAACGAATGCCGCGGTGTAGCCCGAGATGAAGATGAAAATCTCGGTGGCATCCGAAAAGCCATAGTTGCGGATCGTGAGCCAGGTCAAAAGACTCGGCGGCAGGTGATCGATGAAGATCAGCCACAGCGCAAGCCCCCGGAACAGGTCGAGCCGCAGTTCGCGTTCGCCCGCCTGGGGAAGCGAAATTGCGGGTGCAGCGGCAACCGAAGCGACGGCAACCGGCGCGGCCGATGGGCTGCCCGCCGGCGCCACACCCGCGCCGGTCACAGGCGTTGCAACATGTTCGACACTCGACGCCATCAGACACCGTCGTAAGCTGCGGCCAATCCAAACAATAAGCTAAGGCGCGATGGCGATTTGGCCACAAGGCGGCGCGCCTTAAATCACGAAAATTTCGCGATCGTAACAACCCCTGACACGGAACTGTGTTGAAACATCGAACGCATTCGACGATGGCCGCCGATTGGTTCGCCGCGGATTTTTCGCTATGATGTCATCATGTACCGCGCCGTAACCCGCCAGATCGAAGTCACCGTCGAGCCGAACTTCATGCCCGAGCGTTCATCGGTGGAAAACTCACGCTATTTCTGGTCGTACACCATCGTCATCACCAACTCCGGCGATCAGACGGTGCAACTCAGAACCCGGCACTGGATCATCACCGATGCTTCAGGCCAAAAGCAAGAGGTCCGTGGCGAGGGCGTCGTCGGCGAGCAGCCGGTGCTCGCCCCCGGCGAACGCTTCGAATACACCTCAGGCGTGCCGCTCTCGACCGCGTCGGGCTTCATGACCGGCCGCTACCAGATGGTCAGCGAAACCGGCGAGCGCTTCGAGATCGACGTGCCGACCTTTTCGCTTGACTGCCCCGATCGCAGCCGCGTGCTGAACTGACGCGCCCATCGGCGCGAAGAAAAAGCCCCGGGTTGGGGCCCGGGGCTCACTTCTTCGATTTTGCGATGAATTCAGCGATCAGGGCCGGAAGATATAGTTGAGTCCGACGCGCACAATCTCATCGCTTGCTCGCGTATTGATGGCGAGGTTACCGACAACGATCCCCGGGGGTGGAGTGTTGAACCCGCTATGGAAGATGGCGGAGCTCGTCGATCCGTTTCTCGTCAGATCGACGTGGAGATATTCGAGCCTCCAGGTCCAGCGATCCCAAAGCATCGCCTCAACGCCGGCGCCCGCGGCCCAGCCGACGCGCGTTTCGGCCCAGTGCGACACGTCGGTTTCACCGTCGGGTTCGACCGACAAGAAATCGCTTTTTACTCGTCCGTAGGCGAGACCACCGGTGCCGTAGACCAACCAGCTCGGCGCCACGAGGTAACCGACGCGCCCACGGACCGTGCCGAACCACTCCAGTTTCTGGCCAAGCGTCGAAGTGATTGCAGACGGACAGGGCGTGCCCCCAACCACACCGCCGATCGTACAACCGGGAGCGCCGCCTGCGTTAGCGACGTCGGTGGCATTGGTGTCAATTGCTATGGTCCGTCCCTTCTGGTCAGCGCCCTGAAAGTCGGCTTCCAGGCCATAAAGAAAGGCGCTGTTTTGCCAATTGTAGCCGATCTGGGCACCGCCAAGGACACCTCTGATATCTTGTTTGTTATTGCTCGTCGTGGTGGTGGTCGAGCCGGTGGGCGTCAAAGTAAAATCCGAGTTGGCGCGTCCCCAGCTGTAGCCAAAGTTTCCGCCGATGTAGAGGCCGGTCCAGTTCACGACTTCCACGGGCGCCGCCTTGACGGGCGCGCGGACAGGGGCAGGCGCAAGATCGGCTGCTTGTGTTGCGAAGGAAGCAACCAATATCGCAATCATCCCAAACGCCGAAAGCAAGACCCTCTTCATTGCGCTCTCCGGTTGCAAAGAGCGCCTATTTGCGCCCTGGTGTTGTATCGAAATACTGCTACAACCTTTGGGCGTCAATGCCGACGTCCTCTATTTAGGGGGGCCGTCGCGAATTTTCCCATTTTGTTGCCGATATACAACTTAACGGAACCTGGCGCCGATATCTAAACCGGAGGCTGTCTACTCCACGCCCGCCTCATCCGGCGTGAACTGGTAGACGGAGGAACAGAACTCGCAGGTCACCACCACCTTGCCGTTCTGGACCATCTCGGCGCGATCTTTCGGTGTAAAGCTTTTCAGCATGGATGAGACCGCATCGCGCGAGCAGGAACATTGCGCATGCAAAGCCAGCGGCTTGAACACCCGTACTCCGCGCTGGTGAAACAGGCGGTAAAGCAGCCGTTCGGCTGACAGATCGGGATCGATCAGTTCGACATCCTCGACGGTTGCGATCAGCGATTGCCCCTCGACCCAGGCATCGTCCTCCCTGACCGTGTGGGCAACCGTGCCCTCCGGCGCGTCGCCGGGGTGGAGGTCAGCCTGCCGCGCGCGCTCCGGCGCCTTGGGCAGGAACTGCATCAGCATGCCGCCGGCACGCCAGCGGTGCTTGCCGGGCTCGCCGCCGCGCCACTCCTCGCCGACCGCAAGACGCACGCGCGTCGGGATCTGCTCGGAGCGGAAGAAATATTCATGTGCCGCCTCTTCCAGCCCGCCGCCCTCGAGTGCCACCAATCCCTGGTAGCGGCTCATGTCCGCTCCCTGGTCGATGGTCATGGCGAGATGACCCTTGCCGAGCAGCGCGCCGGAACCCTGTGCACCGCTCAGCCGCGCGGAATCGTAGCGCGCATAGGCGCGCAGGCGATCGGGCGCCTTGAAATCCACGATCAA
>Ga0306920_100006465_pt1 | contig 15297 bp, 9 predicted proteins | sample flu12Cox44000170_FD_204666 | JGI IMG/M metagenome (GOLD analysis project Ga0306920, IMG submission 204666) | Lab enrichment of tropical soil microbial communities from Luquillo Experimental Forest, Puerto Rico - flux4day.12C.oxic.44.000.170 (v2)... | ecosystem: Environmental > Terrestrial >... | reverse complement strand
CCTCGCGTTCTCGGGCCACGCCCCCGCCTCGCGATCGCCCCACGCGTGGCGCGCGAGGAACGCGACCTTCGAAGGCGCGAAGCCAAAGCGCAGCGTGTAGTAGAGGTTGAAGTCCTGCAGCTCGTAGGGGCCGATCGTGCTCTCGGTTTTCTGCTCTGGCGCGCCATCGGACTTGCCGGGGATCAGCTCCGGGCTGATGTCGGTGGCGAGAATCGCTTCGAGCACGTCGCGGCCGCTCTCGCCGTTCTGGCCAATCTGGCCCGTTTCGGCCACCCAGCGCACGAGGTGCGTGATGAGCGTTTTCGGTACGCTCGCGTTCACGTTGTAGTGCGACATGTGATCGCCCACGCCGTACGTGCACCAGCCGAGCGCGAGTTCCGAGAGGTCGCCCGTGCCGATCACGATCGCGTGATTGAAGTTGGCGAGGCGGAACAGGTGATTCGTGCGCTCGCCGGCCTGCACGTTCTCGAAGGTGATGTCGTAGGTCTCCTTGCCTTCCGAGTACGGATGGCCGAGGTCTTCGAGCATCTGCATGCAGCTCTGGCGAATGTCGATCTCGCGCGCCGTGCAGCCCACCAGCGCCATCAGCTCGCGCGCCTGGCGCAGCGTGCGCTCGCTCGTGGCGAAGCCGGGCATGGTGTAGGCGAGGATGTTCGCGCGCGGCAGCTCGAGACGGTCCATTGCCTTCGCACACACGAGCAGCGCGTGCGTGGAGTCGAGCCCGCCCGACACGCCGATCACCACCTTCTTGATGCCAGCCTGCGAAAGCCGCTGCACGAGCGCCTGCACCTGGATGTTGTAGACCTCGTTGCAGCGTTCGTCGCGGCGCTTCGGATCGGCCGGCACGTAAGGGAAGCGCTCCACGCGGCGCGACAGCGCGAGCGTCTCGCGCTCCCAAGCTCCCTCGCCTGCAAGCTCGCACGCGATTACGCGAAACTTCGCGACTTGATCGGCGTGACGGCGGATCGAATCGCCGAACGTCGTCTGGCGGATGCGCTCCTGTTGCAGACGCGCGAGATCGACATCGGCGAAGATGAGGTGCGAGTCGTCGGAGAAACGCTGCGACTGTGCGAGCAGCTCGCCGTTTTCGCACACGAGCGCGTGACCGTCCCAGGCCATGTCGGTCGTCGATTCGCCCTTGCCCGCCGAGGTGTACAGGTACGCGGCGAGGCAGCGCGCCGACTGTTGCGACACGAGCTGCTGCCGGTAGCCCGCCTTGCCCACCACGACGTTCGACGCCGAAAGATTCACGAGCACCGAAGCGCCCGCGAGCGCCGCGAACGACGAAGGCGGAATCGGCACCCAGACGTCCTCGCAAATCTCCACGTGAAAGCGCAGCCCCGCGACCTGCGGCACCTCGAACAGCAGCGACGCGCCGAACGGCACGTCGGCGCCGGCGAGGCGCACGGTATCGGTGCTCGCGCTATCGGCGGGGCTGAACTGGCGCGGCTCGTAGAACTCGCCGTAGTTCGGCAGGAAGCTCTTCGGCACGACGCCCGCCACGCGGCCGCCCGCCACGACAGCGGCGCAATTGAAGAGCGAATGGCCCGCGCGCACCGGCAGGCCCACGATCATCACGAGCGGCAGCGCCGCCGAGGCTTCCACGATCTGCGCGAGCGAGCGCTCGCAGGCGTCGAGCAGCGCTTGCTGATGGAACAGGTCGTCGCAGGTATAGGCCGACAGGCCAAGCTCGGGGAACGCGACGAGCGCCGCGCCCTTCGCGGCGGCCTCGCGCGCGAGCGCGAGCGTCTCGCCTGCGTTGTATGCCGGATCGGCCACGCGGCAGCGGGGCACGCCCACGGCCACGCGCGCAAAGCCGTGCGTATAGAGATTGAAGAAGCGCTCTTTCATTTCGATAACCTCGAGGCGGGCGCGCTGCGCACGGAGCGCGCTCGGTACGTTCGGGCCTGACGTTCGGGCCGCGTGATGCCGCCCGGCAGCCGCCGATGCACGAGGCGCGGCGGTCCTCACCCGCTCGGGATGTTTGCTTTACCATGACCGTTTGCTGCGGCAGACGCTTCCAACAACGCTGCAGGCACCACCGCTTCCCACGCCAACGGGCACGCAAGTTGAACAAGGAACATTTCGATTATCGCACGGGCATCCTCGGCTCACCGTCCGAGGTCGACGCCGCCGAATGGAACGCGCTGCTCGCGCGCCAGGCGCAGCCTACGCCCTTTTTGCGCCACGAATTCCTCACGGCGCTCGACGCCACGCGCTGCGCCGCCCCGAACGAGGGGTGGGCCGCGCAGTTCGTCACGCTCACCGACACGCGCACGGGCCGCCTCGCCGCCGCCGCGCCGGTGTATCTCAAGGGCCACTCGTACGGCGAGTACGTCTTCGACTGGGCCTGGGCCGACGCCTACAAGCGCAACGGCATCGAGTACTACCCGAAGCTGCTGTGCGCCGTGCCGTTCACACCCGTGCAGGGCACGCGCCTGATCGCCGCCGACGCAACCGCGCGCCGCCATCTGGCCGCGACGCTGCTCGCCTTCGCGGAGCAGGCGGACGTGTCGTCGCTGCACGTGCTCTTTCCGACCACGGAAGACGCCGAGGCGCTGACCGGCCTCGGCATGATGCAGCGTGAAGGCGTGCAGTTTCATTGGCTCAACGACGGCTACCGAGACTTCGAGGACTTCCTCGCCACGCTAGAGCAGAAGAAGCGCAAGAACATCCGCGCGGAGCGCCGCAAGGTGCGCGACGCGGGAGTGACGATGCGGCGCGTGCGCGGCGAGGACATCAGCGACGCCGAATGGCGCTTCTTCAGCCGCTGCTACCGGCAGACCTACCGCGAGCATTTCTCGTCGCCGTATCTGAATCTCGACTTCTTCCGCATGATCGGCGCAACGATGCCGGAGAATCTGCTGCTCGTGATCGCGGAGCGTGATGGCAAGCCTATCGCGAGTTCACTCGTGGTGTGGCAGCGCGGTGAGAATGGCCTGGGCGGCACGCTCTATGGCCGCTACTGGGGCGCGCTCGACCATGTCCCCTGTCTGCACTTCGAGACCGCGTATTATCAGCCGCTCGAATTCTGCATCGAAGAGAAGCTCGACGTGTTCGAGGGCGGCGCGCAAGGCGAGCACAAGATGGCGCGTGGCTTCCTGCCTACGGCCACGCGCTCGGCGCACTGGCTCGCGCATCCTGCGTTCTCCGACGCCGTCGCGCGCTTTCTCGAAAGCGAGACGAACCACATTCACGCCTACGTGCACGAGCTCAACGAGCGCAATCCGTTTCGGGCGTGAATGCCATGTGTGGCCCTCGCGCGTGACGCTCCCCGAAACTCCTCTGCCCATAACGATCATCGCTTCCCCCACCATGCCGTGGTACCTCTACCTTCTCGAATGCGCCGACGGCAGCGTCTACACGGGCATTGCCATCGACGTCGCCGCGCGCTTCGCCCAGCACGCGACCGGCACGGGCGCACGCTACACGCGCTCGCGCAAACCCGTGCAGGTGCTCGCGCAATTCGAGTTTGCCGACCGCGCGAGCGCTTCGAGCGCCGAGTATTGGGTCAAGCGCTTACGCCCCCGGGATAAGCGCGCGCTCGCGGCCGGCGCACGCACGCTCGAATCGGTGCTGCCGCCGCCCCCGAGCGCAGAGCCGGAAGCCGAAGCGCCGGCATGAGCAGACGTCACGGCGCGCAGGCGTTTGCGCCAGCACGTCCCGCGCGAAATGGCCGAACTGCGCCCATGAAAAAAACCGCACGGCCTTGCGGCACGTGCGGTTTCTTCGCAGCCGGAAAACGCGCGATTTACTTCTTGAAGTTCGCGACGCCTTCGGTGATTTCCTTGTGGGCGGCTTCGATGCCGACCCAGCCTTCGACCTTGACCCACTTGCCCTTTTCGAGCGACTTGTAGTTCTCGAAGAAGTGCTTGATCTGGTCCTTCAGGTACTCGGGCACGTCGTCGAGCGACTTGAGGTTGGCCGTCATCGGGCAGACCTTGTCGTGCGGGACCGCGATCAGCTTCGCGTCGACGCCCGATTCGTCGGTCATCTGCAGCATGCCGAGCGCGCGCGAGCGCACGACCGAGCCGGCCAGCAGCGGGAACGGCGTGATCACGAGCACGTCGACCGGGTCGCCATCGCCGGAGAGCGTCTGCGGAATGAAGCCGTAGTTCACGGGATAGCGCATGCCCGTGCCGACGAAACGGTCGACGACGAGCAGGCCCAGGTCCTTGTCGGCTTCGTATTTCACCGGATCGCTTTGCGCGGGAATCTCGATGATCACGTTGAAGTCTTGCGGCAGATCCTTGCCGGCGGGGACATTTGCGAAGCTCATGAGCGCTCTCTGTTGAGAAGGGAAAGAAGCGACGGCTGCACGCGCGGGGCACGGCGTGGGCGCAGGTGAAGCACACCGCGCACGGCGCTCCGGCGCGTAACCGGACGTAAGAAGTTGGCGCCCATTATAGCCAATCGGCCAGGGCGGCCGGCAGTTCGGCCCAGGGCTTTCCCGCACGCAGATGAAGCGCCTGCTGAATTCCAGCGCGTCGCGGCTGCAATTGGCGCGATAATGAACCCGCCGGCACGGGCCTCCATCGGGCAATCCCAGGCGCGCTTGCGCGGCGTTTCCCGTTTTGCGTTTCCCTTCCCTCGTTTCACCCCGCGTTTCACTCCCCATTTACGAGGCGCATGCATGGAAGAAGCGAAGCACTTCATCGGCGGCGAGTGGCAATCGCCCGCCAGCGGCGAGACGCTCGCCGCGATCGACCCCTCCACCGGCGAGCCCTTCGCGCGACTCGCGCGCGGCAATGCAACCGACATCGACGCAGCCGTCACCGCCGCGCGCAAAGCCTTTGAAGGCGCATGGGGCGCACTGAGCGCCGCCGAGCGTGGCCGCCTGCTCTTCGCGCTCTCGGGCCTCGTCGGCCAGCGCAAGGAAGAACTCGCGCAACTCGAGGCGCGCGACACCGGCAAGCCGCTCAAACAGGCGCGCGCCGACGCCGCCGCGCTCGCGCGCTACTTCGAGTTCTACGCGGGCGCCGCCGACAAGCTGCACGGCGAAACGCTGCCCTACCAGGCGGGCTACACGGTGCTCACGGTGCGCGAGCCGCACGGCGTGACGGGCCACATCGTGCCCTGGAACTACCCCATGCAGATCTTCGGCCGCAGCGTGGGCGCGGCGCTCGCCACCGGCAATGCCTGCGTGGTGAAGCCCGCCGAGGACGCCTGCGTGTCGCTGCTGCGTGTGGCCGAACTGGCGCGCGAAGCCGGCCTGCCCGCCGGCGCGCTCAACATCGTGACCGGGCTCGGGCACGAGGCGGGCGCGGCACTCTCCGCGCATCCCGGCATCGACCACATTTCGTTCACAGGCTCGCCAGAAACGGGCAAGCTCGTCGCGCAGACGGCCGCCGGGCATCACGTGCCCGTCACGCTGGAGCTGGGCGGCAAGTCGCCGCAAATGGTCTTCGCCGATGCCGATTTCGACGCCGCACTGCCCGTGCTCGTGGCCGCGATCGTGCAGAACGCGGGGCAGACCTGCTCGGCGGGCAGCCGCGTGCTGATCGAGCGCGGCGCCTACGAGCCGCTCCTCGACCGGCTCGCCATGGCGTTCGGCAAGCTGCGCGTGGGGCCGGCCAGCGCCGATCTCGATTGCGGCCCGCTCATCAACGAAAAGCAGCGCCAGCGCGTGCGCGGCTTTCTCGACGAAGCCGCCGCGAGCCGCATCGCGACAGCGGCAAGCGGCAGGCTCGAAGCCGATGCGCCCAGCGGCGGCTTCTACGAAGTCCCGACGCTTCTGCGCGACGTGCCGCCGCAAAGTCGCCTCGCGCAGGAAGAGGTGTTCGGCCCGGTGCTCGCGGCCATGCCCTTCGAGAGTGAGGAAGAAGCGCTCGCGCTCGCCAATGGCACGCCATACGGCCTCGTGGCAGGCATATGGACGCGCGACGGCGCGCGCCAGTTGCGCCTCGCGCGGCGCGTGCGCGCGGGGCAAGTGTTCGTCAACAACTATGGCGCGGGCGGCGGCGTGGAATTGCCGTTCGGCGGCACGCGGCATTCCGGGCATGGGCGCGAGAAAGGCTTCGAGGCGCTCTACGGCTTCACGGTGCTGAAGACCATTGCGATCCGGCACGGCTGAACACGCCTGCACTCAGACAAGCGACACACAAAAGGAGACACCATGCGACTCAAAGGCAAGACGGCCGTCGTGACGGGCGCCGGTTCGTGCTTCGGCGAAGGCATTGCAAAAACCTATGCGCGCGAAGGCGCGAACGTCGTCATCAACGACCTGAACGGCGAGGCGGCCGAGCGCGTGGCGAGCGAGATCGCGCTCGCGGGCGGCAGGGCCATCGCCGTGCAAGGCGACATCACGCGCGAAGCTGACTGGCACGCATTGCGCGAAGCGGCCATCGAAGACTTCGGCAGCGTCGAGATCGTCGTCAACAACGCGGGCACCACGCATCGCAACAAGCCCGTGCTCGAAGTGAGCGAAGCCGAATTCGACCGCGTCTACGCCGTCAACGTGAAGGGCCTCTACTGGAGCGTGCGCGCGTTCGTGCCGCATTTTCGCGAGCGCGGCGGCGGCGCGTTCGTCAACATCGCCTCGACTGCCGGCATCCGGCCGCGGCCCGGCCTCGTCTGGTACAACGGCAGCAAGGGCGCGATGATCGTCGCGAGCAAAGCGCTGGCCGCCGAACTCGGCCCCGACCAGATCCGCGTGAACTGCGTGAATCCTGTGATCGGCGACACGGGCCTCACGGCGGAGTTCATGGGCGTGCCCGACACGCCCGAGAACCGCCAGCGCTTCATCGCGACCATTCCGCTCGGGCGCTTTTCCACGCCGCAGGACGTGGCCAACGCCTGTCTCTATCTCGCCTCGGATGATGCTGCGTTCATCACGGGCACCTGCATCGAAGTGGACGGCGGGCGCTGCGTGTAGGCGCCCAGCCATGAGCCGGGTGCTTGACTGATCGGTATTTTCCCCGACCTGGACGCGCCGTCGCGCCACGGCGGCGCGTATAGAATGGTCGTGCTTTCGCGTCGCATACCCGCCATCACGAGGCGGCACTAAAACAAGTACGACGAACGACAACATTGTTGGAGACACCATGGCCAGTCCAGCGAATCACCTGCCGCAAGCGGGAGCGGGCGCCCCGCCCTCCGCCTTCGAAGAAGCCACCTATCGCAAGGTGGCGTGGCGCCTCATCCCGCTCCTCATGCTCTGCTACGTGGTCGCCTATCTGGACCGCGTGAACGTGGGCTTCGCCAAGCTGCAGATGAGCAGTGCGCTCAACCTCTCCGACGCCGTCTATGGCTTCGGCGCTGGCATCTTCTTCATCGGCTACTTTCTGTTCGAAGTGCCAAGCAACCTCATCCTGCATCGCGTGGGCGCACGCGTGTGGATCGCGCGCATCATGGTCACGTGGGGCCTCGTCTCCATCCTGACGATGTTCGTGACCACGCCCACCATGTTCTACGTGATGCGCTTTCTGCTCGGCCTGTGCGAGGCGGGCTTCTTCCCCGGCATCATCCTCTACCTCACCTACTGGTATCCCGCGCACAGGCGCGGGCGTATGACCACGTGGTTCATGACGGCCATCGCGCTCTCGGGTGTGATCGGCGGGCCGGTGTCGGGCTGGATTCTCAAGTCCTTCGACGGCGCGAACGGCTGGCAGGGCTGGCAGTGGCTGTTCCTGCTCGAAGGGCTGCCTTCGGTGATCGTCGGCGTGCTGGTGTTCTTCGTGCTCGACGACCGCATCGGCAACGCGAAGTGGCTCACGGAAGAGGAGCGCGCACTGCTCGAGCGCAACATCGCCGCCGAGGACGCCACCAAGGAAGATCCGCCGCTCATGACCGTGCTCACGAGCGCGCGCGTGCTGGTGATGAGCCTCACCTACTTCTCGTTCGTGATGGGCCTCTACGGCGTGAGCTTCTGGCTGCCCACCATCATCAAGGCGACGGGCGTGAAGGACGCGCTCGCGATCGGCCTGCTTTCGGCCATTCCGTTCGCCGCGGCCGTGATCGGCATGGTGCTCGTGGCGAAGAGCGCCGACCGCACGCGCGAGCGCCGCTGGCACATCGCCGTGCCGGCCGCCATGGGCGCGCTCGGCCTCGTGCTCTCGGTCACGTGGGCGCACGACACCACGCTCGCGATGACGGCGCTCACCATCGCGACCATGGGCATCCTCACCACGCTGCCTCTGTTCTGGAGCCTGCCCACGGCGTGGCTCGCGGGCACGGGCGCCGCGGCCGGCATCGCGCTCATCAACTCGATCGGCAATCTCGCGGGCTTCCTGAGCCCCTATGCGGTGGGCTGGCTCAAGCAAGCGACCTCGGCCAACGACTCGGGCATGTACATGCTCGCGGCGTTCATGATCCTGGGCGGTTTGCTCGCGCTTTCGGCGCCGGCGAAGCTCGTGAATCGCTGAGCGTAGCGCGCCTCCGAAAACAAACGGCCGCCTGTTTCAGGCGGCCGTTTTCGTTGCGGCTTCAGGTTTGCGACCGCGTCTTCGTCAAACCACGTTCATCGACAGTGCGCTCTCGCGGTAATGCGTGGCCGCCTTCTCGCCGTCGCCGAGCTGCTCGTGCAGACGCGCAAGCGCGCGATGCGAGCGGATCTTGAGCGGTTCGTTCTGGCTCGCGTCGGCGGACTTGATCGCCGCTTCGAGGAACGACTGCGCCTTGCCCCACAACTGCTGCTTCAGGCACAGCCGGCCCAGCGCGAACAGCAGGTCGCCGTCCTCGGGGCGCTCCTTGCGCCACGTCTCGGCCTTCTGGATGAGCGGCAGCGCGTCGTTGCCGGCAGTGTCCGGATAGCGGCGCAACAGGCGCGCGTCCCAGTTCTGCGCGAGCGCTTCCTCGACGATCTTGCGCGCGTCGTTCTGGCGGTCGAGCGCGATCAGCAGTTCGGCGGCGCAGTCGGCCAGACGCGGCGAGTGGCGCTCGACCGTCGAGAGCGATTGCCACAGCTCGAGCAGCGCGTCGGCATTGTGGCGGCGGTCGCGCAGCAGGTTTTCCGCCGCGAGCTGGCGCAGGCGCACGGCCACGGCCGGATGCAGCGCCTCGCGCTTTTCGAGCGTCTTCACGAGCTTGAGCACTTCGCTCCAGTTCTTGAGCTGCTGCTGCGCGCGCAGCGCGATCTGTTGCGCGTGGATGCGGCGGCCGCCCTGCGTGCGCATTTCGGTGAGCGCGGCGAGTGCGCCATCGGCGTCGCGGCCGTCGGCGCGCATGTCGGCGGTGGCCATGAGGCGTGCTTCCTGGAGGTCGGGGTCGTCGACCTGGGTGAGCCATTCGTCGCGGCGCGCGTATTCGTGCAGACGATGCGCGGCAGTCGCGGCGATGAGGCCCGCGGCGCTCGTGTTCTTTTCATCGGCGAGCGAATCGCGCGCGGCCTTCTCGGCGCGCGAGAAGCGGCCCGCGTAGAGATTGCCCACGGCGTCGCGCAGCGCCGAGTTCGCCTTCTCCGTGCGCATGCGCGCGCGGTAGGCGGCGACACGGCGCGGCATCGTCACGATGTTGCGCAAGAAGCGCAGGATTGCGTAGAGCAGCAGGAAGGCCACCACGATGCCGACCACGAACAGGTTGAGCGAGACGTCCACGCGATACGGCGGGTAGACGAGCAGCACCTGCCCGGCGTCGAAGCGGCCGACGGTCGCGAGCGCGACGGCAATCGCGAAGAGGAGCGCAAGCCAGAGGAGTCCACGGATGGCCATGTCTTACCCCCGGCTCCGGTATTGCTCGATCGCCTTCAGGCTCGTGTCGAGCGTGGGCAGCGCGACGGCGGCCGAGCCGGCACCCACGTCCTTGAGCAGTTCGCGCACGGTTTGCGTGTCTTTCGAGGCGCCGTCGAAGTAGCGCGCGAGCGTGGCGTCGGCGGCCGAGAGGTCGGACTTGAGCGTGTCCTGGTTGCGCGAGAGGAGCGACAGGCGCGCCGAGAGCAGGCGCAGCTTCAGGTTCTCGCGCACGAAGTAGCCCTGATCGGGCGAGACGAGCATGGCGTCCGCGTTGTCGATGCGGCGCACCTGCACGAGGCTCGCGACCTGCTTGCCCACGCCGTCGACGAAGGTGTGGATCCACACCTTCCAGCGCGGCTCGTTGGTCGCGGCGGCGACCTTCGCGACATCGGCGGGCGCGGCGGCCTCGGGCTTCGTGTGCGCGACGATTGCCTCGCCTGCGAGCGGCAGCGAGTCGATCTGGCCGAGCGCCGTGTCGAGCTTGATGGCGAGGCCGGTTAAATCGGTGGAAGGCGCGGCCTTGAGCTTGTCGATGTCCTGCGCGATCGCCTTGCGCACGGCGATGGCCTGCGGGTTTTGCGATGCGGCGAGGCGCGTGTCGGCGCTTTGCAGCGCGAAGAGCGCGAGTTGTGTGTTGCCCGTGAGCTGGAGCTGCTCGCTCGCGCTCGAGAGCATCTGGCCGACTTCGGCGAGCGTCCAGTCGTCGCGGCTCTTCGAGAGATCCGCATACTGCTGCGCAAGCGCCTGCTGCGAGGTTTGCGCGTCGGCGATCTTGCCTTCGAGCTGGGCGATCTGCTTGTCGAGCTGCTGTGCGCCCGCAACAGCCTGGTCGGCGCGCGCGCGCAGTGCTGCGGTCTGCTGCTCGCTTGCCTGCTGGCGTTGAATGGCCTGCATGCCGAGGTTGTCGACCTTGCGATTGAGCCAATAGCCGCCTGCGCCCGAACCCGCCGCGACCAGCACCAGGACGAGCCACAGCAATGCCGTGCCCGCACCGCGTCGCGCCGTGCCCGGCGGCTGGGTCAGCGGCGCGGAGGAAGCGCCCGACGACGCATATGAGGGCCGCCCGGACGCGCTGCCGGAAGCCGACGCGCTGCTCGCGCCCGTGGCGACGGCGCCCTGGTTTGGCGTGCTGCTGGAGTTGTTCGAATCTGTCATGCGTGGGTTGGCCGGCGCCTGGGCCGGAGTGTTCTGAACCGGTTGAACAACGGAAGAAGCGAGCCCAAGCAGCGTCTCGACGATGCGTTCGTCGCCCGCGCCGGACACCGTAATCCTATCAAAACCCATTGAGCGCGCCGTCTCGGCGATCCGCGGGTGGGGAGCGACGAGCGGCGCGTGGCGCAGCTCGACGAGCTCGCCCGCCGTAAGGTGCTCGCGCGCGAGCTCGTCGAGGTTGCGCACGCCTTCCGAACTCGTCACGAGCCACGCGTGCGGCGCGCCTTCGAGCAGCGCATGAACCTGCGTCCAGGCGGCGATGGGAGGCTCGGGCACGATGCGGCGGTAGGCCGCGACGGTCTCCACTTCGGCGCCCGCTTCGCGCAGACGCTCGGCGAGCCACTCGCGGCCGCCGTCGCCGCGCACGATCAGCACGCGCTTGCCCGCGAAGGCGTCTGCGCCGAACGTTGTCTCGAGCGCCGTATAGAGCGACTCCGAATCGAAGCGCGCGGGCTCTTCGTCGCCAGCGCCCGACGGGCTCACCACGCGATGATCGGGCGCGGCCACGCCATGACGCTCGAGCGCGGCCACGCTCGCCGGGCCGACCACGGCCACCGGCAGCGCGGGCGGCCAGATCGAGGAAACCGAGGCGTAGCACGCGAACGCGCGGTCGACGGCGTTGGGCGAAACGAACACGACGAGCGCATAGCGTTCGAGCGAGCCGAGCGCGGCGCGCAGCGGGGCTTCGTCGGTCACGGGCGCAATGGCGATGAGCGGGAAGTCGAACGTGCGCATGCCGTGCTGCGCCAGTTGCCCGGCGAGCCCATCCGATTGACCGGCCGGCCGGGTAATGACGACGGTAAACGGCGTACCGCTGCCATTGCCGCTTGCCGGTGACGCGCGCTTCGCGCCTGTCGAGGCGTCGCCTGGGCCACCCCACTCGTCGGGCTGGCCGGCGTTGCCGCGCGGTTGCCAGGGGCCGGCCATCATGCGGACGCCGGGCCTTCGCCCGGGCCGGTGGGGTTGCTGGTGGCGTCATCGCCCTTTTGAGGCGCGGTGTTCGGACCGTCAGTGGCCTGGGCTGCATCCGCGAGCGCTCGCACGATGTCGAGCGCCCCCTGGGCGATGAGGTCGTCGGCGACGCGGCGGCCGAGCGCCACGGCTTCGTCGACCGATGACGCCGTCATGGCTTCCTGTGCAGCCAGCACGCGGCTCGCGTCGGGCGTGGCGATCGTGGCGCGCAGCGCGAGCTTGCCGCCCTGCCACTGCGCGTAGGCCGCGAGCGGCACCGTGCAGCTGCCACCCAGCGCGCGCGAGACCATGCGCTCGGCCTCGACGGCCTTTGCCGTGGCATCGTCGTGCAGCGGCGCGAGCAATGCGGCAAGCTCCGGGCGACCGGCGCGGATCTCGATGCCGAGCGCGCCCTGACCCGCCGCCGGCAGGCTGTCGCCGGGCTCGATGAGCGCGCGGATGCGCGCGCCGAGGCCCAGGCGCTTCAGGCCCGCGGCCGCGAGAATGATGGCCGCGTAGTCGCCGCGGTCGAGCTTGGCGAGCCGCGTGTCGAGATTGCCGCGCAGCGGCTTCACGTCGAGATGCGGATAGCGTGCGCGGATCATCGACTCGCGGCGCAGGCTCGACGTGCCCACCACGCTGCCCGCCGGCAACGCCGCGAGCGAGTCGTAGTCGTTGGAGACGAACGCGTCGCGCGGGTCCTCGCGCTCCATGATGGCGGCGAGCGTGAAGCCCTCGGGCAACTCCATCGGCACGTCCTTGAGCGAGTGCACGGCGAGGTCGGCGCGGCCCTCGGCCAGCGCCTGCTCCAGTTCCTTCACGAAAAGTCCCTTACCGCCGACTTTCGAAAGCGTGCGGTCGAGAATTTGATCGCCGCGTGTCGTCATTCCAACAATTTTCACGTCGCAGGCTGGATATAATTTGTGCAGCGCAGCTTGCACATGCTCTGCCTGCCACATCGCGAGGCGGCTCTCCCGCGAAGCGATCACAAGTGTGCGGGGCATGGGCGCGGATAACGTCTCGGAGTTCATGGCAAGGACATCGAATGACGGGATGAAAAGCAGGATCGGATAACAGGCAATGTTAGCACGCGCCCTTTTTAGCGCCTCCTGGCAGGAACAGGCGTACAAGGCGCGTGCGGCGGCAAGGAAGAGACTCAGGCGTTGCATCGGCGCTTACCGTACGTGATCGAGTCGGTCATGCACGGGTTGGCGCGGTTTGCCTCGCCACTGGCGACACGCCACGCGCACGGCGGCCCGAGCAGGCCGCGTGCCGGACGCGTGTTTGGCACATGCGGCACACGCGGCACATGCGTGGCCCGCGTGCGGCCACGGCCATAGCCGTGGCGAGCTTCAGCTTGCGCTCGCCGTCGCAGCGGCGCACTCTCCCCGGCAAGGCCTGCACCCGGCGCACCGCCATTGGCGGCCGCGCCGCTTCTGCAACATCCGTTTGGCTCGCGCAGGGTGGCACCTTCCACCCTCCCCAGGTTGCACCCGAAGTACCCGGTCCGGCACGCGCCGCGGCCATGCAGTTGGCAGTCTCCGATCAACCTGCCCATATCCTGGCAAGCCTCAAGGAAAACATCGTGAAGTCTTCAGGCTCGGCGCGCGCAGAGCGCCGCAACAACGCATCGCAGAACGCTGCTTCGAAGGCCGTAGCGGCCACGCCGTCCACGAAACCGGCGAAAACAACGAAGACCACGAAGACCACGAAATCCACGACCACCAAGCCGGCGATCGAGGCCGCCCAGGCCGCCGGGGCGCTCGAAGCAGCGAAGGCCGTGAAGGCGCCGAAGGGCGCGAAAGCCACGAAAGCGACGAAAGCGGCCGCTGCCGCGGCGAAGACCGCCGGCGCGTCGCGCAATGGCCGCGCGCGTGACGACAAGGACCAGCCGCTCTTCGAAGACATCCGCTACCTGGGCCGCCTGCTCGGCCAGGTGCTGCGCGAGCAGGAAGGCGACGCCGTGTTCGACGTGGTGGAGACCATTCGTCAGACCGCCGTGCGCTTTCGCCGCGAGGACGACAACGCCGACGCACAGGCTCTCGAGAAGCAGCTTCGCGCGCTCTCGCCCGAGCAGAGCGTGACCGTCGTGCGCGCGTTCAGCTACTTCTCGCACCTCGCGAACATCGCCGAGGACCGCCATCGCAATCGCCGTCGCCGCATTCACGATCTGGCCGGCTCGGCGCCGCAGGCAGGCACCATCGCGCACTCGCTCGAACGCCTCGCGCAAGCGGGCGCGGCGGCCACGCCCGTGCTCCAGCAGTTCTTCAACGACGCGCTGATCGTGCCCGTGCTCACCGCGCATCCCACCGAAGTGCAGCGCAAGAGCACGCTCGACTCGCAGCACGACATCGCGCGGCTGCTCGCCGAGCGCGACCAGCCGCTCACGCATCGCGAGCTGGAGCACAACGAGTCGCTGCTGCGCGCACGCGTGACCTCGCTCTGGCAAACGCGCATGCTGCGCGACTCGCGCCTGACCGTGGGCGATGAGATCGAGAACGCGCTTTCGTATTACCACACGACCTTCCTGACCGAGATTCCCGCGCTCTACAGCGAGATCGAAACGCAGCTGAAGGAGCACGGCCTTTCCGCGCGCCTGCCCGCGTTCTTCCAGATGGGCAGCTGGATCGGCGGCGACCGCGACGGCAATCCGAACGTCACGGCCGCCACGCTCGAAGAGGCGAGCGAGCGCCAGGCGCAGGTGATCCTGCAGCATTACCTGGACGAAGTGCACCGGCTGGGCGCCGAGCTATCGGTGTCGAACCTGCTCGCCGGCGCAAGCGACGAACTCAAGGCGCTGGCCGAAGCCTCGCCCGACCAGTCGCCGCACCGCGTGGACGAGCCGTATCGCCGCGCGCTGATCGGCGTGTACACGCGCCTTGCCGCGAGCGCGCGCGTGCGCCTCGGCGAAGGCGTGGTGGCGGTGCGCAGCGCCGGCCGCAACGCCGCGCCCGTGCGCGCAAAGCCCTATGCCGACGCTGGCGAGTTCGCGCGCGACCTGCATATCCTGATGGACTCGCTTACCGAGCACCACGGCGCTTCGCTCGCCACGCCGCGCCTCGCGCCGCTCATGCGCGCCGTCGACGTGTTCGGCTTCCATCTCGCCTCGATCGACCTGCGCCAGAGCTCGGACATCCACGAGGCCGTGATCACCGAGCTGCTCGCGCGCGCCGGTGTCGAAGCCGACTACGCTTCGCTCTCCGAAGAAGACAAGCAGATCGTGCTGCTCGCGCAGCTCGCCGAGCCGCGCACGCTGCGCTCGCCCTACCTCGACTATTCGGATCTCGTGAAGAGCGAGCTGGGCGTGCTGGAGATGGCGCGCGTGACGCGCGAGAAGTTCGGTGCGCGTGCCGTGCGCAACTACATCATCTCGCACACCGAAACGGTTTCCGACCTGCTCGAAGTGATGCTGCTCCAGAAGGAAACCGGCCTCATGAGCGGGCGCCTCGGCCATGCCGAAGATCCC
>Ga0306920_100006464_pt1 | contig 15298 bp, 9 predicted proteins | sample flu12Cox44000170_FD_204666 | JGI IMG/M metagenome (GOLD analysis project Ga0306920, IMG submission 204666) | Lab enrichment of tropical soil microbial communities from Luquillo Experimental Forest, Puerto Rico - flux4day.12C.oxic.44.000.170 (v2)... | ecosystem: Environmental > Terrestrial >... | reverse complement strand
GCGCTGAGCGCGGCCGCCGGCGTCAACGTGAGCGCCACCGAAGGCGCCGACACCACCAGCGTGGCAGTGGCGACGTTCAAGGACGCCAATCCGGGCGACCATTCCGCCGATTTCACCACCAGCATCGACTGGGGCGACGGGCACACGTCGGCCGGCACGGTCAGCTACGACAGCGGGACGCAGACCTACACGGTGCGCGGCAACCACATCTATGCCGAGGACGGCACGCAGACCGTCACCGTCTCGGTCAGCGATGAAGGCGGCAACAGCTTCACCACCACCAGCACGGCGAGCATTGCCGACGCGGCGCTGAGCGCGGCCGCCGGCGTCAACGTGAGCGCCACCGAAGGCGCCGACACCACCAGCGTGGCAGTGGCGACGTTCAAGGACGCCAATCCGGGCGATCATTCCGCCGATTTCACCACCAGCATCGCCTGGGGCGACGGGCACACGTCGGCGGGCACGGTCAGCTACGACAGCGGCACGCAGACCTACACGGTGCGCGGCAACCACATCTATGCCGAGGACGGCACGCAGACCGTCACCGTCTCGGTCAGCGATGAAGGCGGCAACAGCTTCACCACCACCAGCACGGCGAGCATTGCCGACGCAGCGCTGAGCGCGGCCGCCGGCGTCAACGTGAGCGCCACCGAAGGCGCCGACACCACCAGCGTGGCAGTGGCGACGTTCAAGGACGCCAATCCGGGCGACCATTCCGCCGATTTCACCACCAGCATCGCCTGGGGCGACGGGCACACGTCGGCCGGCACGGTCAGCTACGACAGCGGGACGCAGACCTACACGGTGCGCGGCAACCACACCTATGCCGAGGACGGCACGCAGACCGTCACCGTCTCGGTCAGCGATGAAGGCGGCAACAGCTCCACCACCACCAGCACGGCGAGCATTGCCGAGGTGCCGCCGACGATGGCGGTGCCGACCATCGCCGACAGCAGCAATGCCGGCGCGTTCCGGGAAGGCGACATGCTGACCGCCTCGACGACGGTGACAACCGACGACGGGATCGGGATCAACGGCAACAGCGCCATCAGCTACCAGTGGCAGCGCTCGGCCAATGGCGTAAGCGGCTGGAGCGACGTCGGCAGCAACAGCGCGAGCTACACGCTGAGCGAGAACGACAAGAACAGCTATCTGCAGGTGATCACCTCGTTCACCGACGACACCGGGCAGACGGTGACGCAGACCAGTGCGGCGACCGCGGAGGTGGTGGACGTGCCGCCGACGATGGCGGTGCCGACCATCGCCGACAGCAGCAATGCCGGCGCGTTCCGGGAAGGCGACATGCTGACCGCCTCGACGACGGTGACGACCGACGACGGGATCGGGATCAACGGCAACAGCGCCATCAGCTACCAATGGCAGCGCTCGGCCAATGGCGTAAGCGGCTGGAGCAACGTCGGCAGCAACAGCGCGAGCTACATGCTGACCGAGAACGACGAGAACAGCTACCTGCAGGTGATCACCTCGTTCACCGACGACACCGGGCAGACGGTGACGCAGACCAGTGCGGCGACCGCGGCGGTGATCGATGCGCCGCCAACGCTCACTGTCCCTGGGGCTCTGTCCACCAATGAGAACACGCCGTTGACCATCACCGGCATTGCAATGACAGAAGCAGATGCCGACGATGCGCTCTCCATGTCGCTCAGCGTGGCGCACGGCACGCTCGCACTTGGCAGCACCAATGGGCTGACTGTCACCTCGAACGGGTCGAATGGGACACTTGCATTCAGCGGCAGCCAATCCGCTATCAGCGCGGCGCTGGTGAGCGGAGTGATCTACACGCCGACGAGCGAGTATGAGGCCTCCGACATCCTCACCGTAACCGGCACGAATACGGAGAACGGGACGGGTGTAAGCAAGAACATAACAGTTAACATCACCGGTAAGGCGGAGCCCCCGACGCTAACGGTGCAGAACGCGACCGTGAAGGAGAACAGCACGGTTGCTCTGAGCATCACCGACGCACTGAGCGAAGTCGATGCCGATTCTTCCCTCGGCAACGTCATCATCACGGGGATTCCGAGCGGTGTGACCTTCGATAGTAATGGCACGCTCGCTCCTCCTGTCAGCGATAACGTCGTGACTGAGTTCTCGATCAACAACGGAAATCCGAACGGCGTGTGGACCTATCTGAGCAATGGGACGCGACTCAACACGCCGGTCGCCGTGACAGGCGGAAATTCCGGCCTGATCTCCTGGTCAAACGACGGCACCACTGTGCCCAATATCGCAGCTGTTGAAAAAAATATCACTGGCGGCACGATCGTCAGTGGAACCGTGCATATTCCCACCGACCACCTGGACCTCGATCCTCAAGGCCTTCCGAATGTAGCGGTTCGTTTCACCGCACCTACGGCCGGGATGTACCTCATCAGCGGCGACTTTTTGGGCATCGACTCTCAAGAACTTTCGCATTCAGTCCAAATCCTGGACGACGGCACAGCTGTATTCAACGGCAAGATTGACACTTTCAATGAGAGCGTTCCTTTCGGCCTGATCGAAACCCTTAACGCGGGCGATACGATCGACTTCGTCAGCAAGACAGGTGCCTCTTACAACAATCTCGGCACCGGCCTGGCGGCGACGGTCACCAAGTACGGCGCGCTCGTGCCTGCTTTCAGCGATAACGTCGTGACTGAGTTCTCGATCAACAATGGAAATCCGAACGGCGCGTGGACCTATCTGAGTAATGGGACGTCACTCAACACACAGGTTACCGCGACGGGTGGAAATCCCGGCCTGATCTCATGGTCCAATGGCGGCACCACTGTCCCCAATATCGTATTTGTTGAAAAGAATATCACAGGTAGCACGATCGTCAGTGGCACCGCGCATATTCCCACTGACCACCTGGACCTTGATCCCCAAGGCCTTCCGAATGTGACGGTTCGCTTTACCGCATCTACGAGCGGGATGTATCTCATCAGCGGCGATTTTTTAGGCCTCGACTCTCAAGAACTTTCGCATGCAGTTCAGATCCTGGACAATGGCACGGTTATATTCAACGGCACGATTGCGTCTTTCAACCAGAGTCTTTCTTTCAACCTGACCGAAACTCTCAACGCGGGCGACACGATCGACTTCGTCAGCAAGACAGGTGCCTCCTACAACGATCTCGGCACCGGCCTGGCGGCAACGGTTACCAAGTACGGAACGTTGACACTGGACCCGACTCAGCTTTCCGCCTTGACTATGACGGTACCGGATAACGACCAGGGCAACTTCCCTCTCGCGGTCTCCGCCACCACCAATGACGGCGGCAACATTGCGACGTCCAACGCTAACCTCGCGGTGACCGTGCTGGCGGAGGGCCCCGTTCTAGGCGGCACGACTTCGAAAGCGGTGAATGAAGGAGGCGCGGTCACGTTCGGCGCGACTGACAGCGTGGCCGACGGCGATGACACGCTGAACAATGTCACCATCACCGGGCTGCCGACCGATCTGACCAACGTCAACGGCGGAACCTATACGGCGGCGAGCAGCACCTGGACCGGCACGGCGGCGCAGTTCAACGCGCTTTCCTTCAATGCCGGCGAGCAGGAAGGAACCTTCAATTTATCGATGTCCGCCACGACAACGGGTGCCGAAACAGGGACAACGAATGGCAGCTATACGCTCACCGTCAATCCGGTGGCAGAAGCGCCGAGCGTCTCGCTGCCGGGATATGGCGGCGGCGGGCTGCTCGGCTATTGGGCTTTTGACGGCACGGGTGCTGATCTTTCCGGCAACGGCTACAATCTGACCCTCAATGGCAGCGCCACCTATGCAAGCCCCGGCCTCTACGGCCAGGCGCTGAGCCTCAACGGCGTCAAGGGAAGCAACGCCACCGCGAACTCCACCAATAACAGCAGCACCCCATTCGACTTCGGCTCGGGAACCGGGAATTTCACGATTCAGGTGTGGGCCAATTTCAACGGGGCTCCCGGTACATTCCTCATCAAGAGGAGACGCTCATTGAAAAATTCATCGGCGGGGCCGGCCCGGGCTGGACGTTTACAATTGCGGGCGGCAACACTCTTAGTTTTTATTGGAATGGTTTCAGTATCAACGCGCCGGTGTCAATCTCGAATGACGTGTGGCACGAGTTCGCGGTCGAGAAGAGCGGCAACACATTCGAGCTGTTCCTGGACGGCAACCCCCTCGCCTTCGCAAGCGACGTCGGCGCGACGGTCACTCCATCCTCCAATCCGCTGCTGATAGGGGCCCGCAACGCGAGCGACGTCAGAAATTTCACCGTCAACGGCCTGATCGACAACGTCGGCATCTGGAACCAGGCGCTCTCGTTCGGCCAGATCGCAAGCAGCTGGAACAACGGCGCCGGTACGCAGCTGAGCCTCACCACCACCGAGAACACGCCGCTGACCATCAATGGGATCACGGCGAGCCTCGCGCCCGGCGATTCAGACGATACGCTCTCGCTGTCGCTCAGCGTCGGCCACGGCACGCTTGCGCTCGGTAACAGCGCGGGACTGGCCTCATACAGCGCCGGCAGCACCCTGGTTTTCAGCGGCACGCAGTCGGAGATCAGCACCGCCCTCGGAACCGGCGTGATCTACACGCCGACCAGCGAGTACGACGGCACCGACACGCTCACGGTGTTCGGGACCGATACCGAGCCGCAGAACGGGAGCACCGCCTCCACTGCGACCCAGAGTTTGAATCTGATCGTTCAATCGGAGGCCCCGGTGTTCGTGGGCACGACGTTGGAAGCGCGGACCGTGGGTAAGACGGTCAGCTTGGGCGCGACCATAGCGGCCGCTGACGCGAATGACACGCTGGGCAACGTCACTGTCACCGGCTTGCCCGGCGATCTCTCGAACTTCAGCGGCGGCACGTACAACACGACGACGGGCATCTGGTACGGCACCGCTGCACAGTTCAATGCGTTGACCTTCAACGATGGGACAACGACCGGCACCTTCAATCTCTCGATTTCGGCGGTGACAGCCGGCGCAGGGGCGGCAAGCGCAACGGAAAACTACGCGCTGACCGTCGTGGCGGGCTGGACAGGGGATACTTTGGATGAAGTTTATTACTTTCCGAACTTAGGCACTGTGTATTACACGTCGCCCAACTTTGTTGTTCCGGCGAGCGGGATAGCGGGCTATTCCGGGGCTCCTTTTCAACTATCGGTGAATGCTAATAGCATTACTGCTAGTTATACACAGAATGGGTCTTGGTTCAGCGCGTCGTTTAACGGCTTTCAAGTGAATGACCTCAGCCATTCTATCATTTCGGGTGTCACGCTCGACTCCAGCTCCAATATGGCTGGCTTGTCGACCGGTAACATTTCGTTCGGCTCGAACTTCGTCCGGGTCAACTGGCAGGGGCTTAGCTTTAGTACCAGCACCGTCGTGAAGCTCGACCTGACCTTCGATCCGCCACTCGATCCCTCGCAGATGAGCGTTGCCCAGACGCTTGACGGCACCGGGTCGCCGGCAAGCAACACGAGAACTTTGACCGTTGCCGACGGCACCGAGCTTGCGCTTGCCGGCACCATCGACAACAGCGGCGCTATTGCGGTCAATGAAGCGAGTGCGGCGACTGCGATCGGCATCAACGGCAACGTGACGCTCGATGGCGGTGGTCAGATCGACCTGTCGGCAAGCAATGAGAACTATATCTTCGGCAACGGCACGCTGACTAACATCGATAACACAATCTCGGGAAGCGGCGATCTCGGCAACGGCACGCTCAGCCTCGAAAACGCAGGCTTCATCGAAGCGCAAGGACCCTATGCGCTGATCATCGACACCGGCTCGAATCCCTTTGTGAACACCGGGGCGATGGACACCGGCGGCGGAACGCTGACCGTGGATAGCCCGGTGACGGGAGGCGGAAACGCCGTCATTACCGGCGGTACGCTCGAATTTTCGGCGGCTTCCGACAACAACGTAAGCTTCACCGGCGGCGGCATGGGCACGCTCGCGCTCGATCAATCCCGGAGCTTCACCGGGACGGTCGCGGGCTTCGGCGGCCAGGACCAGATCGACCTAGGCGACATCGCCTACTCCGACGTTACGACGACACTCGACTACTGGATGAACGCCGACAACAGCGGCGGCACGCTGACGGTGAGCGACGGCACCCATACGGCCAACCTCGGGCTGCTCGGGCAATACGCGGCCTCTTCGTTCGCAATGACGAGCGATGGGCACGGCGGCACCCTGATCACCGAGGCGGCTGCAATTGCCCAGAACCAACCCATGCAGCCGCATGCATGAGGATGCGGGCTCAGCTGAGCGGCGTCCTGCGCAGGAAGCAAGTAGCCCGGATTGAACGCAAGTGAAATCCGGGATCGGCAGTGTTACAGGCACACGCGATCCCGGATTTCGCAAAAGCGAAATCCGGGCTACAGGCAGCCTCAGCAGTCGCTGCTGGATTTGATTGATTCAATGAGGTTCATTCCGTTCATCCTGATGGTCCGGACAACGGATTCCCCATTGCAGCGCCCGGCGCCGGAAGCGACATAGCTGTAACGCACGCGATACTGGTCGCCGCCGAGCGGGACGATGTCAACGAGCGCAAGCGGCACGATCAGCTTGCTGTAGAAGGTGGTAATGGCCCTTGCCGAGAGCGGGCCCGAATTTCTTTTGTCCGGGACCAGAAATTTGCTGGCTTCCTCGCCATCCGCCGCGCCGAGCGCCATGTAGAAGGCCTGCACCGTCGTCATCGCCGTCCCGTACGCCTTCTTCGGGTCAAAGGCGATGGCAACTGCGGTGATCGGAAGCAGGAGCGGCGCATGGTGATGGCCGTCGTGCGCTCCGAACGCGGATTTGCCTTCAACGGAAACCCGCTTTCCCGCCAGTTGCCGCAAGTCTCTCCACAGCGCATGACCGGAGCCGTTGCTCTCGGCGGGATAGATCTGAATCTTGTCGAAGGATTTGCCGGGATCGATGAACTCATCGCCGGTCGCGCAGATGGGCGCACCCAGGGAGAGGATGTAGGCCGGTTCCGGCGTATCGCCTTTCCTGACATCCTCGTAGTTCGGCGGACCGGCAAATATGCGGTAGGACAAGGCGCCCTCGAACGAGAGCGTGCCCGTTTGCCTGAGATCCACGCACGCCGCATTTGCCGAAAGCGCGGGGATCGAGAGGCACAGGCTCAGAGCCAGAACGGATCGCTGCAGCATGACCGGCTCCCGATGGAGCGATCATAATCACCCGGCGGGGCCGTAACAACAGGAGCGCATGCAGCTCCCGATTGGTGAGGCATCAGCGCATTTGCACGGCATCGCCGGCTGCGTCACCAGCCGTCATGCATATTCTCCCACTGGCTGCAGGGGTACCCGTCGAATGTGCAATTCGCGGGGTAAGCCCAGGCTTGCGCAGTGATGACCGTCAGCAGCGCGACAATACCGAGAAGCTTCTTCATGGTGGTTCTCCTGTTTCCAGGCATCCGCGGGGCGCGTGCTGCGACAGCAGGGTTCGGTTGGGGTAGCTGCACCCCAACCGAAACGCCCCCAACAAGTTTCGAGCAGCACCCGCGTGCCCGCGGGGCCTTAGTTGCCCGAGTCGTAGTCGTTGCCGTAGCCGCTCTGCTCGTTCACCGCGCTGCCGGTGTGGACGCCTTGCGCGAAGGCGGACTGGCCGGCGCCGAGCAATGCGAACCCGAGGGCAACCATGCACATAATCTTCTTCATGATCATCTCCATCTCTCAAATGCCTCCGCGCTCGCCCGGCAGGTCTGCCGCAACTTGCGCAACCGACACCGCGGATATGGGACTGCGAAGTCACCTGCACTTGCGCACAATTGCTCTCTCTGACGCGCAATTGCGCTCTTCGGCAGGAGACATTCGTCGCGGCGCTGGAGTGCAGAAAATGGCGGGGCGAAAGCCTCGGCCGCTAAGACTCACCGCCGCGGGACGGCGGGATGGCGGGCGAGGCGGGCCTGCGCGGCGAGGCGAATGGGTGCATTGGCGGCGCCAAAGCCTGCGTAGCCGCGCCGCTGCACGATCTCGAAAAAGAATCCGCCGTCGAAATCCCTGGTGTAAGCCTGGAAGTACTCGCCGTCGCCCTGGCGGTCGTAGAGCACGTTATTGGCCCGCAGGCGCCCGAGCGCATCGGCAGGCAGGTCGATGCGGGCGTCGAGATCGTCATAGTAGTTTTCCGGGATCGGCAGCAGATCGACGCCGCCCGCGCGCAGGCGCTCGACGGTCGCAAAGATATCGTCGGTCGCAAAGGCGATGTGCTGGACGCCGGAGCCGAACAGGTCATTGAGAAAGCGCGCGGCCAGCGTGTGCTGGCTCTGCGAAGCGTTGAGCACCAGGCGCAGCGTCCCGTCGCCGGTCTCGATCACCTGGCTGTGCACGATGCCGCCGGGATCGAGCACGTCCTGCACGCGCGTCTTTCGCACGTCGAGCAGCGACGTGTAGAACAGCAGCCAGGTGAGCATCTCCTCGTAATGCATGGACTGCGCGACGTGATCGACGGCGGTGAGGCCTGCGCCGGAGCCGGCGCCGGCCGGCGGCGGGACGTCGAAATCCACCTCCCAGTGGCGGCCCAGCCCGCTCCGCTCATCGATCAGATAGAGCAGGCTGCCGCCGAGGCCGCGCACCGCCGGGACGTAGATCTCCCCTGCCCTGACCACCTGCCGGAACGGCTGGTCGAGCAGCACCGCGGCGCGCGCAAGCGTGGCCGCCGCGTCATCGACGTTGAGCGCCAGCGCGCAGACGGCGGAGCCGTGGGTGATGTTGAAGGAGTGGGCGAAGCCTTCCTTCTCGCAGTTGACCACGAGGTTGATGGCGCCCTGGCGCCAGCGCGTCACTGCCTTCGACCTGTGCACGCCGGCCCTGGCGAAGCCGAGCGCGGCGAGCACCGCCTCGAACTTCGCCGCCGCGCTCTCGTCCATGGCGAACTCGATGAAGTCGATGCCGCGGCAGCGCGCCCGCGGCGGCATGTCCGGCATGCCGGAAACCGCCGCCCCGGTACTGCGCCGCAGCTCGTCGAGCATGAGCAGGAGCGAGCGCTGACCGTCGACGGCGACCGAGCGCGCCGAGCCGGCGCGGAAGCTGTCGTTGAAAATCTCGAGCGACATCAAGCCGTCGAAGCCGGTCGCCTGCAGCGCCCGCATGAACGCGCCGATCGGCAGCTCGCCCTGGCCGGGGAAGCAGCGATAGTGGCGGCTCCATGACAGGTAGTCCATGTCGAGGCTCGGGGCATCCGCCACCTGCACGAGGAAGATGCGATCGCGCGGGATGGCGGCGAGCGCGGCGAGATCGGTGCCGCGCGCCAGCACGTGGAAGCTGTCGAGCACGAGCCCGACCGCGGGATGGTCGGCACGCCGTACCACCTCCCAGGCGTCGCGATAGTCGTTGATGTGGCGTCCCCAGGCGAGCGCCTCGAAGGCGACGCGCAGGCCGTGCTTGGCCGCCCGCTCGCCGAGCTCGTGGAAATCCGCGGCGGCGCGCTCGATTCCGCCAAGCGAATCCGGGGACACGTTGCTGCATACCACCAGCAGGTCGCAGCCGAGCTCCTCCATCAGGTCGAGCTTGCGCTCGGCGCGGGAGAACGCCTTGGCGCGCGCGGGCTGCGGCATTCCCTCGAAATCGCGAAACGGCTGGAAGGTGACCGCCGCAAGCCCGAGGTCATTGATGCGGCGGCCGACCTGCGCCGGGGTGCCGTCAAACGAGAGGAGGTCGTTCTCGAAAATCTCGACCCCCTTGAAACGGGCGGCAGCGATGGCTTCGAGCTTCTCGTTGAGCGTTCCGGCGAGGCAAACTGTCGCGATGGCGGTCTGCACGGATGACCTCGCGCTCTCACATGCCTCGAAAAAATCATGCGCCCGGCGCCACGCCGTGCGCGACGCCCGGCTTCTTCCGCAAGGCGACAGTCTCGATGCTTAACGGACTTCACCCGAGTAGACCATACAGGGGGGTGCCCGGGAGGATTTTTCGAAATGGTTGAGCCAAATTACGTCGTCATGCCTGGACTTGTTCCGGGCATCCACGTCTGTCATGCCGCACGGAAAGTCGTGAATGGTCGGGGACACGGGTTCCCGCCGCGCAAGCGCGGCGGGGTCCCCGCCCGGCCATGACGCATAATTGTGAGGTGCTCAGGCGACCAATCACGACTGGCCGGGCGGAGCCCAACACGATAGGAATCGTCTCGCAGGGAAAGCGATCGCCCTGGCCGCGATCAGGATCGGGAACGAGCAATCGGCCATGATCAACGGCAGGACCACATTGATCGCGCACCTCGGCTACCCGACGGAAACGTTCAAGGCTCCGCTGATCTACAATCCCTATTTCGAGTCGATTGGTGTCGACGCGGTGGTGATACCGATGGGCGTCAAGGCCGAAGACCACGCGCGCTTGCTGCCCCTTCTGTTCAGGCTCACCAATCTGCGCGGTGCGCTGGTGACCATGCCGCACAAGGTAACCACCGTCGCTCTAGTGAACGAGCTCTCGACAGCGGCGAAAATCGCCGGCGCCTGCAACGCCGTTCTCAACCGAGCGGACGGTACGTTGCTGGGCGACATGTTCGACGGCGAAGGATTCGTTCGCGGGGCACTGCGCAGGGGGCGCAGCATTGCCGGCAGGGCTGCGCTGGTGGCAGGCTGCGGCGGGGTCGGTTCCGCGATCGCAGCATCGCTCGCAGGCGCCGGCATCGCGCGGCTCGGCCTGTTCGACGTGCGTAATGCCGCAGCGCAGGCGCTCGCGCAGAGACTGCGCGTTCACTATCCGAATCTGGAGATCGACATCGGAAGCAAAGACCCGCACGGCCATGACATCGTCGTCAACGCCACTCCGATGGGAATGAAGGAGGGCGACCCGCTGCCATTGGACGTCGAGCGCATTTCGCCATCCGCCTTCGTTGGCGAAGTCGTGATGAAGGAGGAGACAACCCCTTTCCTGCGCGCCGCCCGCGCCAGGGGCTGCGACATTCAACCCGGGATCGACATGCTGTTCGAGCAGATCCCCGCCTATCTCGAATTCTTCGGCTTTCCGACGACAACGCCCGACGAGCTGCGGCGCGTTGCGCGGATAGTCTACTAGAGGGTCCAGACTCATACCTGTTGAAAGCAGCCTCGATGAGCCACCGCAGCTTGTAGTGACGCTTGTTGAAGCTGGCATAGCGGCGCGCCAAGAGGCGCGCTGAGCGAACCGCGATCGTCGCGGGCCGCTACTCAATCTGCATCGCACGCGTTGGCCGCATGCAAATATGCGGCGGTTCGGCAATAAAAAAGCCGCGCTACGCGGCCTCGTCGGACACATTTCTAGATCTGGAGAAAAACGTAGCTTGAGTTTAACTCAGGGTCAAATACAAAGTTCTAAGCGGAAAATTGGCGCATCAGCCGCAGGATTTTTGGCACCAGCTGCCACGAATTCTCCAGATGCGAGTAAAGACTTAACATGTATGCAACAAAAAAACGTCTGGCGGCACATTCGTGACGGTCAACGCCATAAATCGTATAAGTTCGACGAGGTGTCGATGCATGGCGCGGATGAGCTGCCCCTGGGTACAAACATGTCTGAGGGGCAAAAACCCGCACGTCCAATGGCGATATCGCGAAAACGCATTCGAACGAGTGCAGTCATGCATGTAGAAGGAGTCGAAAGCAGCGAGCTAAAAAAGAAAGCAGCGGGCCCTGTGTCTCGCCGTTCGGAGAATCTGTGGCCGGCATACAGTGCGATGCGTGCGCTACCGAAAAACAAACCCACCATCGCGCGCGATAGCTTATGCCGTGTAGGCCTGACTCTGGCGGAAGGTGAGCCGATATAGCCATTGGTTGTTTCATTCATATTATGCAATCTATAGATGAATCCCGCTGTATTTGCGCTGTATTATCAGCGGGAGCACGATGCAGAGGATGGCCGCTGATGCCCCGGCCTTTGCCCAGGGATCCAGGGTCGCTGGGCCTGCCCTAGACATCCAGGAGGTCAATGCTGTGTCAGCCCAAGGGAGGGAGCAAAAATGACAAGCGTTTCGGAGCATGAGCCACACGGCAGGCACCAGACCAAAAAGGCCGCCGCGAGCGGCTGGATCGGCTCGGCGCTCGAGTACTACGACTTCTTCATATACGCCACGGCGGCGTCGCTGATCTTCCCGCAGCTGTTCTTCCCGTCAAACAATCCCACCGTCGCCATCATCGCCTCGCTCGCGACCTATGGCGTCGGCTATGTGGCGCGGCCGATCGGCGCCTTCGTGCTCGGCCACTGGGGCGACACCCACGGCCGCAAGACCGTGCTGATCCTGTGCATGCTGCTCATGGGGTTTTCGACCATGGGAGTCGGGCTGCTGCCGACCTATGCGCAGGTCGGGGTGCTCGCCCCCGTGCTGCTCGTCATCCTGCGGCTGATCCAGGGCTTTGCCGTTGCCGGGGAAATCTCCGGCGCGAGCTCGATGATCCTCGAGCACGCGCCGTTCGGCCGACGCGGCTTCTTCGCAAGCTTCACCCTCCAAGGCGTGCAGGCGGGCCAGATCCTGGCGGCGGCGGTGTTCCTGCCGCTCGCAGCCTATATGCCCGATGCCGCCTTCAACGCATGGGGCTGGCGCATTCCGTTCCTTGCCAGCGCGATCGTCATCGTCGCCGGCTACATCATTCGCCGCCGGGTCGACGAGACCCCGGCCTTCGCCGAGGAGAACGCCCACGGCGCGCTGCCGAAGGCGCCTATCGTCGAGGCCTTCAGGCTCAACTGGAAGGATATGCTGCGCGTCGTCTGCATGGCCCTGATGAACGTGATTCCGGTCATCGCGACGATCTTCGGCGCCGCTTACGCGGTGCAGCCGGCCTACGGCGTAGGCTTCGCCAAGGAGGTCTATCTGTGGATTCCGGTCGTCGGCAATATCATTGCCGTGCTCGTCATTCCGCTCGTCGGCGAGCTTTCAGACCGAATCGGCCGCCGGCCCCCCATCATCATCGGCGCGCTTGGCTCGGGCTTGCTGGCCTTTGCCTATCTCTACGCCATCAGCATCAAGAACGTGCCGCTGGCGATCATCATGTCGCTGCTCATGTGGGGCATTGTCTACCAGGGCTACAACGCCGTCTTCCCGAGCTTCTATCCGGAGCTGTTCCCCACCCGCACCCGGGTCACCGCCATGGCGATCTCGCAGAATGTCGGCACGACCATCACCGCCCTGCTGCCGGCGCTGTTCGCGGCCGTGGCGCCGCCCGGCTCGAGCAACATCCCGCTCACCATCGGGTGTCTCGCCTTTGCAGTGACGCTGATCTCGGCGCTCGCGGCGATGAGCGCGCGCGAGACCTACCGGGTTCACCTCAACGACCTCGGCGACCTCGGCGCGGTTCCCGTCAGCAAGACGGACTACGACCGGATGCGGGCATTGAGCGCTGCGAGCAGCGCCTGAATATCGGAAAGCGGCGCCGCGGGACGCGGCGTCGCACTGACAATTGCCGTCGTCATTCCGGGGCGAGGCCCGCTGATCTCGGGTTTACCCGAGATCAGCACTCTGAGTGCCCAAGTCGGCAACAGCCGACTTGGGTGGGCCGAGAGCCCGGAATCCAGTAAGCTCCAGCGGAGGTTTACCGGATTCCGGGTTCGCCACTTCGTGGCGCCCCGGAATGACATCTTTCATGGAATCGCTCGTCCGCTCGGCTACTCCGCCGCCTCCGCGGCCGGCCCCTCGCCAGGCTGCGGCACCTCCCGAAGCTGCGGCTCCAGCCGGTACTTGAGCACGCGGTCGATGCGATCGAGGTAGGTGTAGATCACGGGCGTGATGAACAGCGTGAGCAGCTGCGACACGCACAGGCCCCCGACCACGGCGACGCCGAGCGGCTGGCGCAGCTCGGCTCCCGCGCCGGTGCCGAGCGCAATCGGCAGCGTGCCGAAGATCGCGGCAAACGTCGTCATCATGATGGGCCGGAAGCGCAGCAGCGCGGCTTCCCGGATCGCGGCTTCGGCGGTGAGCCCCACCCGCCGGCGCTCGATGGCGAAATCGATCATCATGATGGCGTTCTTCTTGACGATGCCGACCAGCATCACGATGCCGATCATGGCAATCACCGAGAGATCCATGCCGAACAGCATGAGCACCAGGAGCGCGCCGACGCCGGCCGAGGGCAGCCCGGAAATGATGGTGATCGGATGGATGAAGCTCTCGTACAGCACGCCCAGCACCACGTAGGCGGCAAACACCGCCGCCAGCACGAGCAGGCCCTGGCCGCGCAGCGATTCCTGGAACACCTGCGCCGAGCCCTGGAAGCCGGTGCTGACCGTGATCGGCAGGCCGGCGTCGCGCTCGATCTCGCGAATGGCGTCCACTGCCTGGCCAAGCGAGAAGCCCGGCGCCAGGTTGAACGAGATCGTCACCGCCGGCTGGTTGCCCTGATGGTTGACCTGCAGCGGCCCGACCGTGGGCACGAGCCGGGTGACCATGGACAGCGTGATCGACTGTCCCGACGGCACGCCGTTGCCGTTCACGCCGGCGCCCGGCCCGGTCCCGGTATTGAAGTTGGTCTTGATGTAGATGTTCTGCAGCTGCGTCGGATCGACCTGGAAACGGGGCTGGCTTTCCAGAATCACCTGATAGTCGTTGGTGGGCGTATAGATGCTCGCGACCTGCCGCGCCCCGAACGCGTCGAACAGCTCCTGGTGGACCTGGTCGATGGTGATGCCGTAGACGGCCGCCTTCTCGCGGTCGATCTCGACCGTCATCTGCGGATTGGTGATGTAGAGATCGCTGGTGACGTCGCGCAGGCCCTCGATCCTGGCGATCTTGTCGCGCAGCCTGGGCGCAACATCGTACAGGAGCTGGGTGTCGCTCGATTGCAGCGTGTACTGGAATTCGCTCTTGGTGATGCGGCCGGTGATGTTGATGTTCTGCACGTTCTGGAAATAGACCGCGATGCCGGGAACCGTATTGGCCGTGCGGCGCAGCCGCTGGATCACCGTGGTCGAATTCTCGCCGCGCTCCTTCCTCGGCTTGAGCGCGATGAACATGCGCCCGATATTGAGCGTCGGGTTGGGGCCGCCGGCGCCGATGGTCGAGTTCGCGTAATCGACCGCCTTGTCCTTGCGGATGATGGCGGAGACCTGCTTCTGCAGGACCATCATCTGATCGAACGAGACATCCGACGAGCCTTCCGTCGACGCCGTGATGAAGCCGGTGTCCTCGGTCGGGAAGAAGCCCTTCGGAATGATGATGTAGAGCCAGATGGTGGCGCCAAGGGTGGCGAAGGTGACGAGCAGCGTGACAAATTTGAAGGCGAGCACCTTGTCGAGTGCCCACTCGTAGGCCCGCAGCCAGCCATTGAACATGGCCTCGAACGCGCGCAGCACGATGTTCTGCTTCTCACCCTCGCGATGGCTGCTGAG
>Ga0306920_100006463_pt1 | contig 15303 bp, 9 predicted proteins | sample flu12Cox44000170_FD_204666 | JGI IMG/M metagenome (GOLD analysis project Ga0306920, IMG submission 204666) | Lab enrichment of tropical soil microbial communities from Luquillo Experimental Forest, Puerto Rico - flux4day.12C.oxic.44.000.170 (v2)... | ecosystem: Environmental > Terrestrial >... | reverse complement strand
GAATGCGAGGGCCGTAACCATCTTGTCGTGGCCGAAGCAGGTGGCCCGCGTCCGCCCACTGCCGATGTCCCAGATGCGGATCGTGCGGTCCCAGCTTCCTGAGGCCAGTAACTGGCCGGACGTGTGCAACGCGAGCGAAGTGACGGCGCCCTTGTGCCCCACGAGCGAGGTTTTTTCCTTTTTCGACTCCACGTCCCATAGACGCACACTGGCATCCCAGCTGGCGGAGGCGACTGTCCTACCGTCGGTCGTGAACAAGACACTCGTCACTTCACCGCCATGACCTTCGAGGCGAGCCACCTCCTGGCCGGTGGACACGTCCCAAAGCCGGACGGTCTGATCGGCACTGCCGCTGGCGAGCAGTCGGCCTTCGGGTGAAAAGGCGAGCGCATTGACGTCGCGGGAGTGGCCGCGCAGTTGCTGCAACACAGCACCCGACGCCGGATCCCAAAGTGTGATTGTCTGATTGTTCCCGGCCGACGCCAGCAACAGTCTTGGCATGACGATCGCCGCCGACTTTTTCGCCGGCACCGGTGTTGCGGGCACAGTCAGCGCATGCGCCAGTACGGATGGATCGGACGGCGGTTGAACCGGTGGTGGCGCCGGCATGGGCTGCGAATCGACGGGTCCATTTGCCTCGACCAGCCTGGCCACTGGCGGCGCCATTTGCGAATCAGTCTTCGTCGCCGACGGGGCAGGTGTTCGCACGGGGGCCAGCGGCGTCTTGACAACTTCATTTACTGGCGGCGCAGCCTGCGGAATGATGTCGAATTCTCGCGTAGGGGCAATGCGCGCAGATTCCGGAACTAGAAGCGCCACGGGCGGTTTTTCCGCGACTTTGCCTGCGCTCGGACTGCCCGCATCGAGAATGGCCCGCTGTTCGCCAGAGAATGGATCCCAAAGGCGAATTGTACCGTCCTTGCTTGCCGTCGCTAGGGTTTGGCCATCTGCCGTGAAGGCGAGAGCCGACAGTTCTGCCGAATGTCCTTGTAATTCGAATTTGAGCTTCCCGGTGATCGAATTCCAGATGCGGGCGCAGTTGTCGTCGCCCGCGCTAACGAGCACCGAACCGGCGGGTGAAAAAGCCACCGCTGTCGCGGCCCCGCGATGCCCGTCGAGCGCTACCCACTCCTCGCCCGTGGCCAGATCCCATACTTTGACCTGGCCATCGCCGCTGGCGGTGGCCACCGATTGGTTTTCAGGCGAGACGCTCAGACCCCGGATCGCGCTGTCGTGCGCTTTAATGTGGCGTACGTGCGTGAGCGGGCCGGCATCCCAGAAGCGCAAGACGCCGTCAGCGTCGCCGCTGACGATGACCTGCCCATCAACGGAAAAAACGACGGTGCCGACGGCAGACTTATGGCCCGCAAGCGTGGCGCGCTCGGCACCCGTTGTCAGATCCCACACTTTGACGGTTCGATCTTCGCCGGCGCTCGCCAGCGCGTGACCGTCGTGTGAGAACGCCAAGGCGGCGACAACGCCGTGGTGGCCCGCGAGCACCGTCGGTTGCTGGCCGCGAGCGATTTCCCACAATAGGGTTTTGCCATCGCGACCGGCCGATGCCAGCAAGCGCCCGTCGGGCGAAAATGCCACCGCGGTCACTTCACTCTTGTGTCCCTGGAGCCGTCCCAACACTTCGCGGCGGGACGCATCCCACACAACGATTTCGGCGTTCGCGTTGCCGGATGCCAGCGACCGGCCGTCTCGCGAGAACGCCAAAGCAGTGATCGGTAGTCCCTTTGTCACGGCGCGAGCCGGCGGCGCGAGCGGCATGTCGACCGGGGCTGCTTCCTTGGGTGGAAGCGGGGTCGCTGGCACTGACAAGGGTATCGGCAGCGTCTCGACCGGCTTGGCGTCCCTCGGTGGAAGCGGAATCGCGGGCGCAGGCAATGGTGTCGGCGGCGTCTCGACCGGGCTAGCATCCTTCGGTAGAAGCGGGATCGCTGGCGCAGCCAAGGGTTTCGGTGGCGTCTCGACCGGCTTGGCGACCTTCAGCGGAAGCGGGATCGCGGGCACCGGCGCCAGGGTAGGTGGGGTTTGCACCATTTCCAAAAGTTCCGCGGGCGGCCGAAAGCCGCTCACCGTCGGCTCGGCTTTGTGCTTGGGCGACAACGCATCGCCGGTTTGCACTTTGATCCAGCCGATTTCTTGGCAGGTGGACATGTCCCACAGCTTGACCGTGTGATCGAGGCTGCACGTCGCCAATCGCTTGCCATCCCGGCTGAACGCCAACGAAGTCACCACCCCCTGGTGGTCTTCGAGCGATCCGCGCGGCTCGCCGCTGACGGGGTCCCACAAATGAATCGATTTGTCCCAGCTCGACGACGCGAGAAATCTCCCGTCGGCAGAAAAAGCCACGCAAGTCACTTCGCCCGTATGTCCGCGGAGCGTCGCGCGCTCGGTCCTCGCCGACAGGTCCCAAAGCTTGACGTTGTGATCGAGGCTGCCCGACGCGAGAGTCTTTCCGTCGGCGGAGTACGCGATTGATGTCACGTCGCCGCCATGGCCCTTCAACACGGCCAGCGCTTGCCCCGTGTAGGTGTCCCATAACCGCACCGTCTTGTCCCAGCTTCCGCTGGCGATTGAGCGGCCATCCGGCGCAAAGGCGATCGACGTCACCATGCGCTCGTGACCCTCGAAGGCGCGCAGCTCGGCGCCCGATCGCGGATCCCACAAGCGTAATGTCTTGTCCCAGCCGCAACTGGCCACCGTCGTACCATCCGGGGAATAAACAACAGCAGTGACCACGCCGGTGTGTCCCAGCAGCACGTGGCTGGAGGTCGCGTGAGCCAAATCCCACAGCCGAATTGCTTTGTCCCAGCTTGACGAGGCCAGCGCGGCGCCATCTGCCGAGAAAACAGCGCAACTGACCACACCGCCGTGGCCCGCCAACGATGCGACTTCCTGGCCGGAACTCAGGTCCCAGAGCTTGACAGTCTTGTCCCAACTCGCGGTGGCGAGCAGCCGGCCATCGGGCGAAAAGTTGACCGCGGTGACATCGCCAGCGTGGCCCGGCGTCGGCAGTGAAACAGCCGGTGCGCTGCGCGGTTCAGCCACGGCTACGGCGCGTTCCAGTCGCGGGACGTCCGTATGTAATGAGGAATCCGGCGCTGGCACTGGCAGCGGCCGCGTCGGCGACGAAGGTTGATCCGCCACCCCCGACTCCGGCCCGAACAGATCGACCGAATCCGCGGCAGTCGCCGGTGCCGCCTCCGGCTTTACTTCCGCCGGCGCCTCGGCTTCTCCCGCGAAGATATCAACCATTTCCGCTTCGGGCGTAACCGCCAATCCCAACCAATGCGCCAAAATCTGGTATTGAATCGATGCAGGCGCTTTTGGGTTGGCGGCAACCACCGATTTTCCCGCCAGCAGTGCCTGCCCGACTTCATCATCGAATGGAATGATTTGCGGCAGAATGTACTGGCCAAATACGTGCTTCAGTTCCACGTCGAATCCGCGGCCCGCCACTTCTCCGGGAGGCATGGTCAGTAGAATGCCGCGCATTTGCACTTTTCCGCCATGCAATTGCACGGTCTTCACCAGTTGCAAAAACGCCGGCATGGTGCGGAAAGCCATTGGCTCGGCACGAATGATCAACATCAAGTCGTCGCTGAACGACAGCAGCGTGTAAAGCTGCTCGCCGGCGATTATTGGCGGCGCGTCGATAAGCATCCAGCGATATGGTCGCGAAGCTGCCCATGAATCGAGCTGTTGGAGAAAGATGTCCACGTCTTGAGATAGCGTAACGCCATCTCCCGCCGGTGAAACAACGTCAAATCCGGGGATGACGTCCTGCCAGAGCGTGCCATCGAGATAGAAGCCAAGGCTGCGAAGGTTAAACACATGCGGGTGTGCGGCGAGATTCAACGAGGCGGCGACGCTGGCAAGCGGATCGGTATCGACAAGCAAGACCGTCTCGCCCGACTGCGCCGCCGCGGTCGCGAGATTGATGGCCGTCGTTGTCTTACCCACGCCACCCTTTTGGCTGGCGACCAGCATCTTCTGCACGAATCGCACCCTCCCGCCGGAACAAACGCGAACACACGGTCACGCCGGGCGGCCCGGCTGGGCCACTGGATCGAGTCGCCGGGCAATCTCCGCGAATGAATCCAGAGCCGGACCCTGTGGCGGCTGCGAACCCGGTGACATCGGCCATTGGCGGACTTCCGGCTGAATGGGAACCACCGGCTGCAATAACAATTCGCGGTGCCCCTGCCGCAGCCGATCGAGCATCGTGGCTTGAACGGAGTCGCGCGCGTTGTAAATGCCGACTAGAATGCCCAGCATTCCCAGCCGCGGATTGTCGCCGCGAGCCGCATCAATTGCTGCCGCTGCCGCCGGCACTGTGCGAAGCGACAAAGGATCCGCCAGGCAGGTGAGAATGACACCGCGCGCTTTGTGAAGGACAACTCGCGAGATCTTATCCAGCAGCGATGGACTATCAATGAGCACGACGTCGCCGTTCAAAGGCCCGTCGAGCGCCTCAAGCCCCGCCCGGTATGTCACGTTTGGCCAGCGACATTTGCCGGTTTCATCCAGCGCCAGCAGGCCCGCCGCGCGAATCGGATCGGCATCGACGAGAGTGACTTGCCGGCCGGCGCTGCCCCAACACCAGGCCAGCGACAGTGCGGCCGTGGTTCGACCGGTGCCGCCTTTGTGGCTCGCGACAGCCAGGATGTACGGGGGCTGCGACACAATTCACTCCCAAATCGAAAGACGGAATCACGATGCTCGCGCGACCTCCGGTCGAGATTGTCATCTTTCCAAGAATCAAGCGGGGCGCTTCTCAAGTGCCGCCACAATCTCGTCGTGCGCGCGCCCCGACTCAATAAGTTCCTTAATTGCCTGAAGGCGCTGCGGCACTGTCAGGACAAATCGGCTACTTTGCTCGCCGCGAGCCCGGCAAGCAGTTTGTACACAATCCAATTCAACCCCTGCAAACTGCGTGAACATCCCGCTCAGAAAACCCGCCATGAGCGCTTCCACCGAGTGGGACGTGGGTTTCACTTCCTCACCGAGGAACGGATGAAAAACTTCCACCAGCAACAAACCGCGTGCGTAGCGGCTGAAGTCAAGCTGTAGTCGGCCCCAGCCGTGGTGCAAGAACGCCGCCGTCAAGTCGGCGGCAAACAGCGACAGCGGCTGTTCATCGAGCCGCCTCTCGTGAAAGCCGCTCAATTCATTGCTGAATTGTTCGGCAGCCTGCTTCCCCCAGCCGCGACCGATTGATTTGAGGACCTCGCCGCAACGTTCGCCCCGATGCTTCATCACTGTGTTGCTCAGTGCAACCAACAACTCGTCGGGCAGCGCGAACATGCGCGCCCCGGCCCGGTTTTCCAATGTGCCGGACGGTAAGTTCTGCCGTAGGTAGTCTGCCTCGGCGAAATAGTTGCCTCGCAAAGGCAGCTCACTAGCGCTGGCTTGCATCAAGCTTCTCTCTCATACCGCCGGCGTGGCCGGTTCCGGGAATTCGCTGAGCACCTCGATGTTGCGGTCCAGAAATGGCTGGAGCAATTCGTAATGTTCTGGACCAAGCCGCGACTTTACATGGTCACGCAGCAGTGTGAATGCGTCGCGGCAGAACTGCGGCGTCAGGTTGTTGGCTGCCAATATCGTCCGGAGCCAGGCCAGCGTCTTGTCGTCGAGCATTTGCACATCATCAAATATGAGCGCTTGCGCGTCCTGGCGAATTACCAGTTGCAGATCCCGGTAGCATTTTGCCCACCCTTGGTGATGGTGCTTGGCGAAATTGGGATAACGCTGTTGCAAGTCGCCGACGGTCGCTTTAAGGACGGCCTCTTCGTGCTCAGATAGCGCGTCCGCGGCGGCAAAGCGGCTCGGCACCGACCCGGCATAGGTGAGGAATTGGTCGCGCTCCTCAGGCTGGAAATAGCGACCCTCGGCGACGCGTGCCAGTTGATGTAGTCGATTCGTCATCGTTAGAGCCCCGATTCTTTCTGCTTCAACCGCTTCAGTCTTTCCAGTCAAATTGCGCCATCACCGCCGAGACCGAAAAGCGGTCGGGCGAACGCGCCTGCCCAGTCACGTAAAACGGAATCGTGCGCCCCAAGGTCAACGATGCCTCATCCAATCCAAATTCGCTCCAGCGCGGGAATCGCTCGCTGCCCGCGTCGTTGTTCCAGTTGACCAACGAAAAATATTCGGAAACAGTCAGATCGCCCAACGGGATCAAGTCGGTATCCACAGGCTGCGTTGCGACAGGCGTATTGACCGGTTCGTTGTCCCAATTGAACTGTTGGAGAAAGACACCTGCCGATTGATCGTTAAGCTCTACGGGGCCGGCGGGCATCGCCGCGGGCGCGACGACGACTTCAGCGATATGGGATGGGAACGAGTCTAATGGCGGTGCGTACACCGATTGTTGTGACACAGTTATCGGTTGTTCAAGCGGCTTCGGCGATGTCGACGAAATCACCGGCTGCACGCCGTTCGACAACGGTTCGCCGATCGGTCCCATCGGAAGCTGCGCGGGAGCAAGTGCGGTTTCAGTTTCAGATCTGCGTGGCGATGAGACCTCCGGTTTTGATTGCCCGCTGGGCATGATCTCAGCGAGGAGCTGAGCGATCGTGGCAGTCTCGGGCACCAACAGGTTTCGACGCAGATCCTTGTCTTCGCTCACGCCCACAACATCTCTCCACGACGGCGGTTTTTGACCCGGTGCTAGAAGCTTACCTCACTAATGCTAAACCGAATCGTGACCATATCGAGTTCAGGCCGGCACCGACGCAATGAGTCGAGTTACGATGTCCTCGATGGGCACTCCTTGGTCGCGCCATCCCAGCGCATTCTGCGTTCGCTTTTCCGTGGTGACCAGAAACCGGCAGCGATCCGAGCCCTGAGCCGCGCAATTCAATTCGAGGCCGGCTAACTCGCGGTGCGCCAGATGACTGAATGCCGCGGCAAAAAGCCCTGCATAGAGCTGGCAGACGGGGCGTCCAGCGCCTGGCTGTGCATGCGCCATGACCGAGTTTTGCAAATCGATCAGAATGAGGCCGTGCTGTCCGTGTCGAAAATCGTAACGCCACACGCCCCAGCCTGCGGCACGGAGCGGCCACCACCAACTCTCCAGCATCATTCCCATGCGCAGCTTTTCGAATTGTGTCTCGTATTCCTGCTGTACGCGCTTACTATAGGCGCGCATATCGGCCGCGCCCCAGGAAAAGCCGCATTCGTACAGCAAAGCGCCTGCTTCCTCGCCGCCCAGTTCTTGCACCAGTGTTTCGATCATTGAACGAATAAAGTTCTCACCGGAGCGTAGCAACCGCTGACCGTATACGTTGCGAATAACACCGTGGGCAGGATCAAAGAAGAAAAACTCGTCAGCGCTGAAATGGTTGTGTTTGTACGGCTGCGCACCGAGCACCACGCGAACATGGTCGCGAATGACGTCATCAGCGTTCGCCGAGCGCAGATTTTGCCGCATCAATTCGCGAACATCCTCCGGCGAACGGGAGAGTTCCAGCCTCATTGTGTCCTCAACAGTCCATTTTCAATGGTTCTAGCCATCACCTTACACATCTGCAGCAGGCGAATCGACGGAGTTCTCGGCCCAGTCGTTACATTTTTCCCATCGAAAATGCCGATTGCACGGGTTGTAAGGAGGATCAGAACAATTCATTGATCCAAGCGGAGCAGTTTAGCGGCAAAACTCCGCCATGAGTCGCCCCGTCCGTTCACGACCCACGAAGCGCTCCAAAATCGACGGCCGGCAACGGCGCATTAGCCGAAAACTCTCCACAGCCTCGATCGCGTCTGCTGCCGCTATTGCTGGTCCCGCATGCGCGAAATCAAGCCAGATGTTCAAATAGTCCTCAAAGGCTTGCTCGAGCCGCGGAATGACGGCAGGCGAATTGACTCCAGTGTACAGGAAGCCGCCGGGTGATTCCTCCACAGCCCAGCGCGGCACCGCTTCGTCCCGCGGCAGAAAAAGCGTATGTCGAATCGACAACGCGATTGTTTGGGCAACGATTTCGTCGAGTAACTCAGCAGCCATGCCCGGCGCGTGCAGGTCGAGGCAGGCAAATTCCGGCCGACCATCCACGGCGAGCAACTCCGCAGCGAAATAAGGCAATCGACCAGCTCGAATCGGGCCGATCAAGAGTATCAATCCATCCGCCGCGCCGGTGAACTTCGCGATTCGACTGTCGGCGATCGGCTCGTCGCGCGGACCAACTAACCAGCGGCTCGCAGTGAACGTGATGGTTTCGCCGTAATTCGCGGGGTCAGACCATTCGCGTCCAAGCACCCATTCGCTCACGCCAAGTGCGCCCAAACAACTTTTGGTTCGTTCCCAGAGAGAGGAATAAGTGGGCGTATAGCGCTCCTTCGCGATCATGTTCCGCATCCTTGACTCTTTGTCGATGGTTTCCCAGGGTTGCGGGCATTTTCTTCTGATGGACGGCTGGCGAGGCACTTGGGGCCCCGTCCAGTGCTAACAACAATGCAAGGTTCGCCTGGGCGTGCATAATATCGTTGAGCCGCTATCAAAACGCGCAAACGATAGAATCCGCATGCGCGGCATCTCCCACCTAAATTATTAATAGCACAAAAAACCGGGCGATGACGGTGGAAAGAGTGGCCGATCGGCCCGTAAGGAAAATGCACGGCCTGCCGAATGTGCCGCCACGGGAACATCGATGACTGCCCTTCGATGGATGCAATGGTAGCGCTGGCGGTCGGACGTGGACGAAAATAGGGAAAGCCTGCTCTCTGGGCATATTTATCGCTCAGGCGCGCTGCCGCTTATTCAGGAAGACCAAGCGGCTGCCTGAGGCCGACAGGAGGTCGTCATGATGAACCGCTCTGTGGTGAGTTTTTTCGGACTTCTCCTGACCGTCTTTGGCTCTCCGGTTGTCGCACAATCGCCGGCGTGGAATAGTTCGGATCGAGTGCAGCCAAGCCGGACTTCGGCAGCGACGCTGGGTATGCCCATCCCTGCGGACGAGTTCGATTCGCCAAAGCCATCCTCGGTTCAACCTGCCGCTGCATTCGAACGCGAGAGCGAATCGGCTGCTAGCACTGTGATTCGCATGCAGGCGCCCGACTTCGATCCGCCGCCGCCCTTCCGCCCGCCGGAACCCGCGCCGTCGGGCATCGACTTGTTTGGCGCGAGCCCGCGGACGCCAGCTCCGGCCAAGCCGAAAACACACAAGTCGTTCTTCGGCGAAGTATTCGAGGACATGGGCATTGACGGAGCCTATATCGGCCACCGAAACGGTTTCTTCGAAAGCGACCACTGCTTCGACAACTTTATTTCGCCGATCACGAACCCGTTTTTGTTCGAAGATCCTCGGTCACTGACGGAAGCGCGGCCGATCTTCTTCATTCAGTCGATTCCCAAGAGCAATCCATTGTTTCACGGTGGGAATGCCGAGTTCTACGGCGCGCAATTCCGCGTCGCCATTACTGATCGGCTGTCCATTGTTCTGCACGAACTGGGTGGTGTAGCAATCAATCCGAGTAGTTCATCTGGCCTGCCGGACAGTAGCGGCTTTGCCGAAGTCCATTTCGGGCCGAAGTTCACGTTCTTGCGCAGCACTGAGTATCAGGCGGTGGCAGCAGCGGGCTTGATATTCCAGGTTCCGACCGGTCCCTCTCACGTTTTCCAGGACACCGGCCACCTGTCACTGACCCCATATATAACTGGGGCGAAAACGATTTGCTGCACTGATTGGGGCAGCTTGAACGTGATGGACACGCTCGGCTACACAATACGCACTGACGCGGTTCGTTCCGATTACTTGTACAACAGCCTTCACTTCGACTGGGACTTATACAACCGGCACTTTTTCTACCCGCTGATAGAATTGAATTGGTTCCAGTACACGCGCTCGGGCGCGGCTCGAAACGTCGGCTTCGAGGGAACGGACTTCGCCAACATCGGTTCCTTCAACGTTTCGGGACACAACGAGGTTAACCTGGCAATCGGCGCCCGCTTCAAGTTCAGCGAGCACTTCCAACTTGGCGCCGCGGCTGAATTTCCATTAGACAATCGGCACGATTTGCAAGAGTTCCGCTTCCTGCTGGACTTCATCGTGCGCTATTGATGAGGGGCACCTCCGCCAGCTGGAAAAAACGATGTTTGTGTCCGTCAGCTGACGACTCCATCCCCTACCAATCAGGCACGTCAAGCGCTTTCACCACAACTTATTTCACCGCATGGTTTTGAGTTCAAGATAGAAGCTGCAGTTGGCTTACCGAAACCTGTTTTTTCAGCTGGCAGGAATGGAGTGCTGCGCGCAACTCCAAGGCGCGTTATGGTCGGGCTGAAATCGCTGAAAAACGCCCTACGCTCGGCACGTGACGAAGAAAAATGTTATGGATGAATGGGGAAATATCTAACGGTCGCACCGATTCACCTGCCGTGAGTGCACTTCCATGAACGACCCCGTCGACCCACGCGGCGTTCCAGCAACGCCTCCACCTGCCACGCCTGACGCGAGTGACGAACAGGTTACCGAACAGGACCTGCGCGAAGGCACGATCGACTTCAACTATGCTGTTAAGCCTGATGGGGGCAGCGGCGGAGCCGGAAAACTCCACAAGATGTCCGAGCCGCTCAGCGGAGGTTCGGTCATTTCCTGGGCCGAACTTCTGCGTCAGCAGCAACGGCAATCCAACGATGAAGTCGTGGTTGGTTCGCTACCCGAAATCCAGATCGACGCCATTTCTGACAAAGACTTGGTCAAACACCTGGAGCGCGAAGCACAAGGCCCCACTCGAAATGCGCCATTGACGCCAGCGCCGGCCCCGGCCAATCCACCGAGCACAGTGGTCCCGCCAATGCCTTCAGGCAGCTCCATGGCGTCCAAACTATTCAAGCGCGACGCGGCCAAGGCCGACGACTGGTTGCTGGAAGCGCCCAAGTTCGACACGTCGCAGCAATCGTCCTCGATCGATTTACGCACGGCGGCGCGAGCGGCCAACGCCGCGAATTCCAGCGATTCCAACGTTCACGGTGAGGAATCGGACGTGCTGATGCACGCTTTGCATTCCGAAGATGGCAACTCTGCCGTGAACCTGGGCATGGAGCCACGCATCTCCGGGCTGGTGAGCAATCCCAGCGTACTGGAAGGCGTTGCGCGAATGGCCGCAACCGTGGACGCGCCGTCTGGTGGCTCGTCACCTTCCAATGCCAGAATGGGGCGCCGACAACCGCAGCCGCTATTGTCGTGGCTGGGCGCGGCAGCGTTGGGTCTGGCAGCCGGTTCCGGTCTCGCGCTCGGCGTCTGGTACGGCAAACGAATGACCCAAACGTCTGGTCAGACCGTTAGCCTGGTGCAACCAGGCACTCCCGATACTGCGCCCACAGTGCCGACCACGCCCGTGGCGCCGGCAGTCACTATCGAGTCGGCCCGCAAACTTCTCGAGACTGGCGACACGGAAAACGCGCTGGCTGCCTTCACCGAATTGCCCGACAATGCGGAAACGCGCCTCGGCCGCGGGCAGGCTCGCTGGCTGGCCTACCTTCGCCAACAGCGCTTGCAAAAACAAGCGCCCAATGAGGCCGCTCAGGCCGTTGCTGATGCTCGCCGCGATCTCACCACCGCCAACGTGCCCGAGAGCTTCGTGTGGCTCGGCTTAATGAATGAAACGTTGGGCCAGACAGACGCCGCTCGCGAGACCTATCGCAACGGGCTGAATCAATTCCCCGACAAAGCGAAACTCTTCCACGCCGCGCTGAGCCGGCTCGATGCGCTCAGCAGCCGCAAGGGGAAGCCAGCCGTCACGCGAGCGGCGCCGGAATTGGGAATGGCCCTCTCGTTGATTCTGATCAATGCAGCAGGCGAGGCGGTCAACGAAGAAGCGGGATTCGACTACTGGCAAGCCATCAGCTTGGCGCGGCAACAGAAGTTTGGCCCGGCCCGCGAGGCGCTGGCCAAGGCGATGGCCGTTCACGACGAACGGCGCAACACCCTCACGCGCCAAGGCCTCAACCCAACCAGCGATCCGCGCGAAGACATCTTCCTGTACAACTGCGATCAGTTGCTCGCCTACTGGGATGTGCAAGCCAAGCTTAACTCGGGCGGCTATCCGTTCGATGAGGGAAACGCGGGCGAAGCGATCACATCGCTGTTAACCAGCCATAAGCGCGTTGACGATGCCGTCAAAGCAGTTTCGAGCAAGTTGAAGACCGACAAGCCCGAGGAGATGTCGGCGGCGCTGGACGCGCTTATTGTTGCGCGCCAACAAGCGGAATCCGAGAGCAAGCAAGCGCAAAAGGCATTGCGCATGGCCGAGGTGGGCGTGAGCCGGTCGGAGGAGGCACTGTCGGCGTTCAAGAAGGAAGCCGCAGAGCAGGCGAAACTGGCGCTGGCGAAACTGGAAGAAGCCACGACGCGCGAGACCGCGGCGCGCAAAGCGGTGGCCGACCTCACGGCAGCACGCAAAGATGCCGACGAGGCGCTGCAGAAGATCGCCGCCAAGCTCCGCGCCGCAAAGCTCGTCGGCGATAACGCCCGCACCCAAGACATCCTGACCGCCATCGACACCGTGCTCACGGAACGTGCAGCGCTGGCAGCGAAAGCAAATGTGCGCCCTACGCCGAAAACGACTCCGGCGCCCGTAGTTGAGAAGCCCGATCCGGAGCTCGCCGAGCGCGCCTTTTCCGCGGGAATTCGCCTGTATTTCGCCCATCAATATGAACAGGCCGAAGTGGAATTGCAAACGGCGCTCAAGAACAATCAGCAGGATGCGCGAATCCTTTACTTCCTGGGGTTGTCGCGCCTGCCACTTGGCAAAGTCGATGCGGCCCAGCAGGATTTCCGCACGGCAGCAGCGCTCGAGAAGCTAGGTCTGCCCGACGCCGCCACCGTCAACTTGATGTTTGAGCGCATTCAAGGACCGGAACGCCAGTTCCTCAATCGGTTCCGCAAGTAATCAAGCGGCTTGCGGATTCGCCGTCGCTGATGACGAAAGCTCGAATCCGCAAGCAGCATCTCGTCATGGCTTGTCTTCGCCTGGCTTCTTGCCTTTGCCGTTTTTCAAGCGTTCGGCCATTTTCTCGCGAGTTGCTTTGAATTCCTCGAGGCTGATTTTGCCATCCCCGTTGGTATCCATGCGCTGGAACACTTTGTCGATCATCTCCGGGTGATCCTTGAGCTTGCTCTGAGGACGCAACTCGATTGCCTTCTTGAACTCGTCGAGGCTGATGAAGCCGTCGCCATTGGCGTCCATTTTCTTGAAGACTGCCTCCGGCCCGCCCCTGGCGCTTTTGCCCTTTTTGCCGGACTTCGGTGTGTCGTCACCGCATGCCGCGCCCACGGCAACCATCAGCGTGAACAGACATGCCATCGCGAACCAGCGCTTCATGATTTCGCCCTCATTAATTGACGATAATTCGTTGGACCGACGGGAGATCGAACACCGCTGATGCAATGAAGTTTCGAGCGGCGAACCTGCTCGGGTCGCAACGCCCCTCCCGGCGACCTAACTGGCACAGACACGAGCTGAGTATGGTCGATTCGGTCTGCGGCGAATACTGTGAAGACAACCCTCCTGCCGGACGCATCGTAATTCGAATTCCATTGCCGTCGAGGTCGCGCATGACTGGTCGTATCCGGACCTGCCTCGCACTGATCGTGTTGCTTGCATTGGTTAATCGTGGTGTCGCTGCCGACGCTCAGCCGCACGCGCTGGTGGCGGGCTTCGAGCGATTTCCAGGGAACCCCGCGGCCGAACAACTCCTGCTGGGCGAGTTAAGTTGCACCAGTTGCCATGCGCCTGCGGACAAGTCGATGGCGAAAAAGCCAGCGCCGATCCTCGACGAGGTTGGCAGCCGGGTTCGCACGGCCTACTTGCGGAGTTTTCTCGACGATCCGCAGTCAGTGAAGCCGGGAAGCACGATGCCGCGGATGCTGGCCGGAGATCCGGATCGAACCGCGAAGATCGAAGCGCTTGTTCACTTTCTTGCTTCGACCGGCAGCCTGCACTTTGATCGCCCGGACCTGAAAGGGCTCGTGCAAGGCCGCGATCATTATCAGAAGGTCGGCTGTGTAGCGTGCCACGGGCCGCGCGACTTCAGCGCCAATCCGCAAAAGACGACGGCTGTCGTCGTGCCGCTGGGCGATCTCAAAGCGAAGAACACGCTCGCCAGCCTCGCGGCATTCCTGGAACAACCCCAACTTGTCCGGCCTGGCGGCCGCATGCCGCAACTGGTCAATGCCAAGGAAGCGAAGGACCTCGCCAACTATCTGCTGCAAGGCGTCAAGTTCGATCTCGCCGCCACCAGCGGCACGACGACGTTCTCCTATTACGAAGGCAGCTATGAGGTGCTTCCCGATTTCGCAAAGGAAAAGCCGCTGGATTCTGGAATCGGGGCAGCTTTTGATCTCTCCGCCGCGAAGCGCGGCCACGACTACGCGCTGAAGTTCGATGGCTTCTTCAAGATCGAGCGCGAAGGAGCCTATCAGTTCGCGCTCAACAGCGATGACGGCAGCAAGCTCTGGGTGGACGGCAAGCAAATCGTGGATGATGACGGCGTTCACCCCACCAAGGCTGCCACCGGGAGCGTGAAACTGACCGCGGGAATTCACAAAGTGACGGTTGGCTTCTTTCAGGTCGGTGGCGGAGCGGAACTTGAAGTGCAATTCAGCGGCCCGGGTTTGGCGATGCAGTCGCTTGCCGGGCACGTCGCGGCTACCGAGGCCGCGCTCGAGCGCCCTAACGCGCCGTCGAAGGCTCCGGATGAAGAGTCGCTGGTGATCCAGCCGAGTCTTGTTGAAAAAGGCAAAGCGCTATTCGCCTCGACCGGCTGCGCGAATTGCCATCAGATGAAGGTGGGCGGCAAACTGGTTGAATCGACGCTGACGGCGCCGCCGCTGGAAGAGCTCAAGACCGACGCCGGCTGTCTCGGCACGACGGTGAATCGGGTACCGCAATTCGCGCTAACTGCCACGCAGAAATCGGTACTGGCGAAGGTGATCAAGAGCAAGCCGCAGCCCGATGCTTCGCCGGCCGCCAAGATCGCGCGCGCGATGCTCACCTTCAACTGCTATGCCTGCCACGTGCGCGACAAAGTCGGCGGGCCAGAGGAGACGCTAAACGCTACTTTTCTCACCACACAGCAGGAGATGGGCGACGAGGGCCGCCTGCCACCCCCGCTCGATGGCGTCGGTAATAAGCTCAATCCCGAATACTTGAAGCAGATTCTGGATAAGGGCGTGCACGATCGGCCGTACATGCACACGCGAATGCCCGGCTTCGTGGCGGCAAATGTCGGCGCGCTCGCCGAGGCGTTCGCCGCCGCCGACAAAGCCGCGAGCACCCCGCCGGTGCAGTTTC
>Ga0306920_100006462_pt1 | contig 15303 bp, 13 predicted proteins | sample flu12Cox44000170_FD_204666 | JGI IMG/M metagenome (GOLD analysis project Ga0306920, IMG submission 204666) | Lab enrichment of tropical soil microbial communities from Luquillo Experimental Forest, Puerto Rico - flux4day.12C.oxic.44.000.170 (v2)... | ecosystem: Environmental > Terrestrial >... | reverse complement strand
AGCCAATGAACCGCAGAGACCACAAGCGCGAAAACGAGATCGCCCCAGGTGCGGATGGTCTGCACGCCGCGTGAGAATCCGAGCAAAATGCGGGCGACTTTGCCTTTCCATCCATGAGTGGCGAGCCAGGATTGCATGCGCCGTTCGAGCACCTCGGTGCCATGAATGCGAAGATAGACCAGAAGGGCGACCGCAACGAGAACTCCGAGGCAAAGAATGCTGCCGGCAGTTTTTGCGCCGGTTTCAAACGCGCTGGCGGTTTCTTCCGGGTGGCCGTGCCGCTTGGCCGTGAAGATGAGCAAACCGACGGCAGCAAGAATGGCGGAAGCCGCCGCATCGAATATTCGTTCCAGGGCGTAAATGCCGAAGGTGTCGGCCAGCGGGACATTGTCTTTGCGGGAAATGAGCAAAGGGCGTATGGGTTCGCCGGCGCGCCCTAGGAGAAATACGGCCGAGAAACCGGCCAAGGTCATCCCATAAATATGCCAAAGGCAGGCTTGACCAACATGCTTTTGAAAATTCCACCATCGAAGGGTGCGGAGGAAGTAGCAAACGTAGATGAGCAGCACGGAAAGCAGGATATAGAGCGGGTTGGCGCTCTTGACCGCGTCCCAGAGTTTTTCGCCGCTGAAGGCGCTCAAATTCAGCAGGTGGCGGGAACGGTAGAGGAGGTACCCCAACAGCGCGAAGCCCAGACCTACGAAAACCCATTTCCTCGACTTTACAGGCATGAGAGGGCAGACTACTGGTCCCCGCTCCTGGCGTCAAGCGGGCATAACCAATGTAGTTCCAATGCCTTGTAACAGATGGCAGGAGCAGGTAAGATTCCGCCAACTGGTCGTTCACTGAGATGGCGGGCAGGGAACTTTTCAGGAGCATTTTACGTTCCACTGTTTGGCAGGCCGAATGAAACTTCCTGCGGTCTTGCCCGTGCAGGTATCTGGAATATGGGGCTAAGGAAAGCTTGGAGCAGGATGCCCAACTGGTCCAGCAATGCCTCCAGGGCGATGGCTCGGCCTGGGAGGAACTTGTGCGCCGGCATACGCGCCGGATCTTTAATATTTGTTACCGGTTCACCGGCAACGGGACAGAAGCCGAAGACCTTTCGCAGGAAGTCTTTCTCCGCGTATTTCGGACGCTGGGCAGCTATCGCTCCGCGCACGGGGGCTTTGCGACCTGGATGACGAGCGTAACGCGCAACTTGTTGATTGATCATTACCGGCGGACCAAGCGCGACCGGATTACCGATTCTCTGGACGATGCGATGCCTGTGGTGGAGAACAAAGAGTCTCATGGAAGACGGCCGGATGAGCAAGCATTGCTAGGCGAGTTGAGCGGGCAAGTGCAGACCGCGTTGACGAAGCTCTCTCCGGAATTGCGAGAAGCTGTGATTTTGCGGGACCTGCAGCAGCTGGAGTATGCGGAGATTCAGCAGGTGCTGGCGGTGCCGGAAGGCACGGTGAAGTCGCGGATCAATCGCGGACGAATCGAACTGGCGCGAATCCTGCAGCAGATGGGAGTACGTCCATCGTGAACGCGCGGATGAATTTCGAGTTTGCGGTAGAAGTAACAGTGGAGCTTGCTCCGCTGCTGGGGGTCAGGCCATGACCTGGAATTGTGAACAGATCGAAGCGCGGTTAAGCGACTATCTTGAGGGGACGCTGGCAGGCCCGGAACGGGCAGCGTTTGAAACGCACGTGAAGTCTTGCCTGGAATGTTCGCCGCTGCTCGCGAGCGTGCAAGGACTCGTCGGCGAGATACAGGAAATGGAAGAGTTGGAAGTGCCGCCGCGGCTTATCTACTCGATCCTCGACAAGACGCTTGGCCCGCGTGAGACGGTTTCCGGCTGGCAGGGGCTGAAAAATTTCCTGCGCGGTTTTGGTTCGCCGAAGTTTGCCTATGGCGCTGCGAGCGTAATGGCCACGTTCATCATTCTGCTAGGAGCCTCTGGTTTTTCGCTGCGCAAGCCGAAGCTGGCGGATCTCCATCCCGCGACGGTGTATCGCAATGCCGACAGGCAAGTGCATCTGGTGTATGCGCGCAGCGTAAAGTACGTCAGCGATTTGCGCGTGGTGTATGAGATTCAATCGCGCCTGCGTCAGGATCAGAATGATTTGCAGACCTCGCCGGAAGAATCGCTGCCGAAGGCCGCGCCGGAAAAGAATCCAGGGCAAACGGATGACCAGAAGCCGGCGCAACCCCGGCAACAGAATCGCGCCAATGAAATTGCCCGTCAATTAGAAGTGCTGGCGGCCGAGTGTCCCCTGTTTTATGAGAGGAGCTTTCGATGAAATGCGCCGCGCATCCGGAAGTGGATGCTACAGGCTATTGTCGTAACTGCGGCAAGCCGATGTGCCCGGCCTGCGTGCGACAGATCCGCGACGTGTTGTACTGCGAGGACTGCTTGGCGCGCGTCATGGGAGTTCCGGCGCCGCAGCCCGCGGTTCCGGTTGTGTCCCCGGAAGCACCATACGCTTCCGGAGTGGTCGCACCGGTTCCCGTTGCGGGGAGACCCGCTACGGCAAACCCCGTACTTGCGTTTCTGCTCGGCTTCATTCCAGGGCTTGGGGCTATCTACAACGGTGAATATAACAAGGCTTTGGTTCACATCGTCATCTTCGGCGCCCTGATTCTTGGAATCACCGGAGGCTTCGGGGAAGGCCTGACTGGCTTTTGGATATTCGGCCTGGTGGGATTCATCTTTTATATGGCCATCGATTCCTTGCGCACGGCGAAGGTTCGCCAGACGGGAGAGGCCCTGAAAGATCCCATCGAGACGTGGAGTACGAGCCATCCCATCGGCCCGATCATTCTGATTGGCGTTGGCGCTCTAATCCTACTCCACAATTTTGGCTTCTTTGAACGCTTTCGGCTGGGTGAGATCTTTTGGCCCTCGGTGTTGATAGGTGTGGGTTTCCTGATGCTCCGAAACCGTATCGGTGGCCAGAATTGACGACTGGGACTGGAGGAGCACGCCCATGAGTAACGGAGTGCGTTGTCACTGTCAGAGTTGCACCATCCGAGGACTGACGGGCCCCGCGATCGTGATTACGGTTGGGATTCTCTTTCTGCTCCACCAGGTCCGCGGCGGCTACTTCTCCTTGGAAGACACTTGGCCGGTGATTATCCTGGTCGTTGGTTTCTTTCATCTGGCTTCGGCGCTTTCTTCGCGCGAGGGACACATTGAACCGCCGAGTCCCACTGTCGCTTTGCCCACGCCTCCCGCGCCGCCGGCCGGGAATCCACCGTCTCCGCTTTCTTCACAGGGGCAATAATCGAATATGGCTCCCATCCAGTCGCGCACCAGCGGTCTCTTCACGGGTCTTGTGCTGATTTCCGTCGGCGTGATGCTGATGCTGCGGAATTACGGTCACCTGGACCTACACAGTTTCTTTCTCCGCTGGTGGCCGCTAATCATCATTTTTTGGGGCGCGGTGAAACTTTACGAGCGCACGGCGGGGCGGCGATTCGGCAGTTCGGATGGCAGCGCGATCACCGGCGGCGAAGTGGCCCTGGTGTTGGGGATGCTGGCATTGCTCGGGGTTGTTGTCGGAGTTGATTACACGAAACAGAAAATCGGAGACACGTTTGAAGAGATACAAGGGGACACTTATCCCTTCGACATCGAAGCTTCGCCCAAGGCGGTACCGGCGAACGCGCGCATTTTTATCCACAATGCCCGCGGTGACATTTCCGTACGCGCTTCCGATGAAATGGAGATTCGCGTATCCGCGAAGAAAAATGTGCGCACCTGGAGCGAAGCGGAAGCCGGGCGAATTGCCAAGTCTGCCTCGGTGGAAATAGTACAAAACGGGGACGGGTTCGAAGTGCGGCCGGCAGGATACGACCTTTCTGACTCGCGGGTAAGCATTCACCTGGACGTCTCGATTCCGAAGAAGTCGCCCTTAACGGTAAGAACGGATAAGGGTGACATAACCATCTCCGATATCGGCGCGGACCTTTCCGTGACGAACCAGAATGGTGACGTGGACATCCGCAACACCTCGGGAGACGTTTCGGTGGAAACGCGCAAGGGCGACATCAAGGTGTCCGACACAAAAGGCAACGTAAAGGTCTCCGGAAAGGGCAGCGAAATCGACGTGGTGAATTCCACGGGCAGCCTGACGGTGGACGGCGATTTCTACGGGCCGATACGCGGCGACAAGATCACCAAGGGCGTGCGCATGATTTCGGCGAAGACGGACCTGACGCTTTCGGCGCTGTCCGGCCATATGGAAAGCGGGTCTGGCAACGTGGACATCGTGGATGCACCGGGCAATCTGAATCTGCGCACGCGGGACAACGAAATCAACATTGAGAATCCGGGAGGACGGGTCAATATTGATAATCGGAACGGCGAAATCAACGTGCGGTTTTCTTCCGTGCCCAGAGAAGACATCATGATTACAAATTCTTCCGCTGCAATTTCGCTGACACTGCCGGGGGCATCCAGCTTTGAGATCGAAGCGGATTGCCGCAATTGCGAAATCAGCTCGGAGTTTGCCGGGCTCACACCGAACAAGACCGAATCCGGCGATTCCCATCTGGCCGGGAAATTCGGCGGAGCGCGTGGCCCAAAAATTACATTGAAGACGAGTTATGGAAATATCGCGCTGCGGCGCACGTCGGTTTCGATACCAAGGCCGCCGGCGACGCCAATGCCACCAGCGCCGCCCGCCCCGATTCCGCAGGCGACGGAGCAGTAGATCTTATTCCCAAGCGATCAATTATCGCCCTTCACTGACGCGGCGTAATTCCTCAAAAAAAGTGGGATAGGAGACGGCGGCGCAGCCTGCGTCGCGGATGACGGTTTCCCCTTCAGCGGCGAGGCCAGCGACGGCGAAGGCCATGGCGATGCGATGATCGCCGCGCGGCTCGATTTCGGCGCCATGAACTGTTCCAGCACCGCGCCCTTCGAGACGCAAACCATCCGGCCGCTCTTCCACCTTGGCGCCCATACGCTTCAGGTTTTCGACGAGGGCGGAGATGCGGTCGCTTTCCTTAACACGCAATTCACTGGCATCACGGATTTCGATGCCCTGTTCGGTGAAGGGGCCGAGAGCGGCGAGCATGGGCAGTTCGTCAATCAAGAGTGGTACAAGTTCGCCGGAGATGAGGCCACCCTTCAGGGGGGCGCCTTTCACGCTGAGGTCCCCCACCAACTCTCCCTGAGTACTCTGTAAATTCACTACGCTTACGGAAGCACCCATGCCCTGAAAGAAATCGAGGATGGCGGAGCGGGTCGGGTTCAGGCCGACGTTCCCGATGAAGAGATTGGACTCAGGCAACAAGGATGCGGCTGCGATGAAGAAAACAGCCGAAGATAGATCGCCCGGCACATCGAGGGACTTCGCCTGAAGCGAACCTTTGCCGTCTCCGCTGACCATACTTTGGATGGCAACGGTGCGGCCGCGCTTTTCGACTCGTGCGCCAAACAATTCGAGAGCGAGTTCCGTGTGATCGCGCGTTTTAGCTGGCTCGGTCACGACGGTTTGGCCGTCGGCGTAAAGGCCGGCAAATAGTACGGCGGATTTCACTTGGGCGCTGGCCATGGGCATTTCGTAGTGAACAGCGCGCAGCTTTCCTCCATGGATTTCAAGTGGAGGAAAATTATCTTCACGCGCGCGAATGTACGCGCCCATCTGACGCAGCGGCGTGACGACGCGCTTCATCGGCCGCCTCTGTAGCGAGTCGTCCCCTGTAATTCTCGTGGTGAATTCCTGCCCGCTCAGGATGCCGGAAAGCAGACGAATCGTTGTGCCGGAATTTTCGGCGTCGAGGTTTCTCCAGCTACCTTTCAGCCCGCGGAGTCCGCGACCTGTAATCTTCACGGTGGTGCCATCCACGTGGACGTCGGCGCCGAGGGATTTCACGCAGCCGAGAGTGCTATGACAGTCGCGTGCGGCGGCGAAATGGCGCAGTTCACTCGTGCCTTCCGCGAGGGCCGCGAGCATGGCGTAGCGGTGCGAGATGGACTTGTCGCCGGGCAGTTCGATGCCGCCGGAGAGGGCCTTCGCCGGGTGAATGGTCTCTTTTTTCACGACTTGAGGAACCAAAGGCAGTTTAGCACTGCTCGGCCCGTTACCATGGCAAAGGCCTGTACGGCGGGACAGTCTTGGCAGGGAAATTTGTAGCAAATCCAGTGAAAGAAACCGGTGGCAGGATGCGTATCATTAAATAGAAGGATTTGCGCAGGGCGCGTTTCTTAGGAGCAAGAAATGTCTTCCCGCCGTACCCTGATCCACCTGGCGACCAAAGCCTCGATTAGCCTGGGTGCACTTTTTCTGGTCGGCGTATTGCTGGCCGCCATCCCGAATCATCATGTCGCCGCCGAACAAGCGACAGGCGAGCCGGTTCAGACGCCCCAATCGCAAACGATGGATCACTCATCCATGCCGGCATTGGACATGGACGATGCGAAATCGAACGAGCAGGACGCCATACATGATATGGCGCACATGCACGGGAATTCCGCGCACATGCACATGACAGCACAGCGTCCGACAGCACCGGGGGATGAGCAGCGAGCTGACAAGATGGTCAGCCAACTCCGGGCGGGCATCGAAAAATATGAGGATTACCACGTAGCGTTGAAGGACGGTTACAAGATTTTTCTATCCAACTTGCCACAGCCGGAGTATCACTTCACAAACTACTGGAATGGGTTTCTGGAAGCGTTTAACTTCGACCCGGCGCGACCGACTTCCCTGCTTTATAAGAAGACAGTGAACGGATATGAGCTGGTTGGGACGATGTACACGATGCCCAAGCGGGCGGCGGAGGAGCAGTTGAATCAACGTGTACCCCTGAGCGTGGCCACCTGGCACTTGCATACGAATCTGTGTACGCCGCCGAAGGACGAACGACGCACGGCGGACTATACGAAATTTGGTTTAAAGGGATCGATTACGACACAGGAATCGTGTGACGCGGCCGGCGGCCGGTTCTTCCCGGTGATTTTCGGTTGGATGGTGCATGTGTATCCGGACGAGGATTCTCCGCAGAGAATTTTTGCCATGCACCACCACGACTGAGCGACGATTATATTTGAGCTAGATACGTTGGGGCATAAAAACTCTACCTATTGGTCCTTGAGCTTTAGCTTGTGCTTGTTTTCTTCGAGGAATTCGCGCAAATCCTTTGAGGCGTCGAGTAAGCGCACCCACTGCTCGTAGTAAAGTGTGACGGGGAAGCGGCCGAGGCCGTAGACACTGACGCCGCCTTTCTCTCCGATGCGAAATTCAAGCGCACCTTTCTTGCGATCTTCCGCCTTCTTCTCGAGCTCTGCAATTCGCGCCATCAATTCTTCACGAGATGGTTCAGCCATGGTTCCTCCTCCACGCTAGCAGCGGTTTGTTTCTTCACCTCGCAATCTCTCATATCTGGCCCCCTGTTGCCTAGAACGGTTCTATTACGCCCAAGCCTTTTCGGCTAGCCGGGCCACGCCGCGGGTCCAATTGCGTACCCCTCCGCCGCCCGGTATCATTGGCGCTTCACTTTGCCGGTTTACGTCGGGGGTTTTGTTCGTGCCTATGGCTCGCTTTTTCCAACGCTTAGCGTTTTCCTTACTGTTCGGAGCTCTAGTTGGAGTATTCCCCCTGCTTGCCCAGGAATCGGCGGAAATCCTGCCCCTATCGCAGGTGCACACAGGAATGCAAGGATACGCCTACACGATTTTTGTGGGCGACCAGGTGGAGAAATTTGACCTGGAAGTGCTGGGGGTCCTGCCAAATTTTCTTGGCCCGAAGCAATCCATCATCCTGGTGCAGCTCAAGGGGCCGAAGGTGGAACATACTGGCGTGGTTGCGGGGATGAGCGGAAGCCCGGTGTACCTGGAAGGCAAGCTGGCGGGGGCGTTGTCGCTGAAGCTGGGCGTTTTTACGAAGGAAGCGATCGCAGGTGTTACCCCGATTGAAGACGTACTGCGGCCTCCGGCCCAAGCGGAGGGCGCTTCGACAACCGCGCAACAATTTATGCTGCCGCATGATGCGGCCGCGCGGGGCGGTTTGCCGAGCGGGTCTGCGTTGCAGCCGATCGAGACGCCGCTGGTTTTTTCCGGTTTCCAGCCGGCGACGGTGCAGCAATTCGCCACACAATTGGAAGGCTACGGACTCGTGGCCGCACAAGGCGGCACGGCAGAAGCACGCCCGGAAGACGCGCATCTTGCTCCAGGGGACATGGCGGGGATGGTTCTGGTGCAGGGAGATGCTTCCATCAATTCTGCGTGCACGGTTACTGCGGTGCAGTCAGATCGTGTTTTTCTTTGCGGACACCCATTCTTGAATCTCGGCAATATCCAGATGCCGATGGCGCGCAGCCGCGTGGTGACGACACTGTCGTCTGAACTGGCGTCCACAAAGATTGTGAATGTCGGAGGTTCCATCGGCACGATCACGGGCGACCATCTGACGGCGGTGACGGGGAAATTAGGCACGCCGCCGCCCATGGTTCCGCTGGATCTTTCGTTTGTGTCTGGTAATTCCGAGCGGAAATTACACTTCGAATTGATCAATCATCCGAAGCTGACACCGCTCCTGGTAGCGCTGACGACGTTTAACGGCATCAATCAAAATCCACTGTATGGCGAAGGAACGACCTTGCATCTGACGGGAGAAATCCGGCTGCAGGGGCACGTTCCCGTGCAGATTGAAAACACGTTTGCGCCGACCGACTCATTGGCACCGGACAGCATGCCAATCGCACTCGTCGTGCAAAATGCGTTCGGCAGACTCTTCACGAACAATTTTGAAATTCCCACGGTCGAACACGTTACGCTGCGCGTGGAGAGCCAGCCCGGGCGCAAGTCCTACACCATTGATAGCGCCTGGCTGGAAAAGGGCGAGGCAGCGCCGGGGGACAATTTAAAGGTGCGCGTACTGCTGCGGCCCTATCGCGGGCCGGCGCGCATCGAGGAAACTGTGGTCCATGTGCCGGACCAGATTTCGCGCGGCACCACGCTGCGCATCCTAGTAAGCGACGCCGACTGGATGAATCGCGCCTCGCGTGGGTTCAATTTCCCGGGAATGCCCGGTTCGGCCGGCCCCGAGGGCCTCGATCAACTCATTGGGCTGTTGAATCGTGAACGGAGGAACGACCGGCTCTACGTCGGACTGTTCGTGCCCGCTCCCACGCTCGTCTGGGACGATAAGGAAATGCCCAACGTTCCGCTATCCCAGATTAATGCCATTGACGGCAGGCCGGCTCCGGGCACCGTACAGATTTTGCGCGAATCACTCGCCAGCGAATCCGCGATACCGCTGGGAGGGCCCGTGACTGGGCTGATTTCTCTGAATCTTCAAATCCGGTGACCGCTTCCATGCCAAAATTCTTGCAACGCCTTGTGCTCCTGTCGTTGTTTCTGTGCGTGGTGGCTACTTCATCGGTGGCCGACCATACGCGGCGCTGGCGGCAATCCACCTATGAAGAATTCCTGAAAGGAACGTCGAAGGGTGTGGCGGTGCGAAGCGACGGGCACCTCGAGCTCGCGCCGAAATTTACGCTTTTGTCGGACGCCGATGCTTCGTATTTGTGGTCGTTGCGCACAGATTCCGCCGGGGTGCTGTATGCGGGAGGGGGGTCGACTGCGAAAGTATTCCGATTTGACGGCACCGGGAAGCCGAAAGTGGTGTTTGAATCCACAGACCTGTTGGTGCAGTCGATCGCGTTCGACGCGAAGGGAACGCTGTTCGTGGCGACCTCACCGGACGGCAAGGTCTATCGGGTGCCAGCCCTAGGAGAGAAGTCGGTCTTCTTCGACCCCAAAACAAAATACATCTGGGATCTAGCGTTTGCCGTGGACGGAACTTTGTATGTAGCCACTGGCGACAAAGGCCAGATATATGCGGTTACGCCCGATGGGAAGGGCGAGCTTTTTTACGCGAGTGATGAAGCGCACATCAAGACTCTCGCCTTCGATACGAAGGGTAATCTGCTGGCCGGAACGGAGCCGAACGGCCGCATCCTGAGAATCTCGCGTAGCGCCGAGAAAACGGCAAAGAAAAAGTCGGCGGACGAGTCGGTGGCGGACGGATTTGTGATTTACGAGACGTCCAAGCGAGAAGTGACTTCGCTGACCGTTGCGGCGGACGGAAGTATCTATGTCGCGGCCATCGGAGACAAACCTCGCGGCCCTATTCAAGCGCCTTCGGCAGTGATTGCCACCTCGCAAGGTACGACGACCATAACCAACGCGGTTTCTCCAGCGCAGGGTCAGGCCACGGTTCCCTTTCTCGCCTTTCCGCAAGCCATTTCGAGCAGCATCTACAAAATCACGAGCGAAGGTGTACCTGAAGAAATCTGGACCTCACGAGATGAAATTGTCTATGCGCTGGGGCTGAATTCCGACGGCCGGCTGCTCGCTGGAACGGGAAATACCGGATCGCTCCTGGTGATTGATGGCCGAGGCGTGTACGCGCAACTAGCAAAATCCGGTTCGGCGCAGATCACGGGGATTTCGCGCTCCGCGGGCGGAAAGGTTTATTTGTGTACCGCCAATCCCGGGAAGGTATTTTCCTTGGGGCCCGAGTATGAAGCCGAAGGCACATTTGAATCGCAATCGTTTGACGCCAAGTTGTTTTCGCAATGGGGCAGAATCGAATGGTGGGGCCCTCCCGCAGCGTCCATACAAACCAGGAATGCCAAAGAAGGAAAAGAGCCGAGGCTGGAATTTTTCGTGCGGAGCGGGAACACGGAGGATCCAGGAAAGGAATGGTCGCGCTGGTATGGGCCGCATGCAAGCACGGGGACACAGGTGGAAGCGCCCTCGGCACGCTTCTTCCAGTGGAAAGCGGTGATCCACAACGGACGATCCGGCGATGGAATTGATTGGGTAAGCGTCGCGTACCTGCCCCGGAACGTGGCCCCGGTGATTGACGGAATTGCCGTGCAAGATGCAGGAGTGCGGGCACAAGCTCCCGCTGTCATTGGGGGCCAGCCGTCCGGCGTTGCGCTGAAGCAACCGCAGACGCCGAATCCCAGCGGCGTGGTGATCACAACGACGAGCACCACCAAGTTCGAGCAGCCGCCGCAAGGCTCGATACAGAAGGGCTATCAATCCGTGCTGTGGAGCGCGCATGACGACAACGATGATGAACTGCGCTACAGCGTTTACTTCCGGGGAGAGAACACCACCGAGTGGCTGCCGCTAAAGGAGAGTCTCGAGCAGAAGTTCTACTCCTGGGACACGACCACAATGCCGGATGGCGCGTACTATCTGAAGATCGTCGTAACAGACGCACCCTCTAATCCCCCGGCCACCGCATTAGAAACGGAACGCGAAAGCGAACGGTTTGAAGTGGACAACACGCCGCCGACGATTGAGCACCTGGAAGCGGTATCCGCGTCAACACGTACCGGCTCGCGACCAGCTTCGCATGCGATCCTCGTGAAGTTTTCTGCGACTGATCCGTCGAGCAGTATCGAGAAAGCGCAATACAGCCTGGATGGCGGCGACTGGATCCTTCTTGCCCCTACGAAAGGGATCAGCGACAGCCGAACCGAGAGCTACGAGTTTTCTGTTCCAAACCTTAGACCCGGCGAACACACCGTTGCGGTGCGCGCCTACGACCGCTTCGAAAACGTCGGAGCGGCTAAAACCACGATCACGGTGCCGAAGTAGAAGTTAAGGAGTAGGTTTCTTTTTCTTTTCAGAGTCGAGGAACATCTCAATTTCGGCGCCATAGCCCATGCGGCCGTCGCTGAAGGCGTCCGCTTTCGCGTGCACAAGGCGGGCTCGGCAATGCGTTTCGTCAGGGGCCCCGCCGGTCACTTCGACGGGCATGCGAAACGTCGCTTCAATCGGCATACCCACCTGCAGCGGAGCGGAAGTCACAAAGAAAAATCCACCGCGAGAGAGATTAACGGCTTCGGTGAAGTGTTCGCTCTTGTCGTTCGCCAGCCCAATAGCACGGAAGCGCAACGGGACGCGCAGAGAAAAGCGCTCAAGCTGTCTACGCTCCGAATAGGGCATGCTGACTCCGCGCCAGGCGAAGCGAGGATGGTCGCAGAGGCGCCAAGACCGAGACCCTTAGCCTAACAGAGGTGCGGGGAGGGTCAAGTAAGGATTGGAGAATTTTTGGCTGGCAGGCCGCACTAGAACTCTCAGGTGGCCTAGTGCCTTTGCTCTCTATTTCCGGGCGTTGGTTAGCTGATGGCTTTGATGAAATCCTGGGCAATAAGGCGGAACGGCCCTAGACTGAGAACATGGTCACCTCTAATTCGAGTATGAAAAACCGAGTGACCGCGATGGAATGGCAGACGATTGTCTCCGCCCATGAACGAATCCGTCCACGGATTCACCGCACGCCTGCCTTGACCAGCAAATCGCTCGACGCGATGGCAGGCGCGGAACTGTTCTTCAAGTGTGAAAACCTGCAGAAGACGGGATCGTTCAAGATCCGCGGCGCGTCGAATGCGATTCTTTCCTTGGGCACCGCGGAAGCCACGCGAGGAGTCGTCACTTTGTCGAGTGGAAACCATGGTGCGGCGGTGGCTTGCGCAGCGGGGTGGCGGCAGATTCCAGCTTGGATCGTCATGCCGAAGAATGTCCCCGTGGTGAAGTGCCGGGCGGTTGAGTCTTATGGGGGCAAGATTACATTTTGCGAGCCGACGATAACGGCAAGGGCAGAAGCAGCGGCAAGACTGCAAGCGGAAACGGGAGCGGTCCTGATTCATCCTTATGACGACGACCGCATCATCGCAGGGCAAGCCACTGCCGCGAAGGAATTGATGGAAGATGTGCCGGAATTGGACGCGGTTCTGGCCCCAGTTAGCGGTGGAGGACTCTTAAGCGGAACATGCCAGGGAGCAAAGGGATTGCGGCAGGAAGTACGCGTTTTTGGATGCGAGCCGGAGCGCGCCGACGATGCCTACCGATCGCTGAAGACGGGCGAGCTGCAAAAGCTAGACTCCAGCGACACGATTGCCGATGGATTGCGCGCTTCGCTTGCCCCGCGGACGTTTGCAATCTTGCGGAAACATGTGGACGGGATTTTGCTAGTCAGCGAGGACGAGATCAAGGCGACGATGCGCCTGATCTGGGAGCGCATGAAAATTGTGATCGAACCGTCAAGCGCTGTGGCCTTGGCACCGCTCCTGCGGACGGGCGGCGTGGCATCTTTGGAGCTGCCCAAGCCGGAAGGGAAACCTGCAAGACTCGGCGTGATTCTTTCAGGCGGGAATGTGGAATTAGGCTGAGGCTAGCAAGCGCACCAATCTAGCTTTCGTGGTAATCCATCAGAATCATTCCGATAATGATGAAACAGATCGGCCAGACCCATGCCAGATACTTGTGGATTTGATTTTCCCCGGGCAGACGCAATTCCAGCCAACGCGACCATCCTGCGAGAACGGCGAAAATGGCCAGCGGCGTATGGCTCAGTTCCACCAACATCTCTTCTTTCACGTTGCTCAGCGCGTGTGTGTGGGTAAGAAGCACCACTCCACCGAGCGCGCACACTCCCGGAAAGACCAGTGCGGCCGCACGAGACTTCAGCCGGTTCGTTTCCACCATCCATTGGAATGCCGCGAAAACAATGATCAACAAAACAGCCATGCGATGTTGCAGCACGTCGGTAACAGCGAAGCTTTCCCAGAATCCATTCGGCCCCAGCGGCCAGTTCTCTGGGTCTGCTCGCAAGAACAGGAACACCGCCAGCCCCAGAAACATCAGCGGCCAGTTTCTTGCCCAGGGAAAATACCGGCTCCGCGAGAGCAACGCAAGAATCCCCATCAGAAATACAATGATCCCTGCCCAACTATGGTTGTACTCGGACCACGCAATATCCGCGGGGGTATTCGGCGCCATTCCGGGTTGGCCCGTGGCAAAGGCCTCAGGCAGCTTTTGTCCAGCTGCAATCGCCCTCCTCCGAACTTCGTCTGTTGATTCGGAGATATCCTTCAACTGCGGACTGGAAAAACGAGGCATGCGGGGCGAATATCTTGTGACAATTTCGCGAAGGGTCACGCGATCCTGGGTGAGGTCCGCCCCAGGCGGGAGAGAAGTCAGCGAAGCGGCCACCAAAATCACTGTCAGGCCTATACCGACCTCGGCCTCACCAAACCTTATCAGGCTCTTTACGCTACTTGTGGAATCTCTATCGATCCCACGGACGATGCTGTAGTTCGCGGCCCCCAGAAGCAGAAGACAGCCAAAAAACACGATTTTCGTGGAGACCATTATCCCGTATGCGGTTCCATAAACGGCGGCCCAGGAGCCCACGTACCAAAAAGTCATAGAAAAGCCCGCAGCAAACAGCAACAGGACGCTGATCAAGGCCAGCCGCGAAAAATTCCGACTGATGCACGTTCTTGCCTCGCTATCCGTCACGCGATTCAGCGAGAGCAACAGGAACGGCAGGCCCCCAATCCAACTAGCGGTGGTCAGAAAATGAATGGAGGAGAGGGCCATCAGCGCGGCGCGATCTTCCAACCGCGAAGCCGAATGGCTGGTCATTACGGAAGCCGTGAGTATGAACGCTACGGGGACCAAGGTGACTGGGCTCACCGTCCGCCGCTGCCCCTTTGGCCATAAAACCAAGACCAGACCTCCAACAACGGCCAGCATTCCCGCAAATGCAAAATTCGCGCCCAAGACTTCCCTTATCGAGATGCCCGAAGAAATGGTCAGCATGAGCGAATTGGCCGCCACAAAAAGCAATTGGGAAACCGCTAGCGCCAAGGCGCTCCCACGAATCAGTTTCCACCCAGGGCGAAGCAACTCTTCCCGCCGGCGATCCTTTTTCCGGGTCACCAGTAGAAAAAACAAAATTCCGCCCATGGCCATCGTCTGAAAACAGAGAATCGCCGCGCGCAACAAGACGACCAAAAAACTGAAGGTCCCAAACAATTGGGCCACGAATGTCACTCGCTTTCGTTTTTATAAGGCTCCAGCGGAGTCACGTTGCGTGCAACCTGCCGCCTTCCAGTCGCTTGCAGAAAAAGGCAGTCAAGGGTGTGCTACAACCATTGTGCCACTAAATTCGCCAGCTTGGAGATTATGTGAATTCAATTAAATGAAGAACGGAGTAGTTTCGGCATTACCTTGAGGAAAGCAACACGAACGAACGGAGTGTGATTGTCAGGCCTGAGGGCGCTGTGTAGACTTAAAGAGGGTGAAGGTTCCTCTCAGGGGATAGTCCGTACTTGGGATTCAGACTGCGAGACGAATGCTTGAACGTCGAAGTGTTCCTCCAATCTAGTCGATGCTCAGTCAAAGATCGAGAGTTGGAAGCGTGACTACAATCAACAGCGTCCACACAGCGCGCTGGCGGATCGAACGCCGGACGAATTTGCCAGAGAAACAAT
>Ga0306920_100006461_pt1 | contig 15305 bp, 11 predicted proteins | sample flu12Cox44000170_FD_204666 | JGI IMG/M metagenome (GOLD analysis project Ga0306920, IMG submission 204666) | Lab enrichment of tropical soil microbial communities from Luquillo Experimental Forest, Puerto Rico - flux4day.12C.oxic.44.000.170 (v2)... | ecosystem: Environmental > Terrestrial >... | reverse complement strand
TTGTCCAGCGATATAGCCGACGTTTCCGTGCAAGCGAATCATCCCTTCGTCCATCGCTTCAATCGTATTTCTGCCGAGCTTGACGGAAAGATCGCAGCGCTTGATCACGCTCGGCCCGATCTCGCAGGCGCGCACCGACGTGATGTGCGCTCCCTCCTTCAACCATTCGGGATTGTCGAACACCGTCTGTGTGGAGTCCGTGCAGGTCGCTATGATATCCGCCTCGCGCACGACTTTCTCCGGCGTGTCCAACGCGACGACTTCGATGTCGAGCTTGCCGGTCATTTCTCGCGCGAATTTTTCGCGATTGGCCTTCGTCGGGCTGAAAACTCGCACATGTTTGAGCTTGCGCACTTCATAGAACGCTTCCAAATAGCTCCGCGCCATGCCGCCAGAGCCGAAAATACCGACGTCGCAGGCGTCTTCCCGAGCTAAATACTTCGCTCCCAATCCCGCACAACCGCCCACACGCATGTGTTGGATCAGCCCGTCGTTGATGATCGCCAGCGGCTCGCCGTTGCGCACACTGAACACCATTACCAGGCCGCACCACGTTCCCGGCTGCACGCAATACTTCTCCTCGGTTTCGCCACTGGGCCAATAGACCACATCGGATTTCATGCGGATCGCGAACACGCCGATTTTGCGGCTCGCCCCTTCCATGGTGCCCCAACGATAGTATCCATCCGGCCGATCGCAGGGCATCCATAAATCCAGGCGCGGCCGAAATACCGCGTCACCCCTCAGCAAATCGTCATAACCGTCTTCCAACGCGTCGAGACAATCCTTCATCGTGAAAAGCTTTTCGACTTCCTGGTTGTTGATTAGCAGCATGAAATCCCTCCTCGCATTGGATTACAACAACTAACACCGTTTTGAAAGGCGCCGAACGAAATAGGACGCAACAAGCAAGAGCTGAAAAGCTTGATCGATGCCGACAGATCCCATCGACTCCGGCATCTCATTCAAGTACCCGAAAGAAGGGCGGCGTTGACATCACCCTGGCATTGTCGCAAAGATAGGCCGAACTTCGCCCGAGAGGAGAGAACCTTGAAAATTTTGCGATTCAACGATGACAGGATCGGCGTGATTAAAGATGGCAACATGGTCGTCGATGTCAGCGATAGCGTGAGCGCGCGCAAAGCTAAAGGGCCGGAGCGGGTGATGGAAGAGATCATCGAAGGTTGGCGCAAATATCGTCGGCGTTTTGAGAAGATCATGGCCGAGCAGAGCGGCGTCCCTGTGGACAGCGTCGAGATCCATTCGCCGCTCGCGCGTCCCGGCAAATTTCTTGCCGCCTTCAGCAACTACATTGATCGTCCCGAGCGCACGGCCGATAATTTTCCCAACGAATATTTTTATAAGTCGCCGGATCTAGTCGGCCCGGGCGAATCCGTCGAGCTCCGCGATATTCCCGCGTGCGTGGTTTACCAGCCCGAAGCCGAATTCGCCTTCGTCATCGGCAAAACCGCTGAGAACGTGCCAGAGAACAAAGCTCTCGATTACGTCTTCGGCTATGTGCCGGTTTTCGACATTTCGACCCGCGGCTTGGTGCGCCGCACTCAGTTCATCGGCAAAGGCCAGGGCAGCCACGGCTGCTGTGGGCCGTGGATTATCACGAAGGACGAAATCCCTGATCCGCACAATGTGGTCGTGAAATCATGGACCAACGGCGAGCCACGCCAGAATTACAACACCAGCGCTATGGCGCATAAGATTCCGAACCAGATCGCCTGGCTCACGAAATTCGTGCGCCTAAGCTCGGGCGACATCGTCGCCACCGGAACTTTTCACGAGGGACTGAAGCCGCTGAATTCCGGCGATACCATCGAGATCGAATTCGAAAACATGGGGCGCGCCAAATTCAACGTCAAAGGCAACAGCCCGCGTAAAGAGGTGGAATGGCTCCCCGGCAAGAATCAACCCACTCCGCCTCCCGGCGGCGGGATACACCTCGTGTAAGATTGGAGTACTGGAGTGATGGAATGTTGGAGTAATGGGTTATCGGAAACCCAACACTCCGCTTCACCGATCACTCCATTCTTTTCATCATCCCCCAATGCCACGACATCAGCACACGGTGCAGTAGATTGAAAACCTGGTTGAGTGTATAGCCGAGAATCGCGAGAGACAGCATCCCCGCATACATCTGCGCGACTCTGAACCTGCGCTGTGAATCGAGAATGAAATAGCCGATCCCATCGGTGCTGCCGACCATTTCAGAGATCACGACCAGAATCAAAGTAATCGGCAGGCTCACCCGCAATCCCGTCATAATCTGTGGCGAGGCGGCAGGCAAAACCACCTGCAAGATGGTTTTCGCTCGTGACAGGCCGAAGGTCCTCGCGGTATTGAGCAGCACCCAGTCGACGCTCCGCACACCGTCCAGCGTATTGAGCAAAATCGGCCAGGCGCAAGAAAAAAAGATCACGAAAATTTTCATCTTGTCTTCCAGGCCGAAGAAAAGGATCGCCACGGGAATCACCACCGGCGGCGGCACAGGCCGGAGCATTTCCACTGTGACCTCGAACAGACAATAGATCCGCCGCGATAAACCCATGACGATCCCGAGCGGAATGAACACTGCGGCCGCCAGCAAATAACCCGCGGCAGCGCGCTTCATGCTGACGAGAATCTGCCAGGGAATCTGCCCGGAAGAAATGAGATCTGAGAAGACGCCAAGAATCCGCGCCGGCGCCGGCATGATCAGCGGATTGAGCAGATCGCTTCGAGAAGCGATTTCCCAGATCGCGATCAGCGCGATGAGAAACAAAACGCCGCGGAGATTGCTCCAGCGCATTTACGCCGCCTGCCGCGCCATCATGCCGTGGCGCCACTTGAGCGCCTTAGCTTCGAGCGCCAAAAACAATCGGTTGAGCGCGTAGCCGAGCGCCGCGACGACGATAATGCCCGCGTACATGTTGCCGCTGTTCATCGAGCGCTCTTCATCCAGGATAAAAAATCCCAATCCTTTGCCGCCGGCCACCATCTCCGCCGTCGTGACCAGGATCAGCGCGATGGAAAGACCGATGCGCAGCCCCGTCACGATGTACGGCGACGCCGCAGGCAAAATCACCTGCCATAAAATCCTTCGCCTGCTCAAGCCGAAGGTTCGTCCGGTCTGAATCAGCACCTGTTCGATATGGCGCACGCCGTCGATGGTGTTGATCAAGATCGGCCAGACGGTTGCGTAGACTGTAACGGCGACGATCATCGAATCGCTGATGCCGAGCATCAATATGGCCACCGGAATAATCGCCACCGACGGCATTGGCCGAAGGAATTCGATGAATGTCTCAAAAAGCTGGTGAACCGAGCGAAAGTAGCCAAGTATAATCCCGAGCGCGACACCGATGGCGGCTGATAGAAAATAGCCTTCTAGAAAACGGCCGACGGTGATCATGAACTGGCTGACGAGGGCGCCTGTTTGTACCGACGCCACGAGCGCAACCAATACCCTGCTGAGCGGCGGAAAATAGAGCTGCAATTTGGGCGCGCCGCGCGCGCCCAGTTCCCACGCCAGCAACAGCAGCCCAAAGAAAAGCCATCCCGACCAGTTAATTTTTTTGAGCGCGTTCACGATCTACTTGCTCAGGGTTCAATCCCGCAGCCTGGTACAATTTTTATTCCGAAATCCCGTCATTCCCGTATGTCTTAAGCGGGAATCCAGCGAGATTCTGGACCCCCGATTAAAACATTCGGGGGTGACGCTCTCGAAACACTTGTTCTGCACACCGGCTGTTCAATTACTGATATTTCGGTAGATGTCGTTTCTGATTTCCATGAATCGCGCTTCGGCGCGTGTGCTCACTTGATTGCGCGGCCGTGGAAAATCAATGGTGATCTCGTCGATGATTTTCGACGGCCGGCGGCTCAATACCCAGATCCGGCTGGAAAGATAAATCGCTTCTTCGATATCGTGGGTGATAAAAAGGATTGTTGTTTTGAGCTCCGCCCAAAGCGCCAGCAAAGAATCTTCCAGCTCGAGGCGGGTCAGCGCGTCGAGGGAGCCGAAGGGCTCGTCCATCAATAAAACCTCGGGCTCATAGGCGAGCGCCCGCGCAATTGCAACCCGCTGCTGCATACCGCCGGAAAGCTCCCACGGATAGTGGTTCTCAAATCCGCCGAGCCCCACCAACTCGATCAGGGCGCGCGCTTTTTTTACCGCGTCGGCGGAATGAGTGCCCCGCGCTTCCAATCCGAAGCGGACATTACCGAGCACGGTGCGCCAGGCGAATAGTGACTTGTTGTACTCCTGAAAGAGCAGCACCAGATTCGGCGGAGGGCCTGCCACTTCCTTGCCTTTGACGATGACTTTTCCGGCGCTCGGCGCGATAAGACCGGCGATGGACATCAGCAATGTGGTCTTGCCACAGCCGGACGGACCGACAAAAGAAACGAACTCGCCGGCTTCGACTGCACAGGTAATGTCGCCGATGGCCATCGTGCTTTCACCGTCCGTTTGGCGGTAGCTCTTCGACAGCCCTTGGACCTGGAGGATTGGCACGGGAGAAATAAATGGAGCGGGGAGTGTTGGATCGATGGAGTAATGGAGTACTGCTCGACTTTTAAGAATCCATCACTCCAGCACTCCAATACTCCATCACCCCATTGTCATCTCACGCCTTCGGCGCGATGTCGCTGATCACGTCTTGCGCTTTGAGGGCGCGAGAAATCAGTTTGTATTTGGTCGATAAATCGATGGTCACCTGCACATCCCTTTCCGAAACACCCTTCTCAAACAACGGATAGCCGATCTTGCCGACCATGTCCGGACTCAATCCCGACCATTTGATCATCGCCGCGCGCGCGCCTTCTTTGTCGGCGTGAATGGCATCGATGCCGCGATTGACCGCGCGCACGAACGCCTGCGCGGTCGTCTTGTTCTTCTGAATCCATTTGTCGGACGCGAACCAGCTCGCGATCAAAAACTTGGGCAGGACATCGCCCCATGGATTCGACAGCACGCGAATCTCGGGACGGCGCGCCGCAGCGGCGGCAAATGGCTCCTGCACGCTGATAGCGTCGATCTTGCCGGCGATCAAAGCCGGCTCCATTTGCGGAAACGGAATTTCGACGAATTTTACTTTGCTGGAAGTTCCACCGTACTTGTCCACCCAGGCCATCGCCATCAAATGAACAATGTTGTTGAGCGTGTTGACCGCCACGGTCCTGCCCTGGAGATCCTTCGGACCCCGAATCGGCGAATCTTTCACAACTTCGATCGCGTGAGTTTCATTGCTGCCCCGGACGTTGGTCGCACCCCCGGCGATCAATTTGAAATCGAAACCTTCGGCTACCGCTTGATAAAGCGAGATGACGTTCGTCCAGCCGAACTGAAGATCACCCGAGGTGACGCCCTGCACGATCACCGCCCCGCCGGCCATCGGCACCGGCTCGATCTCCAAGCCTTCGGCTTTGAAATAGCCTTTTTCCATCGCCATGAACATCGCCGCATTGTCGACGATCTTCATATAGCCCAGTTTCCCCTTCGTCTGTGCCCAACCTAACTCACGGGCGAATGGCACGGCCGTTATGCCGACCGATAGCTTTATCAAAAAATTTCTACGGCTTACTCGCATGCGCAGTGCTCCACTGATCGTAAATTCGTCAACGACGGTTCATAGTACAAGAGGGAAAAGAATGAAAGAGTTCTCTTTCACTGTTTGTTCAAACACGGAGCCCGCTCAGTTGTATTCCTGCAATGACGCGACGGTGAGTTCGTCATTCCCGCATGCTTTTAGCGGGAATCCAGGCGGCATTCCGACTGGACCCCCGACTAAAGCATTCGGGGGTGACGATTTTAGGGGTTCTGTTAAGCGGGCATCGTTTTCGAGGAGACCGGCTTAGGTCGGTTTAGCAGCTCGCCATCACGGTGCGATTTCCGAGTAGCGCGAGGTATCGAGGGATATTGAGTTTTATTGAGGTAGCCAGCCGACGATGCTCATCTGCCTGCCCGATTCACCTCCCTGGCGCCGGTAGGAAAAAAACTCCTCCGCTGCGCAGCTCGTGCAAGGTCCGATTTCGTAGAGTTGTTTGCCGGGCACGCCGGAGGCCCGCAAAATATCGCGATTGAGGCGACGCAAATTAACGAACGGTTTTCCCTCTCTGATCTGGATGCTCGGCGTCGTCAGGCTGCCCCATTTTTTCATCAGCGGCTTAGCGACGTCGTCCTTGACTTCGTAGCAGCAGACCCCGATGGCCGGTCCGAGAGCGACTTCCAATTCGCTCGGGGGAACTCCATGTTGCTGCTCGAAGCACTGCACCATTTGCTTCGCAATTCCCGCGAGAGTCCCGCGCCAGCCGACATGGACGGCGGCAACCACTTTGTTTTTCGGTGCGACAAAAAGGAGCGGCACGCAATCGGCGGTCAATACAGCAAGAAAAATGTCTCGCTCTCCAGTGATCATGCCGTCCGCTTCGCCTGCTTCTTTCAAGCCTCGATCTTTCACCTCGATGATATGATCGCCATGCACCTGGCGCATCGTAACAATCCGGCCGTCATGAATGCCGACGGCGAGCTTCAGGTCACAAACGTTTTGGCTCACCGTCTTCGGATCGTCGCCCACACGGTAAGATGTATTGAGACCGGCATAGACTCCGGCGCTCTTGCCGCCGCGCCGGCCCATGAAACCGTGTAGCAAGCCGTCGTATTTGTTCCACTCAGGCACTCTATAATGATCTATATTCATGATGTCATTATCGTGAGTTGATGTTTGGGTTGCAAGCAACCACATATTTGATCCGCCTACCAAGCCAAGTGGCATGGCCTGAAACCGATCCCCAGATCCACTGAAGGTAAAATCACTTGAAATCTCCCTCCATTTGACCAAAAAATAGGACCGGGCGGCTTACCACGTGACCATGAGCAACGGTAAATACAGCGATACCCTCAGGCAACCCGGGTTCTTCGCGTTTTTTTGGACGCAATTTCTCGGCGCATTCAATGATAATTTTTTGAAAATCGTGGTTTCGTTCGTCGCCCTGGACCTCGCGACCAGCGGCTCAAGCAATTATGTCGAGCTGATCGCGTTTCTTTTCATATTGCCATCGGCGCTTTTTTCCGGCTACGCGGGTCATCTCGCCGACGTCTATAGCAAGCGCACGATACTTGTATCCGTCAAAATTTGCGAAATCGGCATTATGTTTTTCGCTCTGGCAGCGTTTCTCATCGGTCACGTTCAATTCATGCTCGCTGCAGTTTTCTTCATGGGGCTTCATTCGGCGTTTTTCAGTCCGGCGAAATACGGCATTTTGCCCGAAATGCTCCCGGAATCGGAGCTCTCCCGCGGCAACGGCCTTTTGGAGATGAGCACGTTTATCGCAATTATTCTGGGCACGTCGGTTGGCGGCGCCGTTTTCGGCGTGTGGAAACAGAATCTTCCGTTCATCGGCCTCCTGATGACCGCCATCGCCGTGCTCGGCACACTGACGAGCTTTGGCATCGCGCGCGTTCCCGCGTCGGGCGCGAGCAAACCCATGCGGCTGAACCCGATGGGCGAGGTCTTCGATGGCCTCCATCGGTTGCGCCAGGATCGGCCGCTTTGGCTTACCGTCATTGGGATTTCCTATTTTTGGTTTCTCGGCGCGCTGGTACAGATCAACATTCTTTTTTTCGGTAAAGAGCTTTTACATCTCGACGAGTTCAATATCGGGTTGCTTGGCACATTTCTCGCCCTCGGCATTGGCGCGGGCAGCCTCACGGCCGGGCGGCTTTCGGGTGATCATATCGAATTGGGTCTAGTGCCGGTGGGTTCGATCGCGATGGCGATTTGCCTCGGTTTGGTCGCGCTCTCGTCGCATTCCTACGCTTTCACCTGTGTCTCCCTGGTTTTGCTGGGATTTTCCGCCGGCCTGTTTGCCGTGCCTCTGAATGCCTTCCTGCAGCAAAAAAGCGGCAAAGAAGAAAAGGGGCAACTGATCGCAACCAACAATTTCGTCAACACCATCGGCATCTTTCTCGCTGCCGGCTTGCATTGGCTTCTCAAGGTCCCGCTTGATCTCTCTCCAGACACAATTATTTTGCTTACCGGCGCAGCGACATTGGCGGGAACTCTGACGATTCTCTATCTCCTTCCCGATTACTTCGTGCGCTCGATTCTCTGGCTGCTGACACACACGGTTTACCGGATCCGCGTCGCTGGCAGCGAGAACTTCCCCCTCCACGGTCCCGCCTTGCTCGTCTCGAATCACGTCTCATTCGTCGATGCTTTCATGATCGGGGCTTCGTTACCCCGGTTCGTGCGCTTCATGCTGCACCGCGATTTTTATGATCTCAAAGCCCTGTCCGGCTTTTTTGGCATGATGCACGCGATCCCGATCTCGGAAACCAATCGGCGCGACATCGTGCAAGCGATTAGAAACGCGCGCAACGAGTTGGAACGGGGCCACGTTGTTTGCATTTTCGCGGAGGGGTCGATTACCCGGCTCGGCCACGTATTGTCGATCAAACGCGGCTTCGAAAAAATCGTTCAGGGCACGAACGTACCGATCATCCCTGTGCATCTGGATCGATTGTGGGGAAGTATTTTCAGCTTCAAGGGAGGGCGATTTTTCTGGAAGCGGCCACGGCAATTTCCCCATCCGGTGACGGTCTCGTTCGGGGCACCGTTGTCGGCGAGTTCGAGCACGCAAGAGGTTCGAAATGCGATTCTCGAGCTCGAAAGCCGAGCGCTTTCGCTGCGCGAAGAGTCACTGAGCCTGCTCCACACGGGATTTATCACAGCGGCGAAGCGACGCTGGTTTTCCTTCTGTATGGCCGACACCACAGGGACAGAGCTGAGCTATGGCAAAACTCTGGTGGGCGGCCTGCTCCTCTCGCACCCCATCGCATCCCGATGTGCGGGAGAATCGATGGTCGGAGTCCTGCTCCCTGCTTCAGTTGCTGGAGCGCTGACAAACATCGCGATTCTCCTCGCCGGCAAAGTTCCTGTGAATTTGAACTTTACTGCCGGGCGAGACGCCATGGAGTCGGCCTTGGCCGAGTGCGGTATCAAAACAATCATCACCTCGAGGATCTTTCTATCGAGAGCGAATTTGGAAAAACGCGAAGGGATGGTGTTTGTCGAAGACATTAGAAAGGAAATTAGTCGCTTCGAAAAAGTATCGACTTTTCTCCGGGCATTGGTTTTGCCATCGGGTTGCCTGGGATACCGCTATCGGGAGCAGAAGCCGAATGATCTCGCGACGGTGATTTTCTCCAGCGGCAGCACCGGAGCTCCCAAAGGCGTCATGCTTTCGCATCACAATATTTTGACCAATATCGAGGGAATTGCTCAGGTGATTCAGTTCACATCGGGCGACCGTATGATGGGAATTTTGCCGTTCTTTCACTCATTCGGCTTTACCGGCACGCTTTGGCTACCGCTGCTCGCTGGCTTCAGCGTCGTCTATCACCCGAATCCTACGGACGCGAAAACGATCGGTGAAACGATTCAGAAATATCGCGCCACACTGCTTATTAGCACACCGACGTTTTACGGCGGTTATATCCGGCGCTGTACCAAAGAGGAATTCGCCACGCTGCGCTATGTTATTGCCGGCGCCGAAAAGCTGCGCGAACAAATCGCGACCGGGTTTCAGGAAAAATTCGGCTTGCCGATTCTGGAAGGCTACGGTTGCACCGAGCTTTCGCCGGTGGTCTCCGTCCACACACCAAACGTGGTTTACGGCAGAGAGACGCAAATTGGCAACAAGCCGGGCACCGTTGGCCATCCAATCCCAGGCGTCTTGGTGAAAATCGTCCATCCAGATACTTTCGAACCACTCGCTTGCGGAGAGGAAGGTTTGTTGCTGGTAAAAGGCCCGAACGTCATGCTCGGATATCTGAATCAACCTGCTCTGACCCGAGAAGCGATGCGCGATGGCTGGTATGTGACCGGCGACATCGCCGCGGTGGATGAAGACGGATTCATTCGCATCACGGATCGGCTTTCTCGTTTCAGCAAGATCGGCGGCGAAATGGTGCCGCATGTAAGAGTCGAAGAAGTAATCAACAGTATTCTCGGTAGCGCCGCCTCGGTCGTTACGGCGGTTCCCGACGCACAGCGCGGCGAAAAACTGATCGCTCTTTACTGTCAAAACGGCATTTCGAAAGAAGAGCTTTGGCAACGGCTCAATGACTCCGACCTGCCGAAGCTCTGGATTCCCAAGCGTGAAGACTTGTTTGCCATCGATTCGCTTCCCGTGCTCGGTTCGGGAAAAATCGATCTGAAGGCAGCGAAGAGCCTGGCACAGGAACACACAAGGAAACGCGACCTTCCCAACTGAAACAATTTTTCCCTGTACCGCGCCCATTGCAATTTCATCGAGCGACTTTCGCGCTGCCGAATATTTGCAAGCTCCTCCGGTGCATGCTAGAAACTGGCTGACTTGGAGGTAGGAATGGATTTTCATCAGCTCGCGGACAAAGCACTTCGAAGCATTATTCCTGAACGAGCAGAATTGAAAGCCGTACTGGACGCGACCGAAGAGCAACTGCCGGAGCTTTTGAGCGCAGCTTTCAAAGTACGTCGTCACTATTACGGCAAGCGCGTGCAAATCCACGTCTTGCAGAATGCCAAGAGCGGCCTCTGCCCCGAAGATTGCCACTATTGTTCGCAGTCGTCTGTTTCCGAAGCTCCCATCGAGCGGTACAAATTCATGTCTAAAGAAAGTCTCGTCGAGCGGGCGAAGGAGGCAAAAGCGGCGGGCGCAGTACGTTTTTGTATCGTGAACAGCGGCCGCGGCCCCACTCCCAAGGAAATCGACGAAATCGCCGAGGCGGTGCGCGAAATCCGCGCCGAAACCGGCATGAACATCTGTTGTTCTCTCGGACTCATGACCGAAGACAAAGTCCACAAGCTCAAGGACGTAGGCGTCGGCCGCATCAATCACAACCTCAATACCAGCCGCGCTCATCATCCGGAGATCGTCACCACACACACCTACGATGATCGTGTCGCGACCATCGAGAGCGTGAAAAAAGCCGGCGTTAGCACTTGCTCAGGCGGCATTATCGGCATGGGCGAGAGCGATGACGATATTATCGATCTGGCACTTTCGCTCCGCGCCATGGATATCGATTCTATTCCGGTGAACTTTTTGACCTCGATTCCGAAGACTCCGTTCGAGAACAAACAGGAGCTCACGCCGCAGCGTTGCCTCAAGACCCTCTGTCTCTTTCGTTTCGTCAATCCGAGTAAGGAGATCCGCGTCGCCGGCGGGAGAGAAATCAACCTCCGCTCGTTGCAACCTCTCGCTCTATATCCGGCCAATTCGATTTTCGTCAATGGCTATCTCACCACTCCAGGGCAAGAGGCTTCCGACGCGCATCAAATGATCCGCGATCTCGGCTTCGAACTCGATTCACCGGCTGCAATTTAAAACCTCACTCGCACGCGGGATTAGCATGAAGCGTTTTCTTTCTTTTGCTTTGCTCTTTTTGTTTGCCTTCACGGCCTTCACGGCATCGTTCGACCCTCCCAAACGAAAATCCGGTCTATGGGAGTTGAAAATGTCGAGCCCGAAGTCACAGGGCATGCACGCAATTCAACAATGCATCGACGAAAAAACCGACGATCTGATGAAAAAACAGATGATGGAGAATCCCCAAAATCAGTGCAGCAAAAACGAGATGCACAAAGAAGGCGACAAGATCGTCGCCGAGGTTGTCTGTAAGGTGCAAAACAGCACGGCAACCACACGCGCAGTTTTCACTGGCCAATTCGACTCTGCCTATAAAGCTGATGTGAAAACCACCTATCAGCCGCCGCTCGGGGATTTGAAGGAAGCCTCATCTACCATTGAAGCCAAGTGGCTCGGTCCGTGCCAACCGGGACAAAAACCCGGCGACATCGTCGTTCCGGGCATGCCGAAGTTCAACAGGGATGAGATGAGAAAAGGCATGATGAAGGGCCAGTAGCGGTTCGCCTCAGTTCTGTCCCTTTCGCGAAGTTTGCCAGTTTACGCCCGTCGCCTGTCGATCGCTGGTTGCTATAAAGCGCGGTCCCGCACGCCGATAGACCCCTCCGCCTCACACAACGCGCGCAAAACTTTTTCCGGCGTGATCGGCAGATCACGAATGCGGACGCCGACCGCATCATGAATCGCATTGGCGATGGCGGGGGCGACGGTTAACGCTCCGGTTTCGCCTACACCCTTGGCGCCGAATGGTCCGTCTTCGTGAGGCACTTGAACAACGATGGGCCGAACCGACTCGGGCATGTCCTTGATCGATGCGATCTGGTAATCGAGCAACGAACCATTGACCAGTTGCCCTTCCTGAAAAATCATTTCTTCGAACATCGTCAGCCCCAAATGCATCACCGATGCGCCGAGCAATTGCTGCTCGCAATGGCGCGGATTGATCGCCGTTCCGGCATCCCCGACGCTGATGAGATTCAGTATTTTCACCCGGCCGGTTTCGGTATCCACCTCCACCTCCGCCGCGGTTGCCGAAGGAAACCAATATTCGGTGCATTTTTCCGACTGACCGGTTTCCGGATCCATGTGCGCGGCGGTGGGCTGACAAACGGCTTCTGCGGCGAGAGTGGTTCCGAGGCTGCCGAACTTCGCTAAAAAAATCTCGCCGATGGCCATGCCGCGATCTTCGTTTCCGCGCACGACGATTCGGCCGTTGCTCGCCATCAAATCGTCTGGATCCACTTCCAGTTTTGACGCGACGACCTGGCACAGCTCGGTTTTGATCTTTCCTGCTGCGACGCGCACGGCGTTCCCCATATGGTAAGTGGACCGGCTTCCGGCGGTGATCGTGTCGTATGGTGTGACATCGGTGTCGGGCTGCACGATGTGCACTCGCTCCGGGGCGATTCCCAATTCCTCGGCAACGATTTGTCCCATCGTCGTCTCCGATCCCTGTCCCATCTCCACCGTGCTGCTGAGCACGTTGGCCGAGCCGTCGGCGTTGAGAATCACGATGGCACCGGAAATCGACGGAGTCAGCACTGCCTTCACACCCGCGGCGATTCCTTTGCCGCGGCGCTTACTTCCTGATTGCGCCGGCTTCGGTTTGGACCATTCGATCCCTTGCGCGGCCTGGCGAATCGCTTCTTTAATGCCGAACGATCGCACCACGGTGCCGGTGGCAAAACGCTCACCTTCGTCCAGCGCCGGGTTCAAGCGAAAATCCATCGGATCGGCGCCGAGCGTGCGCGCGATAATATCCGTCTGTGAATCGTACGCCCAGATGACCTGCGGGACACCAAAACCGCGGAATGCGCCCGCAGGCACTTTGTTCGTATACACGCAATAGGAATCGATCCAGACGTTGGGAATCCGGTATGGCCCCGCCGAAGTATATCCGGACTTGTGACCGATCCGCGGACCGATTTCCGCGTAGGCTCCCGTATCCCAGTAAACTTGGCATTTGCGCGCCGTGATCGCGCCATCTTTGATTGCCGTTTTGATCTTGGTCACCACTTTATGCTTCGTGATGGTCAGAAATTCTTCTTCGCGTGTGAGCGCATACCGCACGGGCTTCTTCGTGATCAGCGCCAGCACGGTGCACAGCGGTTCCAACTTCGCGTAAAGCTTCGCGCCATATCCGCCGCCGATATAGGGCACGCGGACGCGAATGCGGTTCATTGAAATCCCAAACGTCGCGGCAATTTCCGTGCGCACGTAAGAAGGCGATTGGCTGGCGGTCCAAATGTTCAAACGCTCATGTTCATCGAAGTACGCCAATGTCACGTGCGGCTCCATCGGCATATGCTGTGCCGGCGGCGAGCTGAATGTGTCCTCGAAAATCCGATCCGCCTCGGCGAAAGCTTTATCGACATCGCCCGTGCGAAGCTTGAAATGATAGCAAATGTTCGATTGTTGTCCGGCTTTGACATGCGCGAGATCGGCAAATGCCTTGGCCGGTCGATGTTGCTCATGGACGAGCGGTGATCCAGGCTCTGCCGCTTCCAATACGTCCTGCACGGCGGGCAAAGGTTCGTAATCTACTTCAACGAGCTGCAGCGCGTCTTCAGCGGTACGCCGGTCGATTGCCGCAACCGCCACCACCGGATCGCCGATGTAGCAGGCCTTTTCCACCGCGAGGATCGGCTGGTCGCGGAACGCAGGACCGAAATGCGAATCGATGCCGGGCATTTTGGCGATCTCGGCGCCCGTGAGCACGACGGCCACGCCGTTCAACGCTTCGGTCTTGGACTTTTTAATCCGAGCAATGCGCGCGTACGGATAAGGACTTCGCAACACGGCCACGTGCAGCATGCCGGGCATTTCAATATTGCCGACGTGCAGCGCCCGTCCGGTCACCTTCGGGTTGGCGTCTGTTCGAAAAACCGATTGCCCAACCACCGAGTAATTAACCATTGCCGACCCTCATGAAATCCTTTTCCCCTCATACCGCGTTTCGCAGCCATTTCACAACAATGCCTCTAATTGCCAGCGCAGCCTTGTTATTTCCATATCGTCAACAGCACCACGCCGCCGACAATCATCGCCGCGCTGACAACGATTCTGAGCGTTACTTTTTCCACATCGCGCAGAAATATGGCCGCCAGAATCAAAGAGAAGAACGGCCCGGTGCTGCTGATCGGAATCACCACCGAGACCTTGCCGAGATCGAGGGCATAATAGATGCAGGTCATCCCGAGGCTGATGGTTACACCGGCAGCGAGAAACCACCAAAAACATTGCCGGTTCATCTTCCAAGTCTCCTGGCTCTTTTCAACGTACCAAAGCGTCAGGATCGAAACGGCGAATGAGGATGTGGCGGTCACTGCCGCGGCAAGAAACGGATGCGGCACTGCGGCCATACCGAACTTACGCACCACCTGCGTCGCACCGGCGAGCGCCGAAGCGGCGATCGGATACCAAAGAAAAACCGCGGATCCGGCAAGTCTCATCGAACCGCTGCGCCAGGACAGCAATGTGATTCCAGCAATGATCATTGACGTGGCAACGATGATCGGCAACGTGATCTTCTCGCCCAGAAAGATAATCGCCATGGCGGCGCTGAAGAGCGGCGTCGTAGCGCGGATCGGATCCGTGATCGCGACACCCAGCGCATCGATGCCTTTGTAGCTCAGCAAGCGAGTCAAACCCGGTTGAAACAATCCCACCATCACGAAGATCAGAATCGAAGCGCTGGTCAGTGAAGCGAGCGGCACGAACAAGATCGATACACCCCAGAGAAAAACGATATTGATCACAAGGCTGCTGATGACCGCAGTCGCTGGGTTGGAGTAGCGCAGCGCCTTCTTGGTGAACATGTTGTGCAGTGCGAACAAAAAGGCCTTGGCGAGAGCGTAAAACTCAGCGGGAATGGAAGTCATGCTGGGGGAAAGAGATGAATG
>Ga0306920_100006460_pt1 | contig 15305 bp, 13 predicted proteins | sample flu12Cox44000170_FD_204666 | JGI IMG/M metagenome (GOLD analysis project Ga0306920, IMG submission 204666) | Lab enrichment of tropical soil microbial communities from Luquillo Experimental Forest, Puerto Rico - flux4day.12C.oxic.44.000.170 (v2)... | ecosystem: Environmental > Terrestrial >... | reverse complement strand
ACGGCCCGAGGCTCACGAATGAAGTTCCGAAGTTGATCTCTTTCACACCGATTCGAGTTCCGACCTTAACATGTTGTTTTCCCACGCTGCAAGAGTCTCCAGCACCACGCTGTGCACCCAAGGCTTGTCTGATTTTATGTCTTGGGGTCGCGGCCGCCCGATCGTGGCATCAGCTCTCCATCAGCCCGGCGCAGACGCCTGTCGCAGGTCGCCCATTCCCCCATGGCGCACTGCTGCTTGCGACAGTCAAACTCGCACAACTCACTGTCTTCAGGAACTTCCCGTATAATTTGGCGCTTGAGCCACTGCCTAGACCGGAAGAGGAGGCTGTCAGTCTTGCAGCGTTCTTCCGCTTTTGATTTAACTGTATTGGCTGCCGTTGCCTTGATCATGGCGGCCTCCTTTGCCAGAGATAAAACGGTTCTTGGAAACTCCGCCAACTCCGCCGATGGCGTTGGACAGGAGCGGTGCAGTCGATCAAAATCTTAAGTGCTTCGCTTGGCTAATGACTCTTCCAGAATACTCGTGCGATGGGGAGACTGTCTGAGTCGGTCTGAAATAGCCTCCCACAACGAAGAAAAGGAACGCATGGTCCCGGTCCCCGCATCGACCCCGCTCTTCAGCATTATCGTGGGTGTTTACAATGACTGGGTGTCGCTGGAACAATGCCTGCGATCCCTAGCGGAACAATCGAGCGGGCCAAGCTTCGAAGCGATCGTTGTTGATGACGGCGGCAGCGACGTCGCTCCCGAATACGTTCGCGATTGGATCTCGGTTTACCCGCTGACACTCATCAGACAGACTCATGCCGGGATTTCCGCCGCTCGCAATCGAGGGATACAGGCTTCCCGGGGCTCTGTACTGGTATTTGTCGACGCCGACTGCAAATTCCAGCCCGACTGCCTGGCTACTCTTGGTGCAACTATTACCCAGTGCCTGCAGCACAATTGTTTTCAACTGCATTTAGTTGGAGATTGCTCAGGTATAGTCGGCAGAGCAGAACAGCTGCGGCTCATCACGCTTCAGAATCACCTGCTTCAACCCGATGGTTGCATTCGATATCTGAACACCGCCGGATTTGCCATTCGACGAGCGAAGGTGGACATCGAGAAAGGGTTGTTCGATCCGGTCGCAGTCAGAGCTGAGGACACTCTACTATTGGCCAATTTGATCGAGGCCGGTGAGCTTCCGCTGTTCGTAGCCAACGCGACCGTTCAACACGCTGTTCCATTATCTCTACTGCGGTGCTTCCGCAAAGCGATCCGGGCCGCGCTGATGGAAGCCAGGACATACCAGGTGATTGCGCAAATGGGAGTGACGTTCCGCGTGAGTCAACAGGCGCGTCTGCGCATGCTGTTGTCCATGTGGAAGACTTCCGGGCAACCTTCGATCGGCCGGTTGGCATTTTTTGTGGTGGCGACTCGGCAATCTTTGCGTCTCATTATTCATTTTTTGGGAAAAGCCTTCCCATGGGGCTTCAGAAGTGCAGGCACACCGAATCGGATAAGCGTTGTGGATCATGGCAAGACAGGTTCAAACTAATCTTTCGATGAGGAAACTTATGAAAGACTGCCGCCAATTTTATATCGATGGAAAATGGGTTGACCCAATCAAGGCCCACGATTTCCAAGTCATTAATCCTGCCAGCGAAGAACCCGTCGCGACCATTTCTCTGGGAAGCGCAGCTGATATCGACACTGCCGTGGCCGCGGCGAAAAAGGCGTTCGAGTCCTATTCTGAGACAACTTCTGATGATCGTCTGGCATTACTCCAACGGATCATCGAGGTTTACCGCTCTAAAACTGACGAGATGGCTGAGACCATTTCCAGGGAGATGGGTGCTCCCCTATCGCTGTCACTCGCTGCGCAGGTTCCAGCGGGATTGCGGCATCTGTCAGAGATCGTGAAGGTGTTGAGCCATTTCAAGTTTGAAGAAGTCAAGGGTTCGACCCTCATGCGAAAAGAACCGGTCGGCGTGTGCGGGCTCATCACCCCGTGGAATTGGCCCATGAACCAGATTGTCTGCAAGGTGGCACCCGCGCTAGCGGCCGGGTGCACCATGGTTCTCAAGCCCAGTGAGATTGCGTCACTATCCGCGTATCTCTTCACGCAGATTCTCCACGAAACTGGTCTCCCGCCTGGCGTCTTCAACATGGTGAATGGCGACGGGCCTGTCGTCGGTGGCGCCATTTCTTCGCACCCTGATGTGGCCATGGTCTCGTTCACCGGTTCCACACGTGCGGGAGTCGCAGTCGCGTCAGCCGCGGCTCCATCAGTCAAGCGGGTCACGCAGGAACTCGGGGGCAAGTCCGCCAACATCATTCTGGATGATGCGGATCTCGAGAGTGCCGTCACAGAGGGAGCGCAGTCCTGCTTTCGCAATACCGGCCAGTCCTGCAATGCTCCTACTCGCATGCTCGTGCCACGTTCAAGGGTGGCCGACGCGGTTGTCGCGGCGAAGCACGCGGCCGAAGCCACCAACGTTGGTGATCCATTCACGGAAGGCACGAGCATCGGTCCGCTCGCAAGCAAGGCCCAGTTCGAAAAAGTGCAGCACTTCATTAATATGGGCATAGACGAGGGCGCAAAGCTGGTAACGGGCGGTCCCGGTCGTCCGGAGGGCATCAGCAAAGGTTTCTTCGTGAAGCCCACGGTGTTTGCGGACGTTCGCAACGACATGACCATCGCGCGCGAGGAGATTTTTGGGCCCGTTCTGTGCATCGTCGCTTACGAGAACGAAGATGACGCTGTTCGCATTGCGAACGATACTCCTTACGGACTATCAGGCTACGTGACATCCGGAAACATTGAGCGGGCTCGCCGCGTCGCCAGGAAAATTCGGGCAGGCAACGTTCACATCAACGGCGCCCGACTCGACTTCGGTGGCTGCTTTGGTGGCTACAAACAGTCGGGCAACGGCAGAGAATGGGGCGAAGCTGGGCTCGAAGAGTTCCTTGAATTGAAAGCCGTCTTTGGTTACGCACCCGCCGGGAAATAACGCTGAAGACCGCGCGCGGGCCTTTAGAATTCCGGTCAGCGGCTCACCGGCTCCCAGCTCGAAAGGCCTGGCCGCCAGTTTCCGTATTACTTAACTAACGCTCACTTTTGCCTCGGATCTGAGTGCAGGAAATCCAAGTGTGGGCGGGTGAATGAAGACGGCAGGCTTCGACGTCGCGTACATCACACCTCGATCAACATCGGTCCTTCGCTCTCGAAGCCTTCTCGCAAAGCCCTCGCGAAGGTGTCGAGCGAGGTAGCACGAGTGCCGGGCACTCCCATGCTCTTTGCCAACAGCACCCAGTCAAGATCGGGACGTCCGATGTCGAACAAGTCGGCGGCTCGAGGACCCGGTTCGCCGACACCGAGGAAGGCAAACTCACGTTTCAGGACCGCATAGGCGCGGTTGGCAAAGACCACGGTGGTAACTTTGAGACCCTCGCGTGCCATAGTCCACAATGCCTGCAAGGTATACATGCCGCTGCCATCAGCCGAAAGGCACAATACTCGTCGATCGGGGCATGCCACTGCGGCGCCTACCGCCAGCGGCATTGCGATTCCGATCGAACCGCCGGTGTTGCCCAGAAAGTCGTGGGGCGGTGCTCCCCTCGTAGCTGCCATTATGCCTCGACCCGAGGTCATGGATTCGTCGACCACGATGGTATTTTCCGGCAGAAGCGCTGCAACGGTGGCTGCAAGGCCAGGTAGCGTGATTTCTCCGAACGGTAACGGAGGACGCTCGGCTTTTTCTGAATGAAACTTCGTATCGTGCAACGACAGTGATGCGGCCAACGCTTCCAACGCACCAAGGTAGTCCTCGCCGGGCCGGGCCAGGGTGTGAATCTCACAGTCTGGCGATGTCAGTACGCTGTTCTTGTCAGGGTAGGCAAAATACGAGATGGGAGGGGATGCTCCCACCAGGATAAGTTGCCGAAATTCCTTGAGCTGCTCTACAGCCATCTCAAGGACATATTGAAGCCGTTCTACCGGCGCAATCCCAGCACCACGTTCCATACGGGCGAAGGGATAGGGCGAAAACAGCTTGGCGCCTGTGGCCGTAGCGACGCGGCCTGCGGTCGCCAACCCGTCGCCGAAGAGCGCGCTACCGGTTATCAGCAGTCCCGTTCTCAGCCCAGAGCGCAGCATGGCGGCCGCGTGGTCAACAGTCTTGCTAGAAGGTAACGGAGCTTCCGGTACGGCCGGGAACCCGGCAGCCAATCTGCTGTCATCCGGAACGACTTTAGACCAGGCAACATCGCTGGGGACAATCAGCGTCGCGATGCGACCTGGCGCTGTGCGTGCGGCAATGATGGCTTCGGTGGCATCGTGTCCAATTTCCGACGCGGCGCAGGATGTTCGCAGCCACTTAGAATAGGGCCGTGCTATCGCTTCGATGTCGGCGGTAAGTGGAGTTTCGTGGCGCAGATGATAGGTTGCATGCTGGCCAACTACGTTGACAATCGGTACTTGGGCTCGACTCGCGTTGTGCAGATTGGCGAGACCGTTGGCGAGACCGGGACCAAGATGAAGGAGAGTGCACGCCGGTCTAGCTGTCATCCGCGCATACCCGTCGGCGGCTCCGGTTACCACACCTTCGAAGAGTCCGAGCACGCAGCGCACCTCCGTTTGTCGGTCCAGAGCTGCAACAATGTGCAATTCCGAGGTGCCAGGGTTGGTGAAGCAAACGTCAATCTCGCCGTCGATTAGCGTGCGGACCAAATTTTCTGCTCCGTTCATCGAACTAAATCCTTTGGGGACTTACGCCGGAAGGCCGAGACGGAGCGTGACACCCAGCCCGCTGGGTACGCCGTCAATGGAACGCATCGGAGGCAGAAGTTGTTGGTTCTATCCCTGATGGCATGCCTCCTCTATATAGCGAGAGATTACATTCGCGAGGCTCTGATAGTGTGTAGTGATAATTCCTAGATGATCGCCGGGCACGGTCTCGACTTCCAAATCTGGTGCAAACTTAGTCCAAACCGCGGCGGCGTCATGTGGAAAAACGGAGCTATTCGCTGCCCTGACAAATTTTACTTTGCCACGGTACAACCTGGGCCGATAACGGGTCAAAGCCAAATACGCGCAGTTTCGCACGCGCTGCATCACTGGGCTGAACGACACACCGGCCGGCGGTTTGTATGACGCGCTTCCTCCGAGATCTCCCACAAATTGCAGGCCCCTTCTCGCACGGCGCGCTCGGATACGTAAGCGCTGTCCCAGCGCTAAATGACTCAAGTGCGGGTAGGCATCGAGCATGGCCAGCAATCCAACCTTCTCTCCCATGGCAGACAAGAGGTGGGCCATTTCCAGCACCACCAGGCCACCCAATGAATATCCAATGAGAAGGTACGGCCCTCGCGGTTGCAACTCTCTGATGGCATCAAGATGGAACTGAACCATGTCCTCAATGCGGTCAAACGGCTCGTCCACTCCGTCAATGCCCCTGGCTTGCATTCCGTAGATTGGATGGCCGGTTTGGATATGCTTTACGGGTTGAAAGAAATCCATGGCGCTGCCACCCAGACCATGCGCAAGGAAGATCGGGGGCCCCTCGGTACCGGATTTCATGAGTACAAGTGGCGGAAACCGCGTCGTGGCAGGTTGCTCGAGCAGTGCGGCCAGAGCCGTGATCGTTGGCGCCTGGTAGATCGTAACCGGCGGCAATTCTCGACCACACACCTTCGCAATCTCATTAAACAGTTGGAGCGCTAAGGAAGAATCCCCGCCGAGATCAAAGAAATTATCCTCGACGTGGACGGATGGCAGTTGCAGCACCCGCTGCCAAATCGGGACAAGTACCTCCTGGGTCGAGATCGTAGTCTCAGTTTTCACTGTTTATATGACCGAGGGCAAAGACCGAATGAGCTTCCTGAGATGTTATTTGAAGGCGGTTTAGCAGAAGATGGGTTATCGCAGAAGCGCTGATTTCGCATGTGCAAATTCCCAATAAAGTTCCCTAGCTTTGGTATAGAGCGGACCGAATTGCAATGGACGGTCGCCGATTCGTGTCGCGGGCACTACCTTGGAATAGTTTCCAGTCGCGAAAATCTCGTCTGCCGTCTCGAACTCGCTGTAGGACATCGTTTTCTCGACTACTGTTACTCCGCTGTCGCGCAGCAGACCAATCACGCGTTGGCGAGTGATGCCGGCAAGAAAGGTCCCGTTCGCGACCGGCGTAAACACTACACCATCCTTCGCTATGAAGATGTTAGAGGTGGCCAATTCGGCCACGTTGCCCAGCATGTCGCAGACGATCGCATTGTCAAAGCCCCGGCTGTGGGCCTCGAAAAGCGCGCGAGCATTGTTGGGATACAGGCAACCAGCTTTGGCGTCGACTGGCATCGTGTCCTGAGTCGGCCTGCGATAGGGCGAAAGAGTGATGGAGAAGCCTTTGGGCTGGCGCATCGGAGCTTCGTAGACCGAAAGGCACCACCGCGTGGACTCTGGGTCATGGGCCTGGACCCAGGGCCCCTCCTTTTCCGCCCAATACATCGGCCTGATGTACAACGCCGTATCCCCGTCGAATCGCTCTATTCCTTCGTGCGCAAGCTTCACCCAGGTTTCGGCTGAAACGATCGGCTTTAGGAATAGCTTCACGGCAGAGTCATTGACGCGAGCGCAATGAAGCTCAAGATCGGGCGTAACCCCTTCGAACGCGCGAGCCCCATCAAACACCAGGGAGCACAGCCAGGCTGCATGCGTCCGCGGGCCCATGATCGGCACGTTGCCCTCGTGCCAATCTCCCTCAAAGAATGTCCACGTCTTTGTCCAACCGGTTCCGAGTGTCAATCAACTAACTCCTAACTAAAGGCTCCTAGAAAACAATTCCTCAGATGATCTCGTCTCACAGCGACCAATCGCGGCGTCAATCGACTTCCTTAGCGCGCCAGCCAACTGCTCGACGAATGGCTCAAGAAGCATGCCTGCGGGATAGACCGGCAGAACGATGATTTCTTGCCCTCCCCGGGCCAACCGATCCCATTTTGCTTCTGGCTTGTTGAATATCCGATATTGCTTCGCGGGGCGGAAGTCAGTGACCTTGCCGGGGTAAGGTTGCGGAATGTAATTCCACACCGCGCGATCATTCGTTTGCCAAATCTGTCCCAGAAGCCGAGATTCCGACTGCGCTGCCTCCGAGCCACTACCGAACTTGGCAAGTAGCATGCCTCGATAAACGGGGATCCGGCTTCGCAGGACCAATATCTTTTCACGAAAGAACTTGATCTTACCCGCGGAATCAAGCCTGAGGAAACTGGCGGCGTGGAAGACGAGGCGCTGCCAGTTGTAATATCGGAGGCTCCAGAACGTTACAAGAATCTTGGACCAGTCCATGGTGTCGAACAATGAGAGCAATGCAATGGGCTCGCCTGCCGCTTGGAGTTGCTGGGCCACCTCGAAAGCGAGCGTTCCGCCCATGCAATATCCGCCGAGGAAATACGGTCCATGCCTCTGCATTCTACGGATCTCCTTCACGTACAGGGCCGCCATATCCTCGATTCGTGTCAGTGGTGGGCAACTGCCGTCCAGGCCCTGGCATTGCAATCCGTAAAACGGTTGATCAGGGCCCAGATGCCGCGAGAGCTGCCGATAGCTCAGAACGTTTCCACCGGCTCCGTGAAAGCAGAAAAACGGGGGCCGTGAACCAGCCGGCTGAATTGCCACCAGGGGGGACCAGCCGGTCGCTGGAGCTTCGCAGCGAAGAATGCAGGCGAGTTCTGCGATGGTTGGAGCATCGTACAGCGTAGCCAGGGGCAGCTTCACATGGAATAGCTCTTCGACTCGAGCGAACATGTGGACAGCTAGGGAGGAATCGCCGCCCAGGTCGAAGTAATTGTCGTCCGGACCAATCGACTCAACGCCGAGAAGATCTTGCCAAATGCGAGTCAACTGTTTCGCAGTTGCATCCTCACTACCGATGACTTGGGCCACCGAAGAATCAGTCACGCCGAGGCTCCACTTTTAAGTTTTGTGTTTTGGTACTCAATCATGCTTCTCCCTTACCGGGCTTCTTCTACCTTTATTCTACAGCCCACTTCTGGTATCTATTAGCCCTTGACTAGACATTGTTGTAGCACTTATTTAGAGCAGGCAGTGACCGTCGAATCGTCAGTGCGCGTGTACGCTTAGTTCGGCGGTCTTTGCCAGTTCGTCCTTCAGGACCTTTCCGGTCGGAGTCAACGGCATAGTGGGGACAATCAGAATTTGTGATGGTCGCTTATACGGGGCAAGATGCTGTGCTGCATGTTCCGACAATTCAAGTGCAGTAAGCGGCGAACCCGGGGACAATTGCACAAAACCAATGACTTCCTCATCTCCTTCGGCGCCTTCAACCGACCGTCCGATCACGGCGGACCGGACCACATCCGGATGGGCATTGAGAACTGCTTCGATCTCCGCGGGATAGACGTTGAACCCAAAACGCACGATTAATTCCTTCGTACGGCCGACGATGAAAAGGTTCCCACTCGCCAAGCGGGCGAGGTCGCGCGTGTTGAACCATCCTTCCGTATCGATAGCGGCCGCTGTTTCCTGTGGCGCGCGATAGTAACCCTTCATGATGCTTGGCCCACGCACCCGTAATTCGCCCACTTCCTCGTTGGAAACGGGGTTGCCGTCGCGCTGAACCAACTTGATTTCAACTCCCGGAAATACGGGACCGACCGAAATATCATCGCGAGGCGCTTCAATCCTGGTCTGGGCAATGGTCGGAGAGCACTCCGTCACACCATATCCATTGTGCAGCACCTGGCCAAACAGGCTCTCGACCGCAGATTTAAGGGGGGCATAAAGCGGTGCGCTGGCGGAAGCGATAATTCGGAGCGCCGGAAACCGCAGTGACTTCAGTCCTTTCAACTTTGCGTATTCGATCAACAGCGAGAACATCGCCGGCGCCCCCAGCATGACCGTCAAGCGGTCTCTCTCCAGAGTCGCGAATGCAGCCACGGGATCGAAGCGCGGCGATAAATAAAGCGTTGCACCGCTCAGCAGCGTGCCCAGTAACACGACTGAGAGTCCGACTGCATGAGACATCGGCAGAACACCGTAGAAGCGATCCTCTGGAGTCAGTGAGCGTATCTTCGCCGACCCATCCGCCAGGAACAGCAGGTTCCTGTGCGATAGCATCACGCCTTTGGGCAGGCCGGTGGTGCCGGATGTGTAGATCAATGCACCAACGCGGTTCGCACTGTCGGGATCGATCTGCTCGGGTTCGACTTCTTCGTTTAGGGGACTGATTCCGAGCGGGCCTAAACCCGCTGCCTCTTCGACGAGAGCGCCATGCCGCCGGGCGTGCTCTCTGGCATGTGGCGATACAGTCGTGGTGTAGATCACACGACGAGCACCACAGTGATCACGGATCTCATCGATCTCGCGCGCCGAGAGGCGTGCGTTCACCAGCACTGGCCAGGCGTCAAGAGAAGCCAGGGCCAGAAGAATTGCTACGAAGGCCCGGCAGTTCTCGCAGACGATCATGACTCGATCGCCGGGACGGACACCCACGGCGAGGAGCCAGCGCTCACTGTCAGAAACGGCAGATGCGAGCTGTCGATAGGTCCAGGTTCCGGATGCTTCCACCAGGGCCGGGTGTTCCGGGGAACACTCAGACCAAGGCTTAATAACGTCGCAAATGCGATCCGGTAGGTCACTCGAATGTTCTGAGATGCTGTTCTGTTTCATTTTCGACATGGCTGGATGGCAATGCTTTGAACTCTCTGGTTATAGCGATTGGCGTTGAGCAATTTCAGGAATCACGCAGGTTGTTCTTCCGCCGCTACGGGTTGCTCGCACCCGGATTCCACCGTGACCGGAGCCCTGCGAAGCCAAATCTCACGCCAATAGGCAAACTCGCCTCGAGGACACCCTCCAAATGCTACACAGGCACATCCGCATAGCGAACCTTCCAGAAACACCGTGTTGCGAAGTTGCCTCATCTCCCCCGTTCCATCCACGATAATCTTTTCGATCTTGCGGTCCACCCGGTGCTGCTTGCCACATAGACTTCCCATGGCCGGGGTAAAGTATAGTCCGCGGTTATACGCTTTCTTATCCAGGGTCTCGCTGATGTTCACCAGTGGCTTGATCTCGACTCGCTCTCCTGCCCGCAAATTCAGGCTTCCCGATGGGGTCGGATTTTGGCTTCCGCGAGCATAAGGTCCTAGAAGTATCTTACGTATCCTCCAGAAGAACCATTCACCGATACGTTGTGCCATTTCAGGTACGTCGCAGTTGCCAGCCTGAACATCACTGATGCACTTTCCAAATCGTTCCCAGTGGGACAACTCGCAGGTCGCACTCAGTATTTCGCTGGCTTGACAAAAGTAGGTCTTCGGACCAGTCGAGGTTTTAAGCCGGGTTTTTAGGCGCTCCTGGTCTTCCGGGTCCAGACTTGATTGGACCGCTCGCGGGCCCTCGACTTTGCGCAGCCAAGCCTCGCGCCAGAATATTGTGCATGCCTTCTGACAGCCGTCGTGCGCCGCGCCTGAACAGCGCAACCCCTCAAGCAGCAAGACGTCTTCTGCCGGAAACTTCCGCATGCCTGAGCTAGCCCCGTAATAACAGGTCTTCACAACCCGCCTAGAGACCTTATATCTTCTACCGCAGAAGTCCACCATTTCGGGCATGAATGGCAGCTTACCCACGGTGCCATCGGCGTCCAAGGTTTGCAAAATTTCCGCTGGAGATTTTACTTCGACAAAGTCACCAGGGCGAAGATATGTACTTAAGGACTTCATGTAGTGTGTCGATTCCTAACGGGACTCTCTATAAATATTCGCAGGTTGGCGGCAGGCCGATTCCGATTGCGCCTACTTACATTCTCGGCCAAAAGTTCAAAATCGGCGGATGTGCGGCCGGTAACTTCGGCTGGCTGTGGTCAGAGCCGCATTCAACAAACATTTGCCAGTATGCACGCTATTATAGCTAGCATCAACGGCGACTTGCCAGCCAAACCTGCGGTACGGAGAACTTTGTGCCACACCTTCAAGCCGAGCCCCAGTGGACGCCACATGCCTTCCCGGAGAATTCCGACCTTCCGCAAAGTCTGCGTCACACGCCACGAGCACGACGACCCGGCTGGGAAGAATGCCAGGTCGCCCGGGCCAAACCTGCGCTCCTCACCGTCGTTGTTGATCATGAAGGCCTCACCCGAAATTATGACGATGGTCTCGTCCATTGAGTAATGCCACTTGAAACTACCCGGAGTGCAGTCCCACACTACGAGGTGCGATGTCCAATCTCGGCTTCTCGCTAATTTCTTGCATCGTGCCTCGGGCGAGCCGCTAAGAATCCAATCGGATGGAATCGGCTCGGGCTGGAGCTCAACGGTGGCTGCGGTAGCGACCACGATAGTTCCGTATGCTGCCTCGGCCGCTTGGTGACGACTCGCTTTGTCGGTCTGAACCATGGATAACTCGGATGACGACACTTTTGACACTTCGCTCCCTTTCTCTCTACGGCAATGCAGACCGTTTTCGCTGGGCACTTCCATAGACGGCTGCCACGGTTGGAAATGTTGACGTTTCCGCCTTCTTCGACACTACATAATGCAGCCAATTACGATAGATGGCTATGGCGGCCGATTGCCATGTCTTCTGCAGTGTCCCAGCCACAGCAGCATCCGGAAAAGCCGCCATAAGCTCTTCCCGGGGATTCGCCAAGACCGCGTCTTGAAAGTCACCCAACAGCCTAGTACTCGCGGCGTTAAAGTAACCCTCAGGCATGGACGGGTAGGTTTCTCTTTCGTGCTTGAGAAATCTTCTAATATCTCTTCGGTATTCCTTCAGTAGTGTTTGCGCACCATACTCGGGATGACCCTGGAAATGTACGAACAAGCTTCGCTTTTTCTTCTTCACGAATGAGTCAACGCCGCCCTCGGGCGATTGCGTCAGCACCCGGTAACCACATGCAGTCAGCGCATCTGCCTGTACCTCGTTCCATCGAGAATGCGGGAAACGCACCCGTTCACCGGTACCGCGGGTGAGCTGGTGGTCGCCAGCCTTGGTGAAGTCAAACACGCCGAACTGTTTGTCATGCAGGGGATGACGATTGATGCCGTCGCTGTAAAGGACGCCTGCGTGCGCCGCCAAACATGACAGGATCACGGAGGCAGTATTACTTTCCGCCCAACTCAAAACGTTGGCCAAAGCAGGCCAGTAAGGTTCATTGCGCAGATTGGACTGCCGAGGCTCGGTTCCGGTCATGATTACACCGTCGAACCTTTCGTTCAACAAATCCTCCGTACTGAAGTAGAACCTGTTTAGATGCTGCTGTCCTCCTTCTCCGCGGGAAACTCCGAACAGCGAGTGCAATTTGAGGCGCACGGTAATGCCGCCGGCTACTTCATCAAGCAGTTCGAAGAACTGGACTTCGGTGTCCTCCAGAGCTGGATCCGGCATGTTGTTGATAAATGCGATGCTGACACAATCGTCCTGCGTGGCAGAGTTCTCGACCGAACCCACCGGATGACGGCTCCCTCTCTTGGCCCAATAGGGCGGAATCCGGCCGCCGTCGATGATCAATGGCATAACATCCCTCCAGAACTGACTGTCATTGCGGACTCTTCCCGCTTCATGCCTTGGCCTTTGTCCAGCGCTTGGGCCAGATCGTCCAGAATATCGTCGATATGCTCAATGCCGACGCTAAGTCGGAGCATCTCCGGCGTCACGCCAACCTTCTCTTGTTCCTCAGGCGACAACTGCCGGTGCGTGGTGGACGAGGGATGACACGCCAACGACTTGGCGTCGCCCATATTCACCATTCGTTTGAATAGTTTGAGGGCATTGAAGCACCTCTTCCCTGCTTCGAATCCACCCTTTACCCCGAATGTCAGCAGAGAGCATCGATTGGAACCCATGTACCGTTGCGCCATTGGGTACAGCGGGTTGTCCGCGAATCCTGCGTAGTTCACCCATTCCACATTGGGATGGCCGCGAAGAAACTCGGCTACCTTGCGCGCGTTCTCGACGTGCCGTTCAATACGAAGTGCGAGAGTCTCAACACCTTGCAGGAGCAGGAAACCATTGAAGGGCGACAACGTGGCGCCGGTGTTTCTTTGACACACGGTCCGGCAGCGCGCGACGTAAGCGGCATCGCCATAGTGGTCGACGTAGACTACGCCGTGGTACGCAACTTCCGGCCGGTTCAGCATGTAATAGCGCTCGGGATACTTTCTCCAGGGAAACCTCCCGCTATCGACGATCATTCCACCCAGAGTGGTGCCGTGGCCTCCCATGAACTTCGTCATGGAATGCACTACCACATCGGCGCCATATTCGATTGGCCTGAGCAGGATTGGTGTGGCGATGGTGTTGTCGACAATCAGAGGGACGCCGTGTTTGTGCGCGACTCGCGCCAGGCCCTCAATGTCTGCCACATTACCCGCGGGATTCCCCACACTCTCGCAATAGACTGCCCGAGTGTTCTCGTCGATCAGCTTCTCGACGTCATCGGGGTGGTCGCTGGCAGCGAAGCGCGAGCTGATTCCCCGCTTCGGGAAGATATGCGCCAAGAGAGTATAGGTGGCGCCATACAGTTGAGGCAAGGAAACTATGTTGTTTCCCGCCTCGGCGATATTGATAAGCGAGTATTCAATCGCGGCCATTCCTGAACTGACGCTCAGGGCTTCCACTCCACCTTCCAGCGCGGCAACCCGTTTCTCTAGGACGGCATTGGTGGGATTTCCTATGCGGGTATAGATATTTCCCTGGACTTCGAGATTGAATAGGGCCGCCCCATGCTCGGCACTATCGAATTCGAACGCGATCGTCTGGTAGATGGGCACGGCGACAGCCTTCGTGGTGGGATCGCCGTCGTAGCCAACGTGAATGGCGACAGTCTCTCTCTTCATGCGTGTACCTTAGGGATGCGAACTTGAATTGGTTAAGTTGCCGTGTTGCTATAGCGGATTTATTTTGTGGTCGCCGCCACGTTCGAAACGGGAAAGGATGCCCGCTCCCGCGAGAGCGACTTGGTCATGGCGCGGGCTAGGGTACGAGCGGCGAAGCCAGCGCCGAACGCAAACCGCATAACCGGACCAAAGCTATTCGCTGCCGCAATTCCTACGAAATATAGACCTGGCACGGACGATTCGAAACTCGACGAGAGCACCGGCATTCTGTCGAGCACCCTTACATCCGAGCGAATGCCGGCGCTAAGAAACTTCAAGCGTTCCAGATTTACTCTGTACCCCGTTGCCGCTATGACATGCTCCGATACAATCTCTCGATCGCTGCCATCGGAGGCCCGAACTCGCAGGTGCACCTTGCCGTCGTGGACCTCGGCGGATTGTGGCGTGCATCCCAGATGCAATGGCACTTTCCCGATCACCTTGTCTCTGATGAACCATCCGCCCGAGGGGCCCAGTGTTCTGCGGACAGCTTCCACTCGGAGACGTTCAGGCAGGTAATGAAAAGCCATGGGCAAATTAGCGAAGAAGCGCGAGCGCATTCCGGGACCAAGCCCAGATTGCGGATGCCTGATCTGTTGCCATCGCGAGCGAGGCTTGCCCGTTGGCCGGCTATGAAAGTGCAGCGATTCCCGGCGACTGACGAGCTGCACATTGGCACCAGTCTCGTACAGTAATCCCGCCAGATCGAGTGCCGAAGCGCCGCCGCCGACCACGACAACGTCGCGGCCTCGAAATGAATCCACATCACGATGGCGGGAACTATGGGTAAGGAACTCCGGCGGGAGCGATGCCAGGTTCTCAGGAACATAGTCAAAGTGAGTGATACCAACCGCCAGCACTACACTACGGGCTTGAATTGTCTCGCCATCGTCGAGCCGCACTCGGAACCCGCCCGACACCCGATCGGCACTCACCACGAGCTTGTCTTCCAGCTCCGGTATCATTCGATCGCGGAAGGCAAGGCCATAGGCAACAAAAGTTTCGAGTCGAACAGGTATACCAGTGTCGGCATACTCGATGCCTCGCTCTGCACAAAACTGCCTCAGAGTAAAGGCGCTCTCCGGATCGTAGATGTCAGAAGCGAATCCGTCGGACTTAAGCATCATGCCTTTCGGCATATGAGCTAGCCAACTGTCCATGGGACGGCCGAAAATGCGGAATGGAATACCACTCCGCCGGAAATGGGCTGCGACTGAGAGTCCGTAAGGACCTGCGCCAATAATCACGCTTTCTATCATAGATTTATCTAAACCCCTTTTTTGTTGGTCACGTTGGTATTGAGCAGCGAATCGGGTTGCTGGCCTCTTATTGATCTCTGCATAAATAATGCAATATAATTGGTGTTTCAGGAGCAGAACACCTATGCCCAGACTGAAAGGGAGCGCCGACCTGCTCGAAGATCGGC
>Ga0306920_100006459_pt1 | contig 15308 bp, 11 predicted proteins | sample flu12Cox44000170_FD_204666 | JGI IMG/M metagenome (GOLD analysis project Ga0306920, IMG submission 204666) | Lab enrichment of tropical soil microbial communities from Luquillo Experimental Forest, Puerto Rico - flux4day.12C.oxic.44.000.170 (v2)... | ecosystem: Environmental > Terrestrial >... | reverse complement strand
CCTTGTCGCCCAGCTTGACCAGGATGGCCAGCGCCCGGCCGTCGATGGGCGAGGCCACGCGCTGGGTGTGGTCCTCGTCGAAGCCGACCCGCCCGGGGAGCGACACCGCCGTCACCCCCGAGGTCTGCTCGACGGTGATGATCTTGATGAAGTCGAGGGGCACGTGCCCCGGGTCGTAGCGGATGAAGTCGCGCGGCTCGGACGGCCCGCCCGCCTCCTCGCCGTGGCTCTTCGGGCAGCCCGCGCCGGCGAGCGCCGCCGCGGCCACGATCCAGACTGCGCTGTGGTGTCGGTTCATCATGATCGCGCCGGCTCCCCCACGGCGTGGTTCACGTCGACCGCCGCCTGTCGAAAGTCGTAGAGGGCCTTCAAGTACTGGGCCCGCGTGTCGAGGTACGTCCGCTGCGCCTCGAGCAGCTCGAGCAACGAGATGGCCCCCGCCCGGTAGGACTTCTCCGCGACCTTGAGCGCGGTCTCGGCCCGCTCGATCATGCCGCCGGCGTCGGCGGTCCCAGTCGGCGTCCCGGGCACGGCACCGCCGGCCGGCTGCTCGAACACGGCGAGCAGCGTGGTGGCGGCCGCCGCCTTGCGCACCGCCTCCGTGACGTCGCGGATGACGGCGATGCGCAGCCGCTCGCCGTCGTTCTCCGCGCGGCGCTTGTCGAGGCGCGCGCGGCCGAGGCCGGCCTGGTTGCGGTCGAAGATCGGCAGCGGCAGCGACAGGGAGAGCGCCAGCGCGTTGGGGTTGTCGCCCGACACCAGGAAGTCGCTGTGCGTGTAGGTCGCGCCCAGCGTGAGGTCCGGGAAGATCTCGCGCTTGGCGGCGGTGATCTCCGCGTCGGCGACCTGGCGGGCGGCGCCGGCGGCGCGCAGATCGGGCCGCCGCTCCAGCGCGTCAGCGATGAGGCGCGGAAGCTCGAACCTCGGCCGCTCTCCCTCGGGCGCCGCGGCGGAGCCCCCCGGCAGATCGCGCCCGGACGGGAAGGCGAGCAGCGCCGCCAGCTTGCCCCGCGCCACGTCCAGCTCCATGTCCGCGTCGATGACGTCGTTCGCGTACTTGAGCCCCTCGAGCTCGACCTTCCGGAGATCGGCCTCGGAGATGTCGCCGGCCTTGTACCGCGCCTGCGACACGCGGATCGTCTGCGCGTAGCGGTCGGACACCTCGTGGGCGAGGCCATCCTCCTCCTGCTCGCGCAGCAGGTCCTGAAACGCCGACCGCACGCCGTAGACGATCTCGCGCAGCGCGTCCTCGGTGACGAGGCGCTGCTTGCCCACCGACAGCTCGGCGGTGTGCGTGCGCGCGCTCCGCTTGGCCCAGACGTCGATGAGCTCGCTGACGCCGAACGACTGCTGTGTCTGTCCAAACGTGCCCACGGAGGTCACCTGCGGAACCGGCGGCGTCCCGGTGGGCTGCGGGTTCGGTTGCCCGAGCACGAGGTTTCCCACCTGATACTCGAACTGGGGGTTCGGGTAGATGCGCGCGGCGACGACGTCGAGCTCGGCCCCCTCGATGTCCAGCTTGGCGGCGATGACGTCGCGGTTGCGCCCGAGCGCCAGCGACACAGCCTCGTCCATCGTCAGCGCCGATGCGCGCGCCCCGCCGCCCGCGCAAGCGACGGCCGCGACGGCGGCGCCGACGACGACATGGGCGGACCGCCTCATTCCTGGCTCCACTTGCGCGCGAGGCGCCGCGAGGCCCGTCCCGAGCCGAACCAGCGATCGGCCAGCTCGTACAGCGTCGGCAGGAGCAGCATGGTGAGCAGCGTCGACGAGATGAGGCCGCCGATGATCACGATCGCGAACGGCCGCTGCGTGTCCGACCCGATGGCGTGCGACATCGCCGCCGGCAGGAGGCCCAGCGACGCGAGCAGCGCCGTCATGAGCACGGGCCGGAGCCGCTGCGACACCGCCTGCAGGATGGCGTCCTGGCTCTCAGGCGTCCGCTCGCGCGCCTGGCGGACGTAGAGGATGAGCAGGACGCCGTCCATCACCGCCACGCCGAACAGGGTGATGAACCCGACCGCCGCCGACACCGACAGCTCGGTGTGCGTGAAGTAGAGCGCGAACACGCCGCCCACCGTCGCGAACGGCACGTCGAGCATCACGACCAGCGCCGGCAGCGCCGACCGGAAGGTGAGGTAGAGCAGCGACAGAATGACCAGGATCGAGATGGGGACGATGATCTCCAGGCGCTTCATCGCCCGGCGCTGGTTCTCGAACTCGCCGCCCCAGGTCATGTAGTAGCCCTCGGGGAGCTTCAGCTCGCGGGCGGCGCGCGACTGGGCCTCGTCGACGAAGCTCCCCATGTCCCGCCCCTCGATGTTGCACTTGATGGCCAGGAACCGGCCCCCCTGCTCGCGGTTGATCTGCGTGCGCCCGACGTCGACGTGCACGTCGGCCAGCGAGGCCAGCGGCAGCCGGGTCTGGCCGTCCTCGCTGACCGGGATCTCGAGCGCGGCCACGGAGCCGGGGTCCCCTTCCGTCGGCATCGGCAGCTTGACGCGCACGCCGACCTTGCGCTCCCCCTCCCACATGTCCGTGGCCAGCTTGCCCCCGAAGCCGCTCTCGATGACGTCCTCGACGTCCTGCACCTGCAGCCCGTAGCGGCTGATGGCCTGGCGGTCGACGTCGGCGACGATGTGCTGCGCGGTGCCGGCGCGGTAGATCTCGACGTCGCGCGCGCCGCGGGTGGAGGTGAGGATCCGGCGCACCTCCTCCAGCTTGTCGTGCATGAGGTTCAGATCCTCGCCGTAGATCTTGACGACGATCTGGCCGCGGATGCCGGAGATGGCCTCCTCGACGCGGTCCTTGATCGGCTGGCTGAAGTTGTATTCGACGCCCGGCCGCTTCTCGAGCTCGACGCGCATGGCGTCGACCACCTGCGCCTTGGTCCGCCCGGTGTGCCACTCGCTCTCGGGCCGCATCATCACGAACGTCTCGGCCTGGTTCGGGGCCTCGTCGTCGGTGCCGTCCTCAGGGTGCCCCTGCTCGGTGAGCACGTCCTTGACCTCGGGGAACTTGAGCAGGGCCAGGCGCGTCTCGCGCAGCACGTCCGCGCCGCGGTTGAGCGCGATGGCGCTGGGCATGGTGACGGTGATGTGGATGTCCCCCTCGTTCATCTGCGGCAGGAACTCGGTCCCGAGCTTCGGGATGAGCGATATGGCGATGGCGAGGACGACGAGCCCGCCGAACCGGGTGGTGAGCGGGTAGCGGAGCGCCACGCGCAGGGCGGCGAGATACTTCGCGCGCAGCCAGATCAGGAACCCGGGGTCCTCCTCCTTGACCCGCCGGTTCTTGAGCAGGACGGTCGTCAGCGCCGGCACGGCCGTCATGGTGAAGATGAGGGCGCCGCCGAGCGCGAAGGCGTAGGTCAGCGCGACCGGACGGAAGATGCGCCCCTCGACCCGCTCGAGCGTGAAGATCGGCATCATCGCCGCGGCGATGATCGACATCGAGAACAGCGTCGGCCGCACCACCTCCTTGGCCGCCCGCGCCACGACGTCGGGCACCTCGGCGGGGGGCGGCTGCTCCTCGGCCAGGTGGCGGTAGGCGTTCTCGACCAGGATCACCGCCCCGTCGAGCAGGATGCCGAAGTCGATGGCCCCCATCGATAGCAGGTTGGCCGGCACCCCCACGTAGTAGAGGCCGACGAACGCCGTCAGCAGCGCGAGCGGCATCGTGATGGCGACGGCGATCGACCCGGACACCGCCCGGAGGAACAGCCACAGCACCAGCACGACCAGCAGCGCCCCCTCGACCATGTTGTGGCCGACGGTGTGCAGCGTCGTGTCGACCAGCTTGGTGCGGTCGTAGAAGGGGACGATCTTCATCCCCTTGGGGAGGATGTCCTTGTTGATGTGCTCGATCGCCTCGTTGGTGGCGTCGAGCACGTCCTTGGGGTTCTCGCCCCGCCGCAGGAGCACGGTCCCGTCGACCGAATCGATCGCCCCGTTGCGCCCCACCGCCCCCCGCGGCGGCGTGTACCCCTCGACGACCGTGGCCACGTCGGAGACCAGGATCGGCGTGCCGTTCTTGGCCCGGATGACGGTGTTGGCGATGTCCTTCGGCGTCCGGAGGTAGCCGCGCGCCCGCACCACGAACTCCGCTTCGCCGTGCTGGACGTAGCCCCCCGAGGTCGAGCCGTTCGACTGGCTGATGACGTCGACGAGGTCGTGCAGCGTGACGCCGGTGTTGCGCAGCTTCGCCGGGTCGGCGAGCACGTGGTACTCCTTGATGAAGCCACCCATCGTGACGACGTCGGCGACGCCCGGGACCCGCTGCAGGTGCTTGGCCACCACCCACTCGTGCCAGCTCCGGATCTCGCTCGGGGTGTGGTGATCGCTCTCCAGCGTGTACTGGTAGATCTGCCCCACCGGCGTGTCGTTGGGGCCGAGCGACGGGGTCACGCCCGGGGGCACGTCGGCGTCGGGGAGGCGCTCGGCCACCTGCTGCCGCGCCCAGTAGATGTCGACGCCGTCCTCGAAGGTGATGATCACCTGCGACAGGCCGAAGGAGGTGATCGACCGCTGCACCAGCATGCGGGGCGTCCCGGTGACGGCGCGCTCGACCGGGATGGTCACCTTCCGCTCCACCTCCTCGGCGGCCTGGCCGGGGTAGAGCGTGATGACCATGACCTGAACGTTCGTGACGTCGGGGAAGGCCTCGATCTTCAGCTTCATGAACGTGACGACGCCGAAGACCGCGAACGCGGCCGTCAGCACGAGCGTCATCACGCGCCGGTGGACGGCGAAGTCGATCAGCTTGTTGAGCATGGGGGCCCGCTCTGCGCTGGAGCCCCCGCTGCACCTGCCGTGCCGCCCGCTGCGCCGCGTGGACCGCGCCCTTCGCGCGTCCGTCCGCCGAGCCGCCGAAAGAAACCTTCGAAAACGATCGTAAGAAAGTTGCGGTCAGCGCGTGACGGGACTCACGGGGTCGGATACCAGGCGAGGAACGCCGACGCGATCGCGGCCGAGCCCACGTCGTTCGGGTGCGCGTCGGCGCCGGCCGAGTAGCCAACCTGAACCAGGCCGTCGTTGGGCGCCGGCTGCGACAGCACCGCCGCGACGTCGAACACGCGGTCGACGCCGGCCGGCGGCGACGAGCGGATGGTGTCGTTGACGGTCTTCCAGGCGGTGTAGGCGTCGCCGCTGAAGTTGAAGGTCGGGACCGTGAACAAGATCACCTTCGTGGTCGGGTCGTGCTGCTTGAGCAGCGTCACGATGGTCGTCAGGTAGCCGAGCAGCTGGGTGGCGTTCACATGGTCGCTGGCGATGTCGTTGACGCCGAGGATCACCGCCACCTCGGTGCACTGCTTGGCCTGCCAGAGCCAGGCGCCGTCCGACGCCGCGTCGGCGGCGCGAGCCCAACCGCTGCCGAGGTTCCAGACCCCGATGCCGGGGTCGAGCCCGTCGGCGATCTTCGCCACCCAGAAGGCGTACGCGTTCTTCGACGAGCCGACCCCCTGCGTGATCGAGTCGCCCAGGAAGCAGAGCCGCGTCGTCACCGGCATGTCGGTGGCGAACATGTGGGGCGCGAACAGTGTGTCGTTCGACGCGAATAGGTTCGCCGCCGTCTCGTCGCCGGCCACGTTCATGGTCCCGTTGTAGTAGGAGGTGGTGAACGACGAGTGCGTATAGGTCATCGCCGGCCCGGCCGCGCTCCCGGAGAGCGCCCAGGTGAACGCCAGGAGGTGGCCGTCCGGCAAGTCGAGGGCGACCGGATCGCTCCAGAAGCGCTCGCCCGGGGCGACGTCGCGGCCCGCCGCCCCCCCGAACGTCACCGGCACCGAGCTCCCCGCGACCAGGCTCCCCACCGGCCCCATCCCCCCGTCGCCGACGGTGGCAGCCTCGATGCGGAAGGCGCCCCCCGGCACGTTTGGCATCGGCGGCCCGCTGCCGTAGGTGCTGTCCGTCGTGTTGCTGACCCAGAACCGCCAGGTCGCCATGCCGCTCGCGCGCGGCTTGGCGTAGCTGCGGTATGTGTTCACGTAGGCGCCGCTCGCCGCGACCACCTGCTGGGCCGGGACGGCGAGCGCCGTCCCCGAGAAGAAGCTGGCGAACGTCGGGTCGTCGGCGGGGGGTCCGCTGCTGTCGGCCGGGCCGCCCGCCTCGGTCGCGGTGTCGGAGCCGGCGTCCATGCCAGGCGCCGCGGCCGGTGACGACGAACAGGCGCCGGCCGCGAGGAGCGCGGTCAGGAGCAACCGTCGAGTCGGCACGGGCGCCAGCATGGCACGCGTGGACCCGCCTGGGTAGCGCCCCGGACGGCCCGCTCTAGGGCACGACACGTTTCATGACCGCAGCCGAGTCTGGGCACGCGCCTGCGAGCTCGCGCGACGCGAACAGCGCCACCGGCAGCGCATCGCGAGAGATGCGCGCGAACCCGAATCGGGACAGGTAGCCCTCAGCGGTGGTCGTCAGCGCGTAGACGCCGCCAGCCCGACCGTGAGCTTCGTAGAGCGCTCGACGGAGCACCGCACCGCCCAAGCCTTCCCCTCTCGCGTCCGGGGCGACCACCACCGAACGAAGCAGGGCCGCGTCGCCGTGCAGCTCGAGACCGGCGCAAGCGACGATGCGGCCACCATCGTCGAGTACGAAGAACGAATGCAGGTGGTCTGCCGCACCGTCGGCTGGCAAGTTCGCCTCGGCGAGCAGGGCGAGGACGGCGCCGAGATCGCCTGGCTCGGCCTTGCGGATCACGGGCGGCTCCAGCTTTCGCGCTCGAGAAGGGCGACGACGCGCGCCCGCACGTCGTCACGAATCTCCCGCACGCGCGCGATGGGCTTCCCCTTCGGGTCCTCGAGCGGCCAGTCGTCTCGGCGGAGCCCCGGTACGACGGGACATTGCTCGCCGCAGCCCATGGTGATCAACATCTGAGCGCCTCGCGCGAGCTCGTCGGTCAGCTTCTGCGGCTTCCGATCGCTCAAGTCGACGCCGACCTCGCGCATCGCCTCGAGCACCTCGGGGTGGACCCGGGTCCCGGGGTCAGTCCCCGCCGACACGGCGCGTGCCTTGGTCGCGTCGGCGAGGGCGTTGAACCAGGCGGCCGCCATCTGCGAGCGGCCAGCGTTGTGGATGCAGGCGAAGATCACGGTGTTCATGGCAGCTCCTCGTCGGATCGGAGCCGATCGACGACGCGATCGGCGACTTTGGGTAAGGCGGGGACCAGCCACCGAAAGACGGCCGTCGCCGCGGCGGCCCCGGCCAGCTGAGCACCGATGAATCCCGGCGCGTCGATGGGGCGGATGCCGGCGAAGGTGTCGCTCGCCGCGCGGGCGAGCGTGACGGCCGGGTTGGCGAAAGACGTCGAGGACGTGAACCAGTAAGCCGCCGTGATGTACGCGCCGACGGCGAACGGGACCAGGCCGGGTCTCCTTCGGGCCGATCCCCAAATGACCGAGAGCAGGCCGAAGGTCGCCACGAACTCACTCACCAGCTGCGCGATCCCCTCCCGCCGATGTTGCGATGCGAAGAAGAGCGCCGGTTGCTTGAACATGATGTGGGCGACCGCCACCCCGGCGAAGGCACCGCCGACCTGCGCCGCGATGTAGCCGGGGACCTCTCGCCACGGAAGGCCGCCCTGGCTGGCGTCCGCGAGCGTGACGGCGGGGTTGAAGTGCGCCCCGGAGATCGGGCCGAAGGCGATGATCAGCGCCAGGAGGGCGGCGCCGGTCGCGACGGTGTTGGCCAGCAGCGCGAGCGCAACGTTCGAGCCCGCGAGCTCCTCCGCCATGATCCCCGACCCGACGACGGCGGCCAGCAGAAACGCCGTTCCCAAGGCCTCCGCGACGACCTTCTTCAGCAACATCCGCGCTTCGCGCCCATCTGGACGAGGCCGTCCTGCGTCGTGCCTGCGGCGGGCGTACAGCATGCCGTCTCGACGCCCTCGCGCATCATCGGGCTTTCTCCCTTCACGACGAACACCTCCCACATGTTCCCGTCGGGGTCCTCGACCCAGACCTTGTCCTGCACGGCGTAGCAACAGGAGGTGTCTTCTTCGGCGAAGGTCCGGAGCCCGTTGCGCTTGAACCGCTCGCTGGCGAGCGCGACGTCGTCCGTCGAGGCCACCTGGATTCCGAAGTGACTGGCGTTCACGCCTGAGCGGGACGCCTGCACCATCGAAAGGTTCAGTGAGGGCGCCGTGAGGTCGAACTTCGCGTATCCCGGACGGCGTTTCGTCGCCGGCACGTCGAACACCTTCTCGTAGAAGGCGACGGACGCGTCGATGTCGGTCACGTTCAGCGATACGTGCGGCTTGAGGACGTTCATGGAACCCGCTCCTTCTTCGAAATTACTCGAACCTTTAGGCCCGGAAAAACATCAGCAGCACTTCCCCCCGCCGTTCTCGCAGCAGTCCTCCCAGAGGTAATCCGTCAGCTTCCGTAGGGCGTCATAGTCGGCGGAGTAGTAGTGGAACGTCCCCTCCCCTCGCGACCGAACGATGCCCGCATCCACGAGGCGCTTGAGGTGGTGGCTGAGGGTAGACGCCGGCATGTCGACGTGCGCCTGGATGGCCCCCGCGGCCGCGCCTTCCGGCCCCGCCTGCACCACGTAGCGCAAGACGGCCAGCCGGACCGGGTGCCCCAGGGCCCCCAGTTGTTCGGCGTGATGACTGAGCTTCGCGGCCACGCCCTTACTTCTAAAATATTCGAAGTATCGGTGCAAGCCCAATCGCCTGCTTCACCGTCCGGTTCATGTTGGCTGCTATTGCTGCTGAGAGACCGCCGGCCAGACCATCTGCCGGGCCGCGGGGCGGTGGAGGATGTAGCTGGAGACGCCGCCCAGGAAGACGAGCCCCGAGGCGAGCTCGCTGACGAGCAGGCCTCGGCCCGGGAACGTCAGGTAGATGCTCGCGACGCCGAGCCCTGCGACGAGCGCGGCGCCGATGGCCGCGATCGCGGCGTCGGTTCTCAGCCGCCGCAAGAGCTCCGTAGCGTCGAGCGCGTTCAGGCGGTCCCAGAGCAGCTGCTCGAGGCGCCAATAGGTGACGATGACGGGGATGATCTCCAGCGTCAGGAACGCCGAGGTCAGGAGACCGCCGACCATGGGCGCGGCGATGCGCTTCATGACGTCGGCCCCGGAGCTCGTGGCCCAGAGCAGCGGCACTAGACCGATCAGCATGGTCGACACCGTCATGAGCTTGGGGCGCACGCGCTGGACGGTTCCTTCCATGTGGGCGGCCACGATGTCGTCGAGGTTCCGGATCAGGCCCGCCGCTTTGCGGCGCTGGAAGGCGTGGTCGATGTAGACGATCATGACGATGCCGGTCTGCGCCGCGAGCCCGACGAGCGCGATGATGCCCACCCAGACCGCCGTCGACAGGCGGTAATCGAGCAGCCACATCAGCCAGACGCTGCCGATGAGCGCGAAGGGGATCGACAGCAGGATGATGAGGACCTCGACGAAGTTCCTGAACTGCAGGTAGAGCAGCAGGACGACGATCAGCAGCGTCACCGGGATGACGACCTTCATGCGGGCCAGCATCTCGGCGAGCTGCTCGTACTGGCCGGTCCACTTGAGGAAATAGCCCGGCGGGAGCTTCAGCTCGCCGCTGGCGATGGCCCTGCCGACCACGCCCTTGGCCTCGTTCACGTAGCCGCCGATGTCGCGCTGGGCCTGGTCGATGTCGACGTAGACGTATCCGACGAGGAGGCCGGCTTCGTCGCGGACCATCGGGGGGCCGCCCGCGACCTTGATGTCGGCGATCTGGCCGAGGGGGACGAACGCCTGGCGGGTGGTCGGGGCGGTGACGCCGGGAGGCGCGCCGAACATCGGCACTGCCGCCTCCGGGCCGCTCATCCCCGAATTTCCGGGCATGGCCACCGGCCCCATGGGCGGCATCGGCATGTCGGAGGCCGACGGCGGGCCGCTCGGCAGGCGCGGCCGCGAGAGGTCCGGCGGAGATCCGCCCGAGACGCCGCCGCCCATCCCCTCCATGTTCTGCGCCAGGAAGATCGGGCGCGGCCATCCGACCGCGTCCGCCGAGGCGAACATCACCTTCGCCGGCGCCGTTCCGAGTGCGCCTTGCGTCCCCAGCGGCATGCCGCCGCCGCTGCCGGCGGGCGCGATCGGGCCCCCGATGGGGACCAGCAGCTGCCGGAGCGATTCGAGATCGCTGCGCAGGTCCTGGGGATAGCGGACGTTGATCGAGAAGCGGTTTCGCCCCTCGACCGTCGTGCCGATCGGCGCGCCGCCGATGGCGCTCTCGATGACGCGCTCGACGTCGGCGAGGTACAGGCCGCCGAGGTTCCGCTCGTAGAGCACGCTGCGCGTCCCCTTGATGGGGGCCATCAGGTGCTCCAGCGACACGCCGACCTTCTCGACCTCGTTGAGGTCGGTGCCGAACACCTTGATGCCGATCGGCGTCCGCACGCCGGTGGTCAGCATGTCGACGCGCGTCTTGATCGGCATCGTCCAGGCGTTCGTCCAGCCCGGGAACTGCATCTTCGCGTTCATCTCGGCGGTCAGCTCCTCCCACGACAGGGGCTGCTCTTCCGGCCACACCGGCCGGAACGCCGGCTTGAGCCATCCCGGCGCCCATCGCGAGTACCAGCGGTCGTGGTGCCTCTTCCGCCACGCCGCCGCCGGCCGGAGCTGCACGGTCGTCTCGACCATCGTGATGGGCGCGGGGTCGGTCGCGCTCTCGACGCGCCCGACCTTGCCGAAAACCGTCTCCACCTCGGGGAAGCTGCGCAGGATCCGGTCCTGGTACTGCAGCTGCCGCTTGGCCTCCTCGATCGAGATGTTCGGGAAGGTGATCGGCATGTAGAGGAGGTCCCCCTCGTTGAGGGGGGGCATGAACTCGTTCCCGAGGTGAAGCGCGATCGGAACCGCGGACGCGAGCGCGAAGAGGCCGATGGCGACCGTGGACTTCGGGCGCCGGAGCGCGACGTAGACGAACGGCTCGTAGAGGCGGATCAGGAACCGCGAGACGGGGTGCTTCTTCTCGGGCCTGATCTTTCCGCGGATGAAGAGGTCCTGGAGCGCCGGCGCGAAGGTGATCGACAGCAGCGCCGAGATCAACATGACGAACGTCTTCGTGTAGGCGAGCGGCTTGAACAGGCGCCCCGCCTGCCCGCTCAGCGTGAACACCGGCAAGAACGCTACCGCGATGATCAGCAGCGAGAAGAAGATCGCGGGCGTGACCTCCTTGGCGGCCTCGATGAGGATGCGGCGCCGGTCGGCGCCCGGGCCGGCCTGCTCGAGCTTCTTGTGCCCCGCCTCGATCATCACGATCTGCGCGTCGACGGTGGCGCCGATGGCGATGGCGATGCCCCCGAGGCTCATGATCGTCGACGGGATGTCGAGCAGCACCATGGGGATGAACGCCAGCGCCACGCTGATCGGCAGCGACAGAATCGGCAAGAGCGAGCTCCGGAAGTGCAGCAGGAACAGCATTATCACCAGGCTGACGACGATCGCCTCCTCGGTGAGCGCGTGCTTGAGCGTCCCGATCGAGCGCTCGATGAGGCCCGACCGGTCGTAGGCGATGGTCAGCTCTACGCCGTCGGGGAAGCTCGGCTTGAGGTCCTCGATCTTCTTCTTGACGCGGCCGATGACGTCGAGCGCGTTCTCGCCGTAGCGGGTGACGACCACCGCGCCGACGGCCTCGCCCTCGCCGTTCCACTCGAGCAGCCCGCGGCGGATGTCGGGGCCGAAGCGCACCGTGGCCACGTCCTTCACCAGGAGCGGTGTGCCGCCGGGTCCGCTCGTCCGCAGCGCGATCTTCTCGATCGCGCCCAGGTCGTGGATGTAGCCGCGGCCGCGGACGTAGTACTCGCGTCCGGAGAACTCGATGATGCGGCCGCCGACGTCGTTGTTCGACTGGCGGATGGCGTCCATCACCTCGTTCAAGGTCACGCCGTAGGCCCGCAGCCGGTTCGGGTCGACGGTGACCTGGTACTGCTTCTGGTAGCCGCCGACGCTCGCCACCTCGGCGACGCCGGGCACGCTGCCGAGCGCGTAGCGCAGCGTGAAGTCCTGGAACGTGCGCAGCTCGTCGAGGCCGTGCTTGCCCGACCTGTCCGTCAGCGTGTACTGGAACGTCCAGCCGATGCCGGTGGCGTCGGGCCCCAGCGTCGGGCTCACCCCCTCGGGGAGCGCGCCCCGCAGGCCGTTCATGTACTCGAGGACCCGACTGCGCGCCCAGTAGATGTCGGTCCCCTCCTCGAAGACGACGTAGACGAACGACATCCCGAACATCGAGAACCCTCGGACGTCCGTGACGCGCGGGGTGCCGATCAGCTTCGAGACGATCGGGTAGGTGACCTGATCCTCCACCAGCGTCGGGCTCCGCCCCATCCAGTCGGTGAAGACGATGACTTGTGGATCGGAGAGGTCCGGGATGGCGTCGAGCTTCATCTTCTTGATCGACACCAGCGACGCGACCAGCGCGAACCCGACCCCGAGCAGGACGAGCAGCCGGTTGCGCGCGGAGAATTCGATGATCTTCTCGACCATGACGGATCTCCTCAGCGCACCGGCGACGACGTCTGACCCTCGATCGCGGCGCGCAGGCGGCTCTCGGAGTCGACGAGGAAGTTCCCGGTGGTCACCACCGTCTCGCCCTCGGCGACGCCGCTGGCGATCTCGACGCGGTCCTTGAGGCGGGCGCCGATCCCCACCTGGCGCGGCTCGAAGTGGCCGCCGTCCTTGGAGACGAAGAGGTAGTGCGTCTCGCCAGTGTCGACCACCGCCTCGGCCGGGACCACCAGCCCGGTCGTCGCGGGCAGATCGAGGTGCACGGTGCCGAACATCCCCGGGCGGAGGCGCGGGCCGGTGCGGTCGAAGCGGTTGCGAAACTCGAGGCGAACCTTGAGCGTCCGGCTCAGCGGATCGAGCGTCGGGTAGACGAACTGGACCTTCCCGACGTGCATGTCGCCGGGGAACGCGCCGAGCTCGAAGCGGGCGCGCTGGCCGATGTGAACGCGCGCGACGTCCTGCTCGTAGATGTCCGCGGTGACCCAGACCGTGGAGAGGTCGGCGACCTGGAACAGCACCGTCCCCGGTTGCACGGCGACCCCGACGACCGCGTTCTTGGCGACGACGAACCCCTCGACCGGCGAGCGGATCGCGATCGCCTCCGCGGCCTTGCCCGACTTGACGATCTCGTCGATCTCCTGGGGCGAGATGCCGAGCAGCTCCAGGCGCCGGCGCGCGCTGTCTTCCAGGCTGGCGACGGGCGCGTCGTGCTCGTGGGCGCCGCCGGCGGACGCGCCGGACGTCCAGCCGCGCGTGACCAGCAGCTCCTGCTCGGCGCGCAGCACGTCGGGGCTGTAGATGGTCGCCAGCACCTGACCGCGCCGGACCCGCTCGCCGGTGGCCGCGACCTTCAGCGTCTGGATCCAGCCCGCGAAGCGCGTCGTCACCTGTGCGAGGCCGCGCTCGCTCGCCTCGATTGTCCCGGTCGCGCGCAGCTCACCGCCGAGCGCCTCGCGCTTGACCACCGCCGTCTTCATGCCGATGAGCTGGACCCGCTCGGGCGTCAGGTCGACGCCAGCGAGCCCCGGGACGGGGTGGCTCGACGGTGCAGCCTGGACCTTGCCGTCGAGCTTTGGCACCAGCGTCATGCCGCAGATCGGACACTCGCCCGGGTGGTCCTGGACGATGGCGGGGTGCATGGGGCAGGTGTAGAGCATCGCGCCCGGCTTGGTCCCGCCGCCGAGGTGCGCGCCCGCGAAGTGGACGATCGTCCCGACGGCGACGACGGCCGTGAGAGCCACGAGCACCCATCTGACGATGGCCGCGGTGCGGACGCCGCGGGGGGGACCCGCGGGCGCCTCCGGAGGATGATCGTTGGACGTCATCGCGCCACGCCCGCTTCGACCGCGAGCGTCCCGGCCGCGCGTTCCAGGTCCGCCTGGCTCGACGCCAGCTCGGCGAGGGCGCGCACGCGCTCGATGCGGACCTGCAGGTACGAGCGCAGGGCGTCGAGCAAGGCCGCCGCGTCCCCGCGGCCTGCGGCGTACTCGGCCTGCGCCGCCTCCAGGCTCCGGCGCGCCTGCGCCAGCAGGTCCTGGTCGACGATGGTGAAGGCCTGCTTGGCCGAGTCGACCCGCGCGGCGGCGTCCCGCAGCTCGTAGCGCACGGCGTTCCGCGCCGCGGCCAGCGCGTCGCGCTCGGCGGTCAGCGTCTCCTCGGCCTCGCGCTCCTCCGCGCGCCGGCGCCCGGACAGCCAGGGGAGGTTGATCGCCACCATGGCGCCGTACGCGTGCTGAAACTCCGGAAAGGTCGGCATGTACCAGTAGTCGAGGCCGACCATCAGCTCGGGGAACCGGGCGGCGTGGCGGGCGCCGTCGAGCAGGGCCTCGCTGCGCCGGACGGCCCGCGCGGCGGCGTCGATCTCGGGTCGGTTGGCGTCGACGACCCGCTCGAGGGCCGCGACGTCGCCGGCCGGCGCCGCCGCCAGCGCCTCGGGCGGCCCGAGCGGCGCGTCCGGCGCCCGGTCCATGAGCGCGTTAAGGAGCGCGCGGCTCGATCGCTGCTCGCGCTCGATGCGCGTGACGTCGGTGTGCACGCGCGTCAGCTCCAGCTCCAGGCGCAGCACATCCTGGACGCTGCCGTGCCCCGTCCGCTGGTTGAGCTTGGCCAGCTCCACGATCCGCGAGGTGAGGCCGGCGTGCTCGAGGTGGAGGCGCAGCTCCTGATCCGATCGGTAGTAGATGGCGTAGGTCCGCCGGACCTGGGCGGCGACCTCCTGCCGGCGCGCCCGGAGCGCGTCGGCGGCGCTGCCCGCCTCCTCGGTCGCCGCCCGCCCGCGCGCGTCCAGCGTGCCCCAGGCGGGGAAGGTCTGGCGGAGCCCCAGCATCAGCGTGTTCGCCTGGTCGAGCGCCCAGGGGCGGGCCAGCGGCACGCCCCACTGCTCGTACTTGGCCTGGAGATCGGGGAGCCGCGACGCCGCGTCACCGCGCGCCCCGGCGGCCCGCGCGCGCGCCTCGGCCTCCGCTAGGTCGCGGTTCCGCTCCAGAGCGACGCGCAGGATCGTCTCCAGCCGCGCCGTCCGCGTGAGCTCGGCCTCCGCCGCGGGACCGGCGCCCTCCTCCGCACGCGCGGCGCGAGGCGCCACGAGCAGGAGACACAACATGTAAAGCTTCGAAACCGTCATCTTCATTGGAAGACCGCTCCTCGACCCGGTGACCGGACGTCTGGCGAAGCCCCGTGCGCAACGATGCCGGCCGCTCGGAGGACGCCAGACGGTCCCCGGGCGTGGCCGACGCGCGACGGAGGCGCGGTCAGATCAGGAAGGCGTGCTTGGCGAGGACGATCGCGGGCCCTTCGCGGGCCGGGCCGTAGCGGCCCCCCTGCCCTTCGCCG
>Ga0306920_100006457_pt1 | contig 15310 bp, 8 predicted proteins | sample flu12Cox44000170_FD_204666 | JGI IMG/M metagenome (GOLD analysis project Ga0306920, IMG submission 204666) | Lab enrichment of tropical soil microbial communities from Luquillo Experimental Forest, Puerto Rico - flux4day.12C.oxic.44.000.170 (v2)... | ecosystem: Environmental > Terrestrial >... | reverse complement strand
ACGATCGCGACCGCGGTCGCCCCCATCACCTCCATGGGCTGGCGCACAGTAGTGACCTGAGGCGTGTAAAGCGCGCAGGTCGCCACGTCGTCGAAACCAATCACCGAGCACTGTTCCGGTACCCTCAGGCCGGCTCTGCTCAGAGCGCGAATCGAGCCGAAGGCCGTCAGGTCGTCGAAGGCCTGAATCGCCGTGAAGGGTCGCTTCCGTCGGATCAATTCCTCCGTTAATTTGTAGCCCGCTTCAAAACTTGAAATCGGGTCGCGAGACTCGGGAAGATCCACGATGAGCCGTGGATCGAGTTCGAGGTCCACGGATTTGGCGAAGTTGCGGACCCCCTTCCAGCGCGGGCCGCTGTCGGATAAAGCCTTAGGCCCACGGATGAAAGCGATCTTGCGGTGCCCCATGGCGTGGAGATGTTCCGCGGCCAAGAATGCACCTACTTCGTTATCCACAATCACCGAACTGATGGAGTCGGTTTCAAGCTCACAGCCGATGATTGCAGTGGGAATGCTGCTTTTTTCCAAATCAGCGAGCAAGTTGATGTCCAAAAACAGCCAGTTAGCCAGGACGATCAACCCCTCGACCCGGCGATCAAGCATCATCTCCAGATAACGCTCGAAGCGGCTGCGCTCGTTGTGAACATCGGTCAGGATAGGCAGGTACGAAGACTGGTACAGCGAGTTCTCGATGCCGCGGAGCACCAGGGTGCAGTAAGGGTCGGTCATGTCAAACACCATGACCCCTACCGTGTGACTGCGCTTGCTGCGCAAGCTGCGGGCGAACAGGTTGGGCCGGTAGCCAAGTTTTTTGGCCGCCCTCTCAATGCGCTTCTTCGTGGTCGCAGGAATGTAGCGGGCGAGCGGGGCATTATTGAGTACGATAGAGACGGTAGTCGAGGAGAAGCCACTCTCCTTGGCTACATCACGAATGGTAACCATCCAGACCTTTCTGTGTTGGGAACATCGCCTTGTTTCGCAGCACAGCCTACCTGAGAGTCGAGGAAAGACGCAGCGTCCTCGCGCGCTTGAATTCGAGCCGATGCTGGCGGACACTACAGCAGAGTGAGAACACTGTCAAGAATGGCCGCGCTGATAGTGGCCGGTGTGCTGGGCGCTGGGATGCACGCTTCCGCGCACCCAATGCAGGCTGCGAGTGCTTCCGCCCCGTCGGCCAAGTCTGCCGCGAAAGCCGATCCTGGAAAACTGTTCTCCGAAGGCGAGGCTGCGCTACGGGATGGCCAACTCGACGAAGCGGAGCGTGCGTTTAAAGGTGTGATCGCAATCGAGCCGCAGTTCGCGCCGGCATATGGGAACCTCGGTGTGGTCCACATGCGGCGCAAGCAATGGGAACCGGCGATCAAGGCACTGGAGAAGGCCGCCAAGCTTGATCCGAAGATGACTGGGTTTCGGCTCAACATCGGACTGGCATACTACCGGCAAAACGACTTCTGGCACGCCATTCCCCCGCTGGAGAGTGTGGTCAAGGATCAACCAGACTCGGCCCAGGCGCGATACCTGCTGGGACTTTGCTACTTCTATACCGAACGCTGGGTGGAGGCTACGGACGAATTGGAACCACTATGGCAAGCATATTCCAATGACATGACGTATCTGTATGTGCTGAGCATCTCGGCGGAGAAAGCTGAACGCAAGGATTTGGGCGAGCGTGCGGATGAGCGTATGGTGGCGGTTGGCGGCGATTCGCCCGAATTCCAGCTCATCATCGGCAAGGCCAAGCTCCAGGAAGAGGCGTACGACGATGCTGTGCAGGAACTGAGCACAGCCGCGAAGGCAAACCCTAAACTCCCCTTTGTGCACTACTACCTCGGGATGGCGTATGTGAAAAAGGGCAACTACGAGGCCGCGCAAGAACAATTCCTGCAGGACATCGCCCTCGAGCCCGACGTAGTTTTCAATTACGACGAACTCGGGAACGTCTATTTTCAGATGAACAAAGATGCAGAGGCAGAGAAAGCTTTCCGGCATGCGCTGCAACTCGACGCGAAGATGATCTCTGCGCATCTGGGTCTCGCCAAGCTATACCAGCGCCAGGGGCACAGCGAAAAGGCTCTCGTAGAGTTGGACGCGGCGGCGAAACTTGACCCGCAGTCCTCCAACATTCCTTACATGCGGGGACAAGCGTTGATCAAACTCGGGCGGACCGACGAAGGAAAGCGAGAGCTTGACCGCTCGATCGCGATGAGCCATGAGCGCAGGGAAAAACGCCGCCAGGAGCTGGAAGGGCCGTCCCTTTCGGGCGAATCCTCCCCACGGTGATCCGGTTTCGAGCGTATGCCCAGGGAGTCCCGTTTTTTGATAGACTTGCCGCCTAATCCCAAGGGCACTCGTCCCCTGGGTTTGTCTCCACTGCTCTCGGCCCGGTAGTTCACCATCACGCAGAAAAGCAGGAGCTCAGCCATGAAAATCCTGAAAATCGTTGGCATCGTCGTTGCGATACTCCTCGTCATCCTTATTGCGCTTCCCTTTCTGATCAACGTGAACAGTTTCCGTCCAAAGATCGAATCGGAATTGAGTGACGCTCTGGGGCGACAAGTCACTGTGGGGAACCTGAGCTTGTCCCTTTTGTCGGGCAATGTGAAAGCAGAGAACATCGCCGTCGCCGACGACCCCAAATTCAGCAAGTCGCCGTTTGTGACCGCAAAGTCCTTGAAGATCGGGGTCGAGATGATGCCGCTGATCTTTCACAAGGAGCTGAACATCACGGGAATCACGCTCGCCGATCCGCAGATCACGCTATTGAAGACACCGGCCGGCACATGGAACTTCTCGAGCTTAGGGGGAGCAAACAAACAAAAGGCCGCCCCTGAGAAATCGGGAGGAACGCCGCCGCAACATATCTCTGTCGCGAAGCTGAACATTGAGAACGGGAAGCTGATCGTCGGGAAGGCGAACTCGACTGCCAAGCCGACGGTCTACGACAAGGTGACCATTGAAGTCACGAACTTCTCGTTGACCGCGCAATTCCCTTTCACGATGACGGCGTCTTTGCCGGGCAGCGGGGACATCAAGATCGATGGGAAGGCGGGACCGATCAGTGCGGACGACGCAGCGAAAACTCCTTTCGAAGCTGCAGTTAAAGTCAACAATATGAATATCGAGGCGTCAGGGTTCGTGGACAAAGCCACCGGCATCGCGGGCCTCGCGAATTTCAACGGCACGCTGAGTTCCAACGGAAGCCAAGCCAAAGCGGTGGGATTGTTCACCGGCAGCAAGATGGTGTTTTCGCCAAAAGGCTCACCCGCTCCGAAGAACATTACGATCAAACACACCGTGAGTGTGGACCTCGACAAGCAGGTCATGACGATCTCCCAGGGCGATGTGGGCATCGGCGGGGCGCAGGCGCATCTGACGGGAACCATCGCCTCACAGGGGGAGGCTCAGATTGCAAATCTCAAGCTCAACGCTCCAGGCATGTCCGTAGATGAACTCGAGGCAATGCTACCTGCATTCGGCGTGATTCTGCCCTCGGGTTCCAAGCTGAGTGGTGGAACACTCTCAACTGAGTTATCGATTGTGGGACCGACTGACAAACTGGTGGTTGCAGGCCCGGTAAAGCTTGCGAACACGAAGTTGGCTAACTTCGATCTCGGGTCGAAGCTGGGCGCGCTGTCGGCGTTTGCAGGAAAAGCCGTTTCGAGTCCCGACACCGCCATTCAGACCTTCAGCCTGGATGCCCGGCAATCACCGGCAGGCACCCAAGCGAGCAATATCAACCTGACCGTCCCCGCCCTTGGCGTCATCACGGGTGCCGGTACGGTGAGCCCGGCGGGCGCGCTCGCCTTCAAGATGCTGGCTAACCTGCATGGCGGCATGGCTGGGGGCCTCACCGAAGTCGCAGCGCTGGGCAGCGGGAAGAATGGAATTCCTTTCGCGATTGAAGGCACTACGGCGAACCCGAAGTTTATCCCTGACATAACCGGAATTGTCGGCGGGGTCGCTCAGGGCGCCCTAGGACAAGCTCTAAGCGGGGCTGGCGCAGGAAAGGCAGTGCCTCCGGAGGCGATCGACGCGCTGGGGGGCCTTCTGGGCGGCAAGAAGAAAAAATAGGAGCCTCTGGAACGAAAGGCCCGGCAGACTTCCGGGCCTTTTCCAGAATCGCGTTACGGTTATCTGAAATAGATCCACAATCCAATTACAGTCGCGAGCAGGAGCAGGCTGAACGCAACGTTGATACGATGCTCGGCCGCGGTTTCGAGCATGGGCTTGCGTTGCGGGGTGCCGACAGGGATCGTATCCATCTTCTCCCCCACAGTGGCAAAAGTGAGCCCCGCCAGCTTGCGGCGGTCTGGAGCCGGAGTCGCAAGACTGACCCCCACCAGTACGAGCGAGCACGCTACAAACATGAAGATGGCGTAGTGCAGGAAGTTCATGTCGATGAGCCAGCGAATGGCCGACGAGTCGAACTTGCCGCCACTCGCGCGGTCGGCGATCTCCAGGATGAAGCGCGCCGAGCCCATCACGAATCCCGTCAGGAGCGATGTGATAGCACCTTGTCCATTCAACCGCGGCCACAGAATACCGAGCACGAAGCAGGCTGCGATCGGAGGGCTGATATAGGCCTGCACGCTTTGCAAGTAGATGTAGAGCTGGCTGCTGATCAGATGAATGAATGGCACCCAGAGCAGACCGAGCAGCACCATGAAGCCAGTTGCGATGCGACCGAAGTTTACGAGTTGGCTCTCTGAGGCCTCAGGGCGAATCTTCTTATAGAAGTCGAGGGTGACCAGTGTGGACGCAGAGTTGAATACTGAGCTCATGGCTCCCATAACAGCTGCCAACAAGGCGGCCATCACAAGGCCCACAAGGCCTGTCGGCAGCAGATTCAATACCAACGTGGGATAGGCGGCATCGGGCTTCGCGGTGACCTGATCTGGGTAAAGGGCGCGAGCAATGATCCCAGGCAGCACGAGCATGAAGACGGGAAGTATCTTCAAAAAGCCGGCGAAGATGGTGCCAGCTTTGGCGTGGCCTTCATCGCGCGCTGAGAGTACGCGCTGCACGATCACCTGATCGGTGCACCAATACCAGATACCGAGGATCGGAGCACCGAAGAAAATGCCCGTCCAGGGAAAATTCGGATCGCTGGCGGGCTTGATCATGTGGAAGAAGTCAGGCGGCACCATGGTCCGCAAATGTTCTAGCCCGCCTACCTTGCCGAGGCCGATGACCGTGAGGGCAACCGCGCCAGTGATCAGAATGAGGGTCTGCACGGTGTCGGTATAGATAACCGCTGCCAAGCCGCCAGCAACTGTGTAGATGCCGGTGGCAATTACCAAAACAATCGCGGTCGTTGTCAGAGACCAGCCGGCAACCTTCTCCAGCACGACGCTCGCTGCGTAGAGCTGCACAGAGATCTTGGTGAAGATGTAGGCGATGATCGAGATGCCGGCCAGATATACAGCGCACTGGCGGTTGAACCGCCGTTCGAGGAATTCGGGCATCGTAAACACGTTCGTGCGCAAGTAGAAAGGCACGAACACCCAGCCCAGGATGAGGAGCATAAGGCAAGCTAGCCACTCAAAGTGCCCTACCGCCAATCCTGAGGAGGCCCCGGTTCCCGACAACCCGATGAAATGTTCGGTCGATATGTTTGAGACGAATAGCGATGCGCCGATGAAGAACCAGCCGATGTCACGGCTGGCCAAGAAGTAGTCGGTGGAGGTGCGCTCTTTCCGTGCGAAGTACATCCCGATGGAGAAAACCAAGAGGAAGTAGACGCCGATGATAATCAGGTCAATCGGCGCAAGGTTGCGATGGACTAGCGCTACAGTGCTATTCATCCGGGTCTTCCTTAGCCTCCGTCCAGTTTCGCGCTACGCGCTACCCAAACGATTTTCCAGAGTGCTCGAAGCACGATTAAAGTCAATTGCACACAGTAGGGGGCATTGCAAGAACTGTCAACCTCGGACTTGGCGTTAGGGACTTCGACAACTTGCGGGCACCCCGGGATCTGCCTGCAAACCGGCTTAAATTGAGACGGGAAATGACCGGTCCCTTTAGCAGTCTTCGCCTGCAAGTTCCTTCATATTGACAGAACTTGCGGCCAGGGGCGACAATTGCGCCGTCTTTTGCACCTCGGCGGACTACGTCGAAGTGCCTAACCGGATCGGACCCCTCTTCACGATCTGGTGTCTTCCCTCCCCTCATTCAAGACGCCGGAGTATTTTCATGCGCGCGATCGACCCAGCCCGTTCGCCTATTGGCAGAGTTCTATTTTCTGTTTCAATTTGCTTCGCCATTATGCTCGCGGCCGCACCGGTTTCGGTGCAGGCGCAAACTACGGATGCCTTCTTTCCAGTGGGCTCAACACCCGCTGCCGTGGCGATCGATCCTCTGCGCGACATCACGTACGTCGCGAATCACGATAGCAATACTGTCACGGCGATCAGTGGTGCGGTTCTGAGCACGATCCCGGTGGGGATTGCTCCTACTGCGATCGCCATCAACCCGGTTTCTCACCAGATCTATGTCGTAAACAATGGCGACAACACGGTGACCGTGCTCGATCGAGTGTCCGGACAAACGACCGTCGTGCCGGTCGGCATCGCCCCAGTGGCCGTCGCCGTCAATGCCGCGACCAACCAGGTGTACGTCGCAAACTCGGGGGATAACACCGTCAGCGTGATCGATGGCCCGACCAACACGGTCACGATCGTCACCGTCGGCGCCTTTCCGAAGGCGATAGCCGTAAACCCAGTCACCAATTTCATATACGTCGCCAACTACGACGACAACACGGTCACTGTGATCAACGGTTATAACGACCACACGTCGGTTGTCGGCGTGCAGGCTTTTCCGGCCGCGGTTGCGGTGAACCCAGTAACGAACAACATCTACGTCGCAAACAACGTAGGTGGATCTTGCTCGGTCATTGATGGTGCGACGAATCAGGTCGTGCACGTGCCAGCCAGTTTCCGGCCCATCGCAGTCGCAGTGAACCCTGTGACAAACAAAATCTACATCGCCGACAACAGCACGAACTTACTTACGGTGATGGATGGCGCCACGCTGCAAACCACCAACATCATGGTTGGAACTTACCCGGCGGCTATCGCGGTCAATGCCACCACGAACCAGATCTACACCGCCAACCAGGGCGACAATACGATGAGCGTGATCGATGGACATTCGTTGCAAGTGACGACCATGCCGGCAGGAAGCGGTGCAGCTGCGCTGGCTGCGAATCCCATCACGAACAAAGTTTACGTGGCTAGCACCGGCGGGCACACGGTCATGCTGCTCGATGGCGCGGTTAACCAAGCTTCGTCCTTGAGCGTCGGAGTGGATCCCACGCTGGTTGCAGTCAATCCGTCGAGCCACAAGGTCTATGTTGCCAACAGCGACGCAACTGTGACCGTGTTCAACCCCGCGACCAATCAGGAAGACACGGTCAACGTCGGCAAGTCGCCGGCCGCGCTTGCAATTCACCCAGGAACCGGGCAAGTCTTCGTTGCCAACAGCGGCGACAACACAGTCAGCATCCTGGATGGCACCACAGATCAGGTCACGAGCGTTAAGGTCGGCGCCACCCCGCGGGCCTTGGCCGTGAACACCGCGACTAACGAACTCTATGTCGCGAACGGAACCGGTAGCAGCCTGACCGTAGTGGACCTAGTCTCACTTAACTCTTCGACGATAACGCTCTCGGCGAACCCGGGCCGGATCGCTGTAAACCCCGTCACCAATCAGATTTATGTGACGATCCCCAGCGCGAACTCTGTTACGGCCATTGATGGCCCAACCCAGCGAACGACCGCGATCGGTGTCGGGAGCAATCCATCTGCGATCGCCGTCAACGCGCTTACCAACGTCATTTACGTGGCTAATGCCGACGATGGGACGATCAGCGCGATCGATGGTCTCTCCAACCTGACCACGCCCGTGACGGTGGGAACCAATCCGACATTGATCGCGGTAAATCCAATCACGAACCACATCATCGTGGGGAACGCCGGCAGTAATAACGTGACCATGATGGATGGGTACACGAATAGCACCTCCGCAGTAAACCTTGGATTCAGTCCGCAGGCCCTCGCGGTGAACCTTGCTACGAACCACACTTACGTGACCAGCGCCTCCGGAGCGGTTGCAGCCATCGATGGAGTGACGACCGCCTCGTCGTCGTTCGTGGTCGGAGCCACCGCTGCGGGTATTGACGTGGACCCGGGCGCGGGGTTGGTTTATGTCACCAATCCCGATGACGCTACGCTCACGTCCGTGACCGAACAACGCCTGCAGAGTGTGCCTCTCACCACCGCAATTAGGGCGTTGCCCCAGGCACAAACCATTCCCCACGCGGTCAATTTCACGCTGACTTCCGCGAGCGCTTACCAACCAACAGCGCCTCCTGTGCTGGGCGTGTATTACCAAGTCGATTCGTGGCAAGGGCCGTGGCAAGCAGCACAGGGTTCCGGGAATAGCTTCACCGCTCCTACGGGGAAGCTCGCTTCGGGTACGCATGTGCTTTACGCCTTCGCGGCAGATGCGCAAATCGGAAACAGCACGGGTCTTGCGAGCAGCGCTGTTGGCGCACTCAATGCCTACGTTTTCAGTGTCGTGGAGGGTCAGAGTTCTATCACTGTTGGTTCCACCGCAAATCCGTCGGTCACCGGACAAACCGTGACCGTGACCGCAACTGCTAGTGCCGTTTCTCCTGCGAATGGCACCCCATCCGGCATGGTGACCTTCATGGATGGCGCGTCCGTCCTTGCCAGAGACGTTCCGCTCGACGCGAACGGGCAGGCCAGCTTTACAAGCTCCAATCTGACGATCGCCGCTCACACGATCCAAGCCCTTTACTCCGGCGACGCAAACGTCATGGGCAGCAGTTCGGCGGCGTTCACTCAATCGGTGGAGAAAGGGGCAACGGCAGCGGCGTTGAAGGTCGCACCGAACCCAACCATATTCGGCGAAAAAGTTACGTTGACGGCGACTCTTAATCCAATTTCGCCGGCGGTTGGTACCCCGAGCGGCACGGTCAGCTTCATGGACGGAACCACTGTGGTAGCGTCCGGAGTTGCGCTGAACGGCGGCCATGCGACCTTCACGACCACGTCTCTTGGCACTGGGTCGCATACGCTGATGGTCTCTTACTCGGGCGATGCGAGCTTTGCGGCAATCACTTCGAGCAGCGTCAGTGAGATTGTGAACCCTGCCACTCTGTCCCTGGCGGCAGTGCAGAACACCCTGACGATCAAGCAGGGACAATCCGGCTCGGATGGCCTCCAGGTGACGAGCCAGGGCCTCCTGAGCGGACCAGTGAGTTTTACTTGCTCAGGCCTGCCATCGCTTAGCCAATGCCAGTTCAGCCCTGCCACGGTGGCTGCGAGCGCCGTGCCCGCCAAGCTCTCGGTGACGATCACGACCAGCGGGGCCCAAATGGCAGGGCTGCTGCCAGCCAACGAACAAACTCCAGGACGGCCTGTTCCGTGGTCGAGCCTGGGCCTCGTAGTGCCGGCGGCGGTATTGCTTGGTTTGGGATCACGCCAAAGCAAGTTGCGCGCAATAGCCCGCATCGCCGTGGCCACGGTGGCAGCAGCCATGTTACTGAGCCTCGCGGCTTGTGGCGGGAGTTCTACTTCATCGGGAGGAACTCAGCCTGGCACATACAAGGTAATGGTCACGGCGACTTCGGGGTCGCTGCAAAGTTCGGCCCCCATCTCCGTCACGATCATGCAATAGAGGTGTCGCGGTAGCGAGGGTTGCTATTGGCCGCCTGCGACGGCCGGCCCGGAAATTCGGCCAAGGGGCACGCGGAGGGTGGCCTCCGGCTGGACCTGTACCAAACACTTATGCGAGTTGTACCCCGGTTCCTTGCCGGGTTTCTGGATCCATAGTCAAATGCGCAGTAGGAGAAAGCAGCGAACGAGCCGCCCTCTCCGAAAGCCACAAGGTTCCACCGGGAACCGATCCCCCTCGGAGGTTGGAGTCATGTTCCTAGAGAAACTCACCGCATGGACGCTGGTCGCCTTGTACTACTGCGTGGGCTGTGGAGTGATCCTGCTCGGACTTCGCGGCGCGCTGTAAATCTAAAATCCCGTTTGTTTCCTCGTGGCCGGCAACCTGAAAGGGTCTGCTGGCCTTTCCTCTTTGCGCCTCGATGCCTCCCCGGCGGCCTAGCTTTTCCCGGCCATAGCTCCCGAACGCTCCCGATAAAGTGACTTTTCGACCTGGGCAGTCATGAATTCCACATTGAGCGACTGGCCAAGAAACTCAGAAATGCGCGCCGATTCCACCGCAGGCTGCTGGACCACCGCCGGGTAGTCCACGTAGAGCACGCTCATATTGGGCTGCTCGGCCAGCCACTTCTTCACCTCTTTGAGGTGGTTGGTGAAGGCAGTCACCACCGATGCCTGGGGTGCGGGGGCTACTTCACGGCCCAACCGCTCGAGCATGCGGTTCTGCGAGGTAATCACTTCTTCGAGGGGGCGGCACATGAAGATTACCTGGTATTCAAACGGGCCCGGAAGCGAGCGCAAGAGCGCGGAAATCACCTTGACGACCTTGCCCTCGGCTGCGGCGATCGCTGTGGGAGACTGCGGGAGTGCCTTAGCAGATTCCCATTCGAGATAGCCTTTCAGGTTGTTCTCATCTGCGGAACGTAGCCCATCGGTGAGCGCAGGGATACCCCCTGCGACGATCATCTGCATCATCAGGGACGTCCCGGAGCGTGGGAGACCGGAAACAACAGTAATCATGAATACCTCGTCGAAAATCGTAATTAGTGTACCTTGCACGAAGTGTGCCATTCCAGAGAGGCCGAAATGGGTTGTCTTCTCAGCCGAACCAACAAGAATGAGCAGAATCGGCACCCGGGATGCGAAACAAAATGCGGCAACCAGAGAAGAAACGGACTTAGGGCGGTCTTCTCGTTGCAACTTTCTGCAGAGGGGCCTGCGACTATATATGGGAGTGATAAGCCGACTCACGCGCGGGAGTTTCAATGTGTTTTCTGCCAAAGAGTCGGGCATCAATTGACCACGCGCCGGGCCCGAGCATAGCTAACGTGAGGCCAAGTATCGCCAGCATGATTGGGATTAACGGGTCGCCCACACAGAGGCATGCAATCCAAACCTCGACGATTCCTAACAGCACTCCCGCCGCTGGCGTCCACAAGCCGGCGAGAAGGAATATCCCTGCCACGGCTCCAATTACTTGCGGGGCAGCTGACTGGAGCAGTGGGGCGTCCCCTTTGAGCACAATGGCAGAATGAAAGAGAACCGCGGCTGTGAGAAGCCTCTGAAGAAGAAGACCCAGGCCAGGCCAACCGCTGGCAAATGTTGAAAATAGGCGCTGCAAGAATACCCCTCTCACAGCCTACGGGACCAATAACATGAGCGAAACAGCTGAAGGCGGGGCCCGGATATCCTACTTTTGGGGGGCTATAGGTCAATAATTCCGCGCTTTAAGGCAATCGTAACTGCGTGGGACCGGTCATTCGCGCCAAGCTTTGAGAGTATGTTTGTGACGTGGCTCTTGACCGTTGCTTCGCCAATTGAGAGCTGATCGGCAATCTGTTTGTTCGCATTGCCGGCGGCGATTAACCTCAGGACATCGATCTCACGCACAGTCAATTCGTCATCCGCAGCATGTTGAGCTAACTCTGCTGCAATCTCGGGAGGAATGCGCTTGTGCCCAGCATGGACCGCACGGATGGTTTCCAGAAGTTCTCGATGCACATGTCCCTTCAAGATGTAGGCCCGAGCTCCTGCTCGGAGAGCACGCAACACTTGCACATCTCCTGTGTATGTAGTCAAAACGATGATTCGAGCGCCCGGAAACTCGCTTTGGATCAGACCGATTGCTTCGACGCCGTTGAGACCCGGCATCTGGAGATCCATGAGTGTTACGTCTGGGCGATACAGCCGAAACTTTTCGATGGCCTCTTGACCGTTAGACGCTTCGTCAACCAACTTCATGTCGGATTCGGCGTTTACCAGCGCCGCTATCCCCTCGCGGAGGAGAGCATGGTCGTCGACAGTAAGAATGCGAATCAGCCTACGGTCGTTGCTCATGGCTGATCACCTTGCGTAACAATTTCAATTTTGCGGAATCACCAGATCCTTCATAAGCAATGGATGCTGGAACCACCAACTGAACTTCCGTGCCCGCTCCGACTTCGCTCCAATAATCCAATTTTCCTCCGATTCGTTGCGCACGTTCTCGGACGCCGGGCAAACCCCAGTGTCCAGCGCGCCCGCCCGACTCAAGCACTGTCGGGTCAATACCCTTCCCGTCATCGCGGATGCGCACACGGAATAAATCATAGGCGTATCGAATTTCGGTTTCGATCTGACTCGCAGCTGCATGCCGAAAAGCATTGCGCAACAATTCGCGGGCGATTTGGCGAACCTCGTCCTGGCAGACGGGAGACAAGTCTTGCCGTTCGCCTTCTACAATCACGCGGAAGGCTGGTGCATCGCCATGTGTAACCTGCGTCGCCTGTTCCTGAGCCATCATGGTGATCGATTGGGCGAGATCGCTCTCCGCAGCCGACTCAGAACGCAGGCCCTGAATAGTGTCCCGGCTTTCCGCAATCGCTTCCTCCGTCCGATGGATCGCGCCATCGAGCGCTTGCATGGCCGCTTCGGGACGCCCGGGCAGCAGATTTCGGGCGGCTTGAAATCGGAACATCAGCCCATGCAAACTTTGGAGCAGCGTATCGTGCAACTCCCGCGCAATGCGGGTACGTTCGCCCACGCGCGCTTCGAGCGTCATGCTGAACTGCTGCGAGAGCTCGTGGAGCCGTAGTTGATAAAGCGCCCAGACAATTAGCAAGAAACCAGTGGCGAATAACACACGGAACCAAGTGGTCTGGAACCAGGCAGGCGCGATGAAGAACTCCAGACTCGCGCCGGCTTCATTCCAAATGCCGTCGTTATTCGACGCAATCACTCGAAACTGGTATTTCCCCGGGCGAAGGTCGCTGTAGAAAGCCTGTCGCCGTGTTCCCGGTTCCTGCCAATCTACATCGCGGCCTTCAAGTTTGTAGCGAAAGCGCACCTCCTGAGGAACAACGAAGCTCAGTGCCGTGTAGTCAATCTCCAGATCGCGTGTGAGCGGAGGAAGACGAAGATCGCTGTGGGGGGAGAAGCTCCGTCGGTCGGCCACAACATCTTCAACATGCACCGGTGGCGGTATCAAGTTCTTTCGCAGACGACCGGGATCTAACATTTGTAAGATCTGGCCGTTTACGAACCACAGTCGTCCGTCCGAAGACTGTACGGCCTGAGGCTTTAACGACGTCAAGCCCGGCTGCACACCGTCGAAAGCATTAAATACCTTAACTTTCACCAAGCTGTCCGGGTGCTCCCACCAACTATTCAACTCCGATTTTTCGATCGCGATGAGCCCGCATCGCGAATATAGCCAAAATGTGTCCTGGTGGTCGTTTACCAAGGCAAAGATGCCGTCGCAAGGTAGCCCATTGCGCGTGGTCAGGTTTCTTCGCACGCCATCCTTCCAGCGGGCGACCTCGTCCAGCGTTGTCCCCCAGACAGAACCATCCGGCTCTACCATGAGGTCTCGGATTTGCCGAGTGTTTCCGAACTCATTCGCAGCAAAGGTTTTCGTACTTCCGTCCTTGATTTGGACCAGATCCCCGTTCACCAACCCCAAAACGACGCCGCCCTGAGGGTTCGCAGCGAGCGTGTATGCAGTGGAGATTTGCGCGGACGTGAGTTGATCCCGAAATTTCAAGTCGTAAATACGATCAAGGTTCGGTCCGGCTCGAACCCAGATGTTGTGGTTTATGTCTTCGGTGATTGCGAAAACTATGCCGAGGGCGCTGCCATCGGGGTGGCGAACAGCGCGAAAGACCCCCTGAGCGTAAACCCAGAGTCCACTATCCACCCCCAACCAGATACGCCCAGCATGGTCTTCAAACAGAGTGGTTACGTTTCGGCCTGGAAGACCGTGTTCAGAGCGAATCGCCGACAGCTTGCCGTCGCGCACGGTGTCCAGCGCTTGGAAGTTGCCGACCCACACGGCGCCGTCGCGTGACGCAAGCACGGAACTCGCGCCTGCGGCCGATAAGCCTTCGCGCATGGAATAGCTAATGACTTGCGAGTCGCGCAGTTTGTCGATGCCCTCCGAAGTTACTACCCATAAGGTCCCCTCGACATCCTGGTAAAAATGCTCTACTGCATCACTCGACAGGCCATCCGTACGTCCCAGATGGTCGACATCATCACCCCGAACGCGAAAGACGCCGTGGTGGGCACTTCCCACCCACAGAGCGTTATCGCGGTCAACAAACAGCGTTGTAACATCTGAGTTGTTGACTGAGACTTTCGGAAGAGCGCGAGTGATCCACTTCCCCTGCTCGTATCGCTCTAATTGCATAGACGACGCTTTGCGATCGATCGCCGCCCAAACGGATCCATCTGCTCCGGTCGCAATCCCTCGTAGCGAAGCAAATGTTTCTGGACGTCGAGACTTGCTCACAAAATAGGTACTGGCTGACCCCGGCTTCCAGCGACATAGTTCCGTATAGCCACCAACCCAGAGTTCGCCGGACCTGCCCCTCGCGAGTCGGATCGCTAGGGGAAAGGGAATACCATCGGCTTCTCCATAACATCGCAACAGATCATCTTTGATTCGGCACAGAGGACCCATTCCGTCAGTCATCTGTGTACGGGTCAGCCAGACGGCACCTTCGGCGTCTTCCACGATCGATTCAATTCGCCCGCTTAGTTGCGCGTAGTTGAAGAGTTCGCCACCCTTCCACTGAGAAATGCTATAGCCTGTGCCGATCCACAGGCTCCCATCGCGTGCTCCGAGGAGAGAGAAGATTCTGGAATCAAGCAGGCGTTTGCCCGCGGGTGGTCGCCACGAGGTAAACCGAACGCCGTCGAAACGTGTCAAACCGATGTTCGTACCGATCCACAAATATCCGTCGGTGGTTTGTGCGATAACGATTGGCGATCCGCTAAACACTCCATCCTGTGTCCTCCAGGCGGTGTGCGCATACTGAGAGATTCGCCGGCCGGGATCGAGTGCGTTCGTGGGAAGACAGAAGAGCGCGACCAGCAGACATATCCCGAGAGTGCGCCAAAGCTGTGTGATCTTCGGCACAACTGTGCCCCTCAAGCAAATCTTCAGACGCTCGCCCGTCATCATTCATGGGGAACGGCTTTTGAGACAGCCATTATACGTCTGAGCTCCGGCCACGCCCTCTCAAGCAACGCCTCACAAATGGAGGTTCGGATCAGCTAGCCGATTCGGAACTCTCGAGGGATGGTCGGCCAGAGTCGGCTGCAGGTTAACCCGCAGCGATTTTTCTCTCT
>Ga0306920_100006454_pt1 | contig 15312 bp, 14 predicted proteins | sample flu12Cox44000170_FD_204666 | JGI IMG/M metagenome (GOLD analysis project Ga0306920, IMG submission 204666) | Lab enrichment of tropical soil microbial communities from Luquillo Experimental Forest, Puerto Rico - flux4day.12C.oxic.44.000.170 (v2)... | ecosystem: Environmental > Terrestrial >... | reverse complement strand
CACCCGCCGGCGCCTGTTGATGGCGGCGCATGCGCTGCGCGACAACAACGTGCTGCCGCCCGGTGTTGAAGACGCGGAAGTGTTTCGCAGGGGGCGCAGCGGCTACTTCATTAGCGACGACAGTAGCTCGTGGCAGGATCTCTATACGAAGCAACTGTCCGCGGCGGTGCATCCCTCGCCCATCCCGTTGCGGGCGGCTGAGTGAGGCTGCTGCCGCGCCAGCAGCATCAGGTCGGTCTATCTTGGTCGCATCGCCTACCGAAAACGATAGGCATTTCGGTTGGTTTCGCCGTTCGCACATGGCTACTAGATCGGGCGATATTTCAATGCCAACAACTGCTCCTTCGGAACCGGCCGGCTCAAAAGCCGACGACCGCCACTCACCACTGACCTGCGACGGCCGCCCGTTGACCAAGTGCGAGCTGGTCGAGCCGTGTCACCAGCGGCGCTTCTCGGGCTTCAGTATCCCGAGCCTTCCGAGGGCTCACCCCCAAGGGGCAAAAAATTCGCGTGACCGGGCCGGCTCATACGGGCCACAAGCAGTCATTGCCGCTGCTCGCGTGGCGGTCGCGGCTTGCCGTTTTCACAACGTAAGCCGACGCAGGAGCTCACGCGCGAACTCTGAAAGCGAATCGTCGCGCGCTCCCATGACCACGATGCGGTCACCACGACGGGCCAACTTGACTAAGCTGTCGCCGCACGCACTCCGATCTGGAAGGGCCAGGGCCTTTCGACCACGTCGTTCGATCTCGCGAACGATGTCACTGCTGCCGACGCTGCGGTCGACGGTGCCGCCGAAATAGATGGGCTCGGGCATGAGCAGAACATCATCACCATGCAGACGGTTCGCAAAGCAGTCGACCAAGGCGTCCCTCATTAAACGAATCGGGCCATAACCGTGTGGCTGAAACATCACCAGCAGGCGGCCGGGAAACGCGTGCATGGTTTCGAGAGTGGCCGATATCTTGTCAGGGTTGTGGGCAAAATCGTCAATCACCGTTATTTCATTTACGGTGCCTACGACCTCCAGTCGCCGACGGATGCCACTGAACTCACCGAGATAGGCCGCGGCGTCTGCGAGGGCCACGCCAGATGTCTTTGCTACACTCAGCGCGGCGAGCGCGTTGGCAACATTGTGCAGCCCCGGAACTTTCAGATGCACCTCGACGACCTCACCTGTATCGCGGGCCTTCACTTGAAACGCGATCCCGGTCGGGGACCGGACCGGCGAAAACGCGAGGAAATCGGCTTGCGCAGCAGCCAGACTGTAGGTCGCCGCTCGACCCGGCCTCAAATCGGGCAGGAGTGCAGCGGTTTCCGCGTTATCGAGATTCAGCACCACTGTCTCCGCCTTGGCGATGAAGCCTCGGAATAGACTGCGCAGTTCGTCCAGCGATTTATGGTCCAGGGAGATGTTGTTCACGATCGCAACGCGCGGCTCAAAAAACGCAATCGAGCCGTCGCTCTCGTCCACTTCACTTACGAACGCCTCGCCCTCGCCGATCCTGGCGCTAGCGAAAGGTGAGTCCATCGCAACGAAGTTCTTCATATCAGCGCCGTTCATAATCGTAGGACTCTTTCCGGCGCGATGCAGAATCCAGCCGATCATGCCGACTGTCGTGGACTTTCCGCTTGTGCCGGCAACGCCGATGCTCAAGTCGGCGCCGTTGAAGAGTTCGGCGAGAAGCCTCGCCCGCGTGGTAACGACGGCGCCGATACGGCGCGCGGCTTGCACGTCGCGGACCGTCTCCTCGACAGCGGCGGAGGTGACTAAAATCTGACCAGCCCGGCGAACACCACTGCCATCCTGTGGATGCAGCAGCACGCCACGCGCACGCAGAAAATCAAATCTTTCGGCACTGCGCCCTTGGTCGAGTGCGCGGTCAGAGCCCTCAACCCGCCCGCCCCTGGCTTGGATGATCAGAGCGAGGGGCGTCATGCCACTACCGCCGACGCCGCAAAAAAAGTAATCTCCGAGTCGGGACATCGGCGGAATCTACGAGCGTTGCCGATAAAGTGCAACTCAGGCGAGGCGCTTGGATGGGTAAGGCGAAGTGCAGGATCGGCGTAGTCGCACCAGCTTCGCGCATGTCTCCGGAAGTCGCTGAAAAAGTGCGTACGTTGGCCGGATCGCTGTACCCTGACGGGACGCCGGAGATCTTCTTCCATCCCCAATGCTTCACCTCGTACGGACATTTTGCGGGCGATGACGAAACGCGCGCACAGGCCTTCCTCGATATCGCTAATGACGAGAGCTACAACGCGGTATGGTGCGCCCGTGGCGGTTACGGCTCCTGCCGCGTGGTGGAGGCGGTCATGTGCGGGTTGACGGAGCCGTCTCGACGAAAGGCCTACCTGGGCTACAGTGATGCGGGCATGCTGCTTGCCGCCTTGTACCGGGCTGGGTTCAAGACGGTGGCGCACGGTCCCATGGCACAGGACATTCTCCGAAACGAGGGTGACACGGCGATTGGGAGAGCGCTCGCCTGGATTATCGATCGGGCGCCCGAGGCGTTGGAGCCGACAGCGAGGGGCGCGATGAAGACAGCAGCGTTCAATATGACGGTCCTTAGCCAGTTGCTCGGCACGCCGCTCCAACCTCCCCTCGAAGGGCATGTGCTCATGTTGGAGGAGGTGGCGGAGGCATTGTATAGGATTGATAGGTCGTTATTTCACATCACCAGTAACTGCGAGATCAGGCGCGTCGCTGGCATCATGCTTGGCCGTTGCAGCGACATCACCCCGAACGAACCGGATTTTGGAATAAACGAAGAGGAAGTCGCCCGCTACTGGTGCCGGAGGTCTGGCATTCCATGGTTGGGCCGTGCCGACATAGGGCACGACGCTGACAACAAGGTCGTGCCCTTCGGAGGAACCGTCTTATAACTCCAATGACTTCACCGAACGTGACTTGCGCCAGATCAAAAGCGCGGCCAAACAAGAGCACGCCAAAGAAAATCACCCAGACAACCGAGATCGCAGCCCGCGCTGCCGAAGCCTTAGCGCCAGAAGTCTTTGAACCATCCGACGCAAGCTCCGAATATCGAACAGTGTGTTGAATATTGCGGTGGCCCAGCCAGGCTTGCAGCGCTCGGGCAGGCCGAACAAAGTGGGAGCCACGTATGAGCAAAGATATCGACGAGCTGACGGCGCTCAATAAGGACTACGTCGATTCGGTGCAGCGCTCGGACGTTGAACGATTTGACGAGATCCTGGCAGCGGATTTCTATTGTTCGAATCCCGACAAGTCACTGGTGGACCGGGCCGCGTTCCTAGAACAGACCGCGCAGCCAGTCGCGATCAGGAACCTCAAAGCGCATGACGTGAAGATCCGCGTGCTGGGCGACTTCGCAATCATCCATGCGGCGACGAGCTACACAATGCCGGATGGCCAAGAGGCACATGGCCGCTATACCGACTGCTGGGCAAGGCAGAATGGCAAGTGGCTCGCCGTCTCGGCGCATGTGTCACGGTAGTATTTGGGATTGAAGGCCGCTGACCCCGGGGGCAAAAATCGTCGGCTAGAAGACGTCCGGTTTATGCCCCGAGCAAGAATTGTAATCATTGAAGGGCCCGAGAGCGCGAGCTCAATCACTGGGCATACGAAATCTGATCCTCCGTAACCACTCGCTCAATATTCTCTGATTTGCTCTTGATGCGGTATCTAAGAAGTCCGTCTGCCTCAATGGGCATACATTGAACGATCGTGTAAATCATTGGTGGCTCAGGTACAGCACGACCTTGTGGCCCTTGAGGCCGGTGGAGAACTTCTTCATTCACCTTATAGGCATATGACATGTGTCTGCCTCCAAAAATCTACGGCTGCTGTACCGTAGACCCGTCAATCCTTCGCCTTCAGTCGCGCTTCATTTTCGGCAATAAACGTACGTATCTCATCAGACATATTCAGAAGCTTCAGCCACTGCTCTTTATATAGCGTCACTGGAAAGCGTCCCATTCCGTAAACTGAGACGGCACCCTTTTCACTTACCTTCATACGGTTGCCGTCGGAAGTTCCTTTTTTGAGAGCCGCGTTCTCCCGACGGAGACGTTCGAGCTCAGCTTTCGTATCTTCATCGGACATGAATTTCTCCTCTTCGTTGGTATCATCTTATCACGCCGCTCGCCGCTCATAGCTAGCCCACGTTCCTACCGTGGAACTTTGTCGGTGAGATCAACGGCGCGAAGTTTCGTGTTGATCCAGATCAACCCATGTTCGCTGAGGCGATATGCGTACACATAGGGTGCCTGAAAGCCTTAACCCCCTCAAGCGGCAATGACGCTGTCGCAATTCGTGCATCTCCTGTTCCGTCCCACGAATAAACATTGCGTTGCATCTAAAGCCGATCGCTAAATTTTATGACCAGCGCCACCGAGCGAGGTGGGCAATGAAAAGAAAAGATCGGATTAGCGAACGCGAGTATCAGGGCCGTCTCGAGACTTTGCTGAAGAGCGCTTTCAACACGCAACTACAGCCGCTGAGGTCGCTCAAGACCGCAACCAAAAAGCGGAGAGCGCTGAAAAAGATGGTGGCAAAGAATTCTGGGTTCACGAAATCAAGCACGACGGCTTCCGGCTGATGGTACCCCCGGCCGCGCTTAGCGGGCTGTGAGCGACCCCTCCACACCAATCCACGGTTTCGCACAGGGCAGGGCCTCATGCGGTGCAACGGGCCTACCCGACCCCCGGGGTCAAAAATCGTCGGCTCGCACGCGTGCGATCAGCCCCACGCCTTCGCTCCCGACCGCCTAGAGCGACCCCGCCGCCAAGATTGAAATGGTAGGGATTCTTGCTTGGCCGCGACCACGGCGTTGCAGACCTTGCGGCGGCGGTCCCAGCGCAGATGCTCGTCCTTCCTTCTTCTCAGCGCCGGTGGGCCTCCAAGAACTCGAGCAAGGACACCGGCACCTCATCGTACTCAACGAAACGTCGGCGTAACTCGTCCGCAATCTCCACGGTCACGTCACGGGACCAGCCTTCCGCAGTATTGAAGGCGACGATGCGTACCGGATTTTCATATTGCCCTTCGAGCAGGTTGCTAACCGTTGTCGAGCGGTTAGCTTCTTCTTCGTCGGTTTCACGCCACGCCCTACCGGACCGAGGGCCGAAATCGTCCAGCACAAGATAGATGTCGCTCTGTGTATTGTCGGGTACGAGTGAAGCCGAACGCGGCACGACGCAACTCCTACAAAAATACGCACACCTTCAATTATCGTAGATTGCGGCTTGGATTTGTGTTCAGTTTTTGCTCTCATTACAGCCCTTCTGGGAAAGATGAGAGGCGGCGATGCCGCAAAGTGGACTTCGGGACTCAGCGGCGACATGTCCGCTTTCGGCCACTTCCGGACTCATGCACTGCAGCGAAATGCGTCTTCATTCGATCAGCTCATCGGCGATCTGTTGGAGGTGCATGGGCACGGTGAGACCGAGCGTCGTGGCAGTCTTCAGGTTGATTGCCAATTCGTACTTGGTCGGCTGCTGGATCGGCAGCTCGGCCACCTTCGCGCCCTTCAGAATCCGATCGACGTATGACGCCGCCCCCCTGTAGAGGTCGAGCAAGGAAGCGCTATACGACATCAGGCCGCCATCGACGGCAAAGTAACGATATGGATACATCGCAGGCAGTCGTCGATCTGCAGCCGCGGCAATGATTGATTCGCGGTATTGGATCGTAACAGGGCTTGGAAACACGATAACCGCGCCATTCGGCTCGCGTGCAAATACTGCAACACGTTGTTTGATTTCAGCAGCATCGCGCACGGCGGCCGGCGTCAACTGTACTCCGAATGAGGGCGCAGCAGCCTCAATCGGGCGCAGATAAGCCGCCCATGTTGGATTGGCCGGATCAAAAACCACCGCGAATCTGCTGATGGCAGGCGCACATTCCTTCAGGAGCTGTAGCCACTTTCCACCGACCGAAAACTCAAAATTAGTGAAGCCGGTGATGTTGCCCTCCGGCCGTGCTAGGTTTGTGACGAAGCCGGCTGAAACTGGATCGGCAACTTGCGCAAAAATGATCGGTATCGAGAGAGTCTGTTGTCGCAGCGCGGCGGCCGCCGGCGCCCCGATGGCAAAAATCACGTCGGGGTGCCCTTCAACCAGCTCGGTTGCTAGCATCAAAATACGCATTGGGTCGGCGTCGGCAAAGCGCAAGTCGATCCTAACGTTGCGGCCACCAGCCCAGCCCAGTTCTTGCAGGCGCTGCGTGAACGCCCTGATCAAACTCTGAATTTCAGGATCACTCTCTGCAAGCGCGCTTAGACAGCCGATGCGCCGAACGCGGTCGTCCTGCTGCGCGCGTGCGGCGAGCGGCCAAGCCACCGCCGAGCCTCCCACAAGCGTAATGAAGTCGCGCCGTCTCATGGAGCGCCCCCTACGGACCGACGACTGTAGCCTATCACATTGCCCGGCGCTGGAAGCTATGCTTGCGGTACGGCAATCAGGGGCCAAATGTCCGCTTTGGGTCATTTGCAAACATTCTCGGATGTTTGGGCGATGTCCGCTATTCCCCTGAAAGCGGACATGGATCAGCACATGCGATCTCGCAGCTGCTGTCAGTTGTTTTTCTTTGCGATGGCCATGGCGCGATTTTTGATGGCCTCGGCGTCTTTCGGATCGAGCTTGAGCACCTGGTCGAAGTCTTGAATAGCCCGATCGTATTGACCTTGGTCTATGTAGGCGCGACCGCGATTGTTGAGGGCATCGCGGTAGTTCGGATCAAGCTTGATCGCCAAGTCGAAGTCTTGAATGGCGCGGTCAACTTGGCCGATCTCGTAGTAAGCACCGCCACGATTATTGAGGGGAATGGCCTCGTTCGGATCAAGCTTGACCGCCTGGTCGTAGTCCTGGATGGCGCGATCATATTGGCGCTTCGCGAAGTAGGCATTACCGCGATTGCTGATGGCTCTGATGTAGTTCGGATCGAGTTTGATTGCCTCGTCGTAGTCTTGGATGGCGCGGTCCAATAAGCCTTTGTTGTGATATGTGAGGCCGCGACTGTACAAGGCTTCGACGTAGTTCGGATTGATCTTGATCGCCTGGTCGAAGTCTCGAATGGCACGGTCGGATTCGCCCCGCATGCCATTTGCAATGCCACGATTGTTGTAGGCCGCGGCGAATTTCGGATCTATCTCGATGGCCTTGGTGAAATCGGCGATGGCGCGGTCGAGATCGCCCTTGTTCCGATATTCGACGCCACGGTTGGCGTACGACACCGCATCATGCGGATACTGACGGATAGCTTGGTCGCAAGCATGGATCGCGGCATCGCCGCTCAACTTCTCGCAGTCTCGCTTCGCATCGGCCAACGCCGCGCGGGTTGATCCGATCAGCAGAAACGAAAGAAGCGCCAAAAAATATACCTTGAACATGCTTGTCCCTAGAACGCGCTCCCTGTCAGACGCCGTTCCACGCGCTCGCCAGCCACCTAATCCCCGCCAAGTCGTAACCGACCCAATCAAAACATAGGGCGGAGATTCCCGCCAGTGCGCTCAGGTGGGCTTCCGCCCAATACCGACGATGTCCGCTTTGGATCATAAGCAGACATCGGCGCACGCCCGCCTAATGTCCGCTTTACCCCCGAAAGCTGACATCGGCTGAGCGCATTGATGATGTCCGTTAAGGGCCAAAAGCGGGCATCATCACAGCAGCAAAAAAGGCCGCCCAACCGAGGCGGCCTGGCCTGCTCAATGTATTCGCGCCGCACGAAATATCCGGCGACCGTATGTCGAGGTTAAAGCGCTGCCGCAGCTTTGCTCTGAAGATCGGGCCCCTTCACGGGCCCCAATGATTCCCCCGCTTTGCCGGATTTGAGTCGCATTGCGACCTAGGTCGCGGCTGATGGTCATGCGCAGGCGCGGCCCAACACCGGGGGTCTTTATGTCCGGCCATCTGCGATATTGCTTCGCGGCTTTTCTCCTTCTCGCCGGTTTCTCCACTTCGCCTGCATCTGCAAATCCCTTCGCCGCCTTGTTCAGCACCGCTCCCGGAGATGCCACCGCGCCCCCTCCCGGAGACGCCACCGCGCCGGCTCACGCCGAACAAGAGTGCCTGCGCCAACCAGGCAGGGCGACCGACGGCCAGCACTGGGTCTATCGTCTCGACGGCCCCCGCAAATGCTGGTTTCAGGTCGCCGAGCGGAGCGCCACCGTGAAGAAGCCGGCGCATCAATACGCCGCGAAGCAGCGCGTCGTCGCTCCCGAGGAGAATGAGGCCGCGCAGCGAAAGCCGAAGGCGGTCGTCGGGGATGCGCGTGCGGAGCTGCTGCCCGCCGCACCGGCGGAAACGTCCCAGCCGACGCCATCTGTGCGCGTGCTCAAGGTGGTCGATGCAGATTCCGTCAGCGCTACGGGGGCCGCGACGCTTGTGCCGCTGGCACCCGTCGTCGCTAAGCCTGCCACCGATCAGCTCACGCCGGACTATCCCACGCGGCGCCCGGTCGACATGGAGACCCCTTTGGCGACGGCGCCTTCTGCGAGCGATACGGTCGCCTCCTCCGCGCCTGCGGCAACCTCGCTCGCCGTTCCCATCGCTGAGGCGATCGACGAGGAGCGTGGGTGGATGATAACCTGGCTCGGCGTGCTGCTGATGGGGTTGGGGTTCATCTCCCTCTTAAGCTCGAGCGTGACCCTTCGGGGGCACCGTGCTGGTCGGGCGATTTCTCGGTCCGAGGACAAGTCGGCGGCGAATCGCCGGACTTCCTCAGTGTGGGAAGAAGCGGACCAAAGGCCCGACAATTTCCATGTCACAAGGCGACAATCGGTGATTGTCGGACCATCCCCTAGAAGCGGACGTTCATACACGCCGCGACCCTTAGAGCAGTCCAGCAGCGTCTAATGTCGGTTGCGAGCTCGCACCAGCGGTGTGCCCCGCGTCGCCACCTCGGAACAGAGCGCGTGATGCGCATGGCACTACCGGTTAACGTTAACCACGTATTCATTCTTTCCAATCCTGTACCTAGCCATCATTGCGCGCCTTCCGTTGGCTAAGCTGTTTGTTGCGATAGCTCGTCATAGCAAAGTTTGAGCGATAAAATAGTGATCGTGATCGCACCTGCTGCTCCTGGCTGTCGTAGCGGTTATGATGCCGGATTTCCGGGGATTATCCGCTACTCGTTGCGGCCCTGTAGGGGTTTGCCGGCGTCATCGACTGAACTTTGAAATCCGCCATTGCTTCGCGGAGAAACCTAGGGGGATGGGGTGAAGATGCCGCGGAGACTTGTTGTATTAGCGGCGTTGTGCGGAACGGTCGTTCTCGCCGGTTGGGTCGGGGCCGAGGTCACCGGTCTCGGTTCGTTCGGCATCGAGAGTACCGGAGCGCCGCTCGAGGTAACATCTGTGACCGCCCGCGCCGAACACGTCGACGCACCCCGGGCAACAGCACTGGGCGAGCATGGTGTCTCCGTTGCCGATATCGCGAACGGCGGCGTCGCTTTGCCCGACTCTCCTCCGCTGTCGCGGCCAGCCACGCCACCCCTGCTTTTCGCAGCGGTGAGTCCAACCAATCCTGTGCAGAACGCCGCCAGGCCGGCCGTAAGCTCCGAAGCTCTCGATACGTGCCCTGAGCAGGACGTCTGCATCGACCAATACCTCTGGTCGCTGTACGAGCGGACGCCAAAGGTCGACACCGTCAAGGTGGAGGAGCGGATCGAGGTGAAGGTCAAGAACAAAGGCAAGACGCGGACCGTCGTCAAAACTGTGACGAAGTATGTTACTGAGGACTTCGGGTGGAAGGATCCGAGAGCCGCGCAGAAAGCCGGCATGTCGTTGAAGGACTACGTGATCGGAGGCATGGATCGGGACTTCAGAGCGAAACTGTATAATGCGCTTCGCGCGATGGACGAGGCCGGATTTTCGCCTGGCATCACCAGCGGATTCCGCGACGACTACCGGCAAGAGCTCGCAAACGGCAACAAGGCTGCGCCGGACAGCTCATACCATGGCGGGAGCCGCCGCGGTGGCTATGGCCACGGGCTTGCGGCCGATCTCGTGAGCGTGAAGGGCGAGACGCGTGCTGAGAGATGCGCGTGGAGTGAAATCTTGTGGAAATGGATTGACGCGCACGAAAAAGAACTCGCGATTGGGCGGCCTTATCTCGACAAGGATCCACCGCATGTTGCGCCGATTGATGGCAAAGAATATGCCGATAAACGCAGCGCGGCGACGGCGCGACCCGCCGGATTGAAAAAGCCATCGCGGTCGATTGATGGCAAAGAATATGCCGATAAACGTAGCGCGGCGACGGCGCGTTGAGTGTCGCCCAAGCCAACCGAACGTCCTTTCTCCGCGGGGTCCGAAATATTCCTCGCCATCGCAAGGCCGGGGTGGGGGCCAAAAAATTTCGTCTTTCTGTCATGTTCGCACCTTTTATGGGACCTAGCGATGACCTTTGCATCGGAAGCGCATAAAGGGGGAGACATGGCAAAACCGGCAGTGATTGTGGTGGGCGCGGACAAGGGCGGGTCGGCAAGACTACGGTATCGCGGACCTTGCTCGACTATTTCAGCGCCAATAACGTGGCGACCCGTGCCTTCGACACAGAATCCCCACGCGGGACCCTGAAGCGGTTTCATCCCGATGTCACCGAGATCGTCGACATCTCCGCGACCGCGGATCAGATGAAGATCCTTGATACGCTGAATGCGGTGATCCCGTCGGTTACCGTGATCGACGTCCGCGCCGGCCTGCTGTCGCCGTCGCTCGTCTCGCTGCGCGACATCGGCTTTCTCGAGGCGGCCAAAGCCGGCGAGATTACCTTTGCCGTCTTCCATATCCTGGGCCCGTCGATCGCCTCGCTCGACGAGATCGCGGAAACCGCAAATTTCATGACCGGTGCAAAGTATTTCCTGGTGAAGAATTTCATCAACAATACAAGCTTCTTCGAGTGGGACCATTCGACCTACAACTCCTATTTCCACCGCATCAAGGATGCGACCGAGCTGACCATCCCGAAACTCGACGAAATGGCCTTCGAGCAGGTCGAGATCGCCTCTGTCCCGTTCCTGAAATTCGTCGCCAACAAGGGCATCCATGACGAGGCAGTGAACAATTCATTTGTGCTGCGCGGCTATGTCCGACATTGGCTCGCCAATATCTGGAGCCAGTACGACCGCATCAAGCTGACCGACATCGTCGGATCCACCAAATTGGGACGCGAGCAGAAAGGCGAAAAAATAATTGAAAACATGATTGGGCCCGGGCTTCGGCGCGCAACCGGATAGGGATTTCGATTGGTGTAACCGGCGCGCCCGACCTACATTGACCAGTCAGAGTACCCTCCACTTATGCGGAAGAACTCCGCCGCGGCTGCTTGGCTCTGTGCAGGCCGCACACAAACCGCGCCGGGTTTTTTGCGATCCGGCCCAAATGGAAACGGCTCATGATTTTGGGTAAGCGCGGGACCGGATAGCTCCGCCGGGATCTTCAGCCGAACAGCTCTTTCCTAATTGCTCTAAGCCGCTGGCCTGCGGCGCGCTGCAACGCGTCTGCTTCTTTGTGTGTGATCTTGTTGTCGATGATCCTGTCCCATGAATCAAACAAAAGGTCTCGGAGTTGGTATAGGTCCATGGTCTCGATGTCCTGAAGCAGCTTTGCCACTTTAGGGCTGCCATCAAGTAGCGCAGGTGCTTCCTCGCCATCGCGTATAATGCCCGGCAGCTCATGCACCTTCACGTCGGACCAATTTATCCCGCTAGTGCAGTATTTGGTTTCCAACCTTTCGCTCAAATGCTCCCTCCCAATTCACGCAGTCAGCCGTGCATTAGTCCAGGCCCCGCCAAGGGAAGGGAATGCCGACCGCGAGACAATTGTGACAGTGAATCAATTAACAATTAGCCCTACCCGCAACCGGGTGACGCGCATAACGCGAAAAGCCCCGAGCGCGTCCGGTCATCGCCCGGTTAGGGAACGAATTGAGCCGATGTCGGTTATTAGCTGCGTATGTGAAATATTGGAAGCGCCCCCACGGCCCCTGGCAATGCAATCCCCTTGGGAATGGAAACGGATCGGTAATTTTGGTTCGTTGCGCGAACGGGACCAGTTCGTCGCATGGATGCGAGGCCAGATCACAAACGGCATAGCCGAAGAGATAGATGCTCCAGCCGATGCCGGCGAACGATGGTTCAGGCATACCCCGACCGGTTCACTTTGGCGTCTAATATCGGATGAAAATCCGTATGGGCCCGGCTTCTGGCCTGCCAAATGAGAATGACATGGCCGTATAAGACTACTTGCCGCAATTTGACGGAAACGCACCGCACCGAAGCCCGATCATCGGATCATCGCCCGACTGCCGTTTCCCCGGTGTCTCTCTACAGGTAGAGACGTAAATTCCCCAATGATGTCGCGCAACCAATCCATTTTCCGAACGGCGACGTCCGTGTGCCCATAGGGGATCTCGATGCCATCCTCAGCGAAGGCGTCAAGGATTGCCATCGATAACTGCGTGCGAACGCTCCCGGCTTTGTTGATGTCGCCAACAAACGTATAAAGAGTAAACTTAATACTTCCGGGGGAGAATTCGTCCAGCGTCACCACTGGTTCCGGTGTTTTTAGAACGTCTGGATTGCCGCCGGCCACCGTCAGCAGCACGGCCTCGACCTGACGCGCGTCACTGCCGTATGCAACGCCAATCGGAATAGCAATGCGGCGAACCTTGTTCCGGAACGTCCAATTCTTCACCTTCTCCGAGATGAAGTAAGAGTTGGGAATGAGAACATTCGCGCCGTCGAATGTTTCCAGTTCAGTTGAGCGTACGCTGATTTTGCGCACGCAACCTTCCTCGCCGCCGACGACCACCAAGTCTCCGACGCTAATGGGACGTTCCACCAACAAAATGAGACCGGAGATAAAATTATTGACGAGGTTTTGCAGGCCAAAACCGATGCCAACGGATAACGCACCGGCGATGATAGCAATGCTGGATAGGCTGAAGCCAGCGTAGGAGAAAGCCGCCAAGGCCGCGATCACAATTCCGGTATAGCCGATCCCGGTGCGGATCGAGTTCCGTACGCTGCCGGAAATGCCAGCCGGCATTAACACCCGCGCGTCGAGCCAGCCTTGAAACAGCCGTGCCGCCGCGTAGCCGATCCCGAACACAAGTATCGAGGCCAATAAGGCCCCGATGGTTACCTCGGTGTTTCCGATGTGAAATCCAAAAAATAGCTGCCGATACCATTCTTTAATGTCTGGCCAGCTGTAACCCCATTGCAGCATAATCAGCGGCACCGACATGGCCAACACGGCAAATTTCAAGAACAAGCTGATGGGCAAGGCCAGTTGTTCGCGGCGTCCACGCTCCAAGCCAGCACTTTTCTTGAGCGAGCCGCCTACAATTGTTCCATCGTCGCTCAGTCCTTGCGCGAGACCATCAACCCACAACAACAGAAGATACACGAGTGCGAGAATCGATCCTGTCACGATCAATTGCTGCCCCAGAAAGCGAGCCAACGGCAAATAACCGGTGACCGCGCACACGACAATTGCACCAACAATGGCCCACACCACGGTTCGCATAAGTGCGAACAAGCGCGGCGGTGCAGTCTCCTTCGTCGTGGCCAAAGGTGTTCGGAGGAGCGCAACAACAAGACCAGCCATGAGGAGACTGGAAGGCAAGGCAACGGCGATCGTCAGCGCAAACGGTGCTTGGATTAGCCGAGTGGTCAAATACAGCAGCGTGGTAACGCTATAGGTGAAGGCGAGTAAGATGACGAGGCAACACAGGCGCATCGCTCCCGAGTCCGAAGTCGCAGCGAGCCGCCATCGCCGTGCTCTGGGTGCAAATACGGCGCTGGCAAGTGCCCCAACCGTGAAGACAATCACAACGGATTGGGCAATAGAATAGAACAGCCAGTCGACAGGCTCAGGCAGGTCCTGTGTGTAGGCGATCATGCCATACAGAAAGGCGATTGGAACTACTATCGGAAGCGCACGGAAAAAAACCACTCCCGCCGCCGAGTACGCGCGCCGCCAGGATGGTGGCGGCTCGGTGGTTTCTTCGCAGCGACGTAATCTGCGAATTCCTCTCCAGCTCGCAAATCCGAGAAGTAAAGAGAGTAGCAGCGCCTCAATGGCGAAGTATCCGATTTCATCAGGATCTCGAACATCGCGCCACCAATTTGCGATCAAGTCGACAAGCTTGCTTCGCGCCGACGGTACGTATTCTGGTAATTTAGCCCAGGTCTCGTAAGCGTAAACACCGGGGATCGGTTGGAACAAAATGGAGGTGAAATTTTTTCGGCGAATGTCCTGAATCGCGTTTAGTAGATTATCAATGCGAAGATTGGTCGAATCAACAGCGGTTTTCCCCCCCGACAGCAGACTTGAGTGATAATTCAATTCGGCGCGGGCAAGCGCGGCTTGCTCGGGCTCAGGTGGCTGACCCGCGGCCGGGGCGGGACCAAGGAGATTGGTCTGCGCCTTGTCAGTCTTGAGCCGCGGCTGAAGCTGGCTCCAGGTCTCCTCAACCTGCGAGCGGAGCCGCTGCAATCGATCGCGAAACTCATTGAGCTCTAGATATCGCAGACGAGGGCGGCCAAGATCGGTCTGGATCTGGTCTAATTCGCGCTGCCAGCCGGTGGTCGTTGCCTGGAGATCGAATCCCAACTCCCGATCCAGGCGGCTGGCGATTTCCGTTGTGTTGATCCGCGCGTCGGCCGGCTGTGCCGAGGCCCCGGTGTCGCTCGCATGCGTCGCAGTGATCGCCTGCGGCGAACCCTTTTCACTCGGCGTCGTCGAACGAGTCTGCGCGCACACACCACTCGCTAGCAATGTCACAGCAAGTGCGGACAAGCCGAGGAAATTCACTGTCCGCACAGTACGTCGGAATAAGCCCGCCATCGGCCTCCTCTTGAGTTCCACCCTCAGCTCGAATTGCCTAGGCGCTGATCGAGGGCAGAATATGGCGGGTCATGGCCGAGATTCCCGCCAGACGCTCAGGTAGGCTTCCGCCAATACCTGCGATGGTTGGGTCATTTGCGGACATTCAGCGAGCCTGACCGGATGTCTGCTTTACCCCCCAAAGCGGACATCGATCAGCACGGTCGTAATGTCTGCTAAGGGCCAAAAGGCGACATCGACGGTTATTCGATCACCTCGTCGGCGCGGGCAAGCAGCGTTGGCGGCACTGTGAGACCGAGCGCGTAAGTGGGTCGGCTGCAAGACGGGCATTTCCGCTGGATTTGAGCCCTTTAGAATTTGCCCGACGTAATCCCCAGCTTGGCGGTACATCCAACTGATGCTCGGACCATAGCTCAGGAGGCCACCAGCCACGGCGATCTGCTTCACAAAGCCCATAGCCAGCACCCTGTTCCTCAGC
>Ga0306920_100006453_pt1 | contig 15314 bp, 9 predicted proteins | sample flu12Cox44000170_FD_204666 | JGI IMG/M metagenome (GOLD analysis project Ga0306920, IMG submission 204666) | Lab enrichment of tropical soil microbial communities from Luquillo Experimental Forest, Puerto Rico - flux4day.12C.oxic.44.000.170 (v2)... | ecosystem: Environmental > Terrestrial >... | reverse complement strand
GAGACCAGATCTTTCTGCGCCAGGGCGTCGTAGCGCTGAAAGTCGAGCCCGCTGCGAGTCTCGTCGGCCGCGGCGCGGTCCAGGTCGGCTTGCGCGGCGGCGATATCCTCTTTGCGGTAGCCGTTCTTCCGCATTTCGTAGTCGGCCCTGGCTTGCTCGGCGGACGCCCGCGCTTCCGCGATTTCTTCCGCGCGGTAGCCGCGCTTGGCCTTTTCCGCGTTGGCGCGCGATTGCTCGAGCGAGGCCAGCAGCTCTTGGTCGTCAAAGGTAACCAGCAACTGGCCGGCTTCCACGTGGTCGCCTTCACGGACCAGCACCTTGTCGATGCGCCCGCCGATCTTCGAGCCCACGCGGATGTTGCGAGCTTCCACGGTGCCGGAACCCTGCAAAGCGGTATCTTTGTGAAACCATCCGCCGTACAGCACGCCGACCGCGACAGCCACCGCGGCCACGAGGGGAACAAGCAAAAGTCGCTTGGCCTTCATTTTCGCTTCACCGTAACGGCCCTTTTGGGCAGAGGACGCGGCCCTCGCGAGCCAATACCCTCCCAAAGCATGTGCAGCGCGGTTTCAATGCGCCGGGTGAGCGAGCCGTCTCCGACGAGCGACCAAAACATCAGCGTACCGAACACCATCTGCCGCCAGACCTGGGCAATCTCTTCGGCCGGCAGGTCGGTGCGAATCTCACCGCGTTCCTGGCCATGCCTGATGAGCTGCCCGAGGAGCGCGCGATTGCGGTCGTGGATGCGCAACATCTCGCCGCGCACCGGAACAGAAGAGAGGTTCGCCTGCAACAGCGCTCGGATGATGGCCGGATTCCGGATCGGTTCCTCGGTCATGCGCAGCACCAGCGAGCGCAGCACGTCGATCATGGGCTGATCGGCGGTTTTAACTTCGCGAATGACCGCCTCGAGCTTAGCCAGCTGCATTTCGCCGAAGGCCATCAAGATGTGTTCCTTGCTGGGGAAGTAGTTGAAGAATGTGCCCTTGCCGACATCGGCGGCTTCGGTAATGTCTTCGACGGTGGTTTCCGCGTAGCCTTTGGAGGCAAAAAGGCGCAAAGCGGCACGGAACAGGCGCTCCCGCAGTTCGGCGCTGCGCCGCTCGCGGCGGGAGAGTTCGGCCGGCCGGCCGGGAACGGCGGCGGACAGGGAGGAAGGGAAGAGCGTCATGACCTGCACTCATTCATGACTATAAGTCATTATGGGGTCATGCGCAACCAAAAACCGCGGCCGCCTTCCTCTGTCGCGAGGCAAGACGCTGCGGCCGGGCCTCCCTAAAACGGCTACTTCAGCGAATTGGGATCGGAAAGATTTTTCGGCGTCTTTTGGTTCAGGTAGGCGACCATTTTTTGCGCCGGCGCAGGCACCGGCACCGCGCCTTTGAAAATGATATCCTGAGCACCGATTTTTTTTCCGTATACGCTCTCGTTCGCTCCGTTGTCCGGGCGAACGGTGGAGCCAGCAAGAGAGATGCCGGCGAACAGGCCCCGCGCCCGGGAGTAGGTCAGGATCTCGGCCCGCAACGTCACGTCGGTCGAAGCCTCCGCATTGCGCCCCTTGGGGCCGGCGGCCGCCGAAGCATCCCCGCCGAGCTTCACTTTGCTTGAAAGGATGGAGCGCGCGCCGCGCGGGTTCATCACCAGGAGCACGAAGTCGGTAGCCTGGCCGCCGAGCTGAAATCCGAAACTCGCGCCTTCGAGCGCCATCATGCTCGGAGCGCTCCACGGACCGGTGTAGTGCTCGCCGGTGCGGCAGGTCATGGCCCCGCGGCCGTAGCTGCCGCCGACAATAAACGCGCCCTTGAGTACGGACGGGTAAACAATGACGCATTCGGCTTTGTCAATGAGGTCCTGCGGGATGTTATCGGGAATATCCATAACCTCTCTGATTACTGTCCCGCAATTCTCGAGCCGCTCGGCTTCCTTCTTGTCGGATTCCGCACTGAGCGGTGCAGCCAAAAAAGCCCCTGCCAGCATCAGGGCCAGTTGCTTATTCATTTCCCCTCTCCTCGTGAAATTAGCCCGCCGCGGCAGGTGTGCATCTAGTATGGGTAATGGAACTCCGGATCCAGAACTCAGCGGGGAGGCGGCGGGTGCGGTCGCCCCCTCTGGAGGAAGGTGTTCCTCGGCGTATGGACTATACTTGCCCAGGGGAAAATTTTCCAGCATGGGACACGGTCGCACATGACTTTCCGCCGCTCTGCCACGATCTGGTTCGTCGCGCTGCTGGTTCTCGCGTTTTCGTTGCGCAACCAGGCCCAACAGGCCGGTTCTCCGGCCGATCATCCGAACGCAGCTTGCTGCACGGCTTCGGGCGACGGCCAGCCGGGTGGGGCGCGGGAAGCACCCGCGCTGCTGCCGCGAGAACTGTTTGCCGCGCGAGCGCAGCTGCTGCTCGGCAGCGGGCAGCCTTCGAAAGGCGACTGGGGGCTGTTGATTGCCGATGCGAAAACCGGCGAGGTGCTTTTCGAGCAGAACGCCGACCGGTATTTTGTGCCGGCGTCCAACATGAAGCTGTTCACTACGGCGCTGGCTCTCGCCACGCTCGGCCGCGACTACCGGTTCCGGACCACGCTCGAGGCCCTCTCGCCGCCATCGCCGGAAGGCAAGCTGGATGGCCCGCTATTCCTGGTGGGCCGCGGTGACCCCAATCTTTCGAATCGCAAGCTGCCCTACACGCAGAAAGAAGAATTTGACGGTCCTCCCGAGCGCGCCATTGCGGAGCTCGCCGACAAGCTGGTGGCCAGGGGCGTGAAGGAAATCTCCGGCGACATTGTCGGCGACGATTCCTATTTTCCGCGTGACCGTTATCCGGGTGGTTGGGAAATTGACGACATGGTGTGGGAATACGGCGCCGCGATTTCCGCGATCGTGGTGGACGACAACACCGTGCAGCTGACGCTGACGCCGGGCGAGAAGGCCGGCGACCGCGTGGACGCAGCGGTCAATCCTCCGACGCCGGAATTCGTCGTGGACAACGAAGTGGTCAGCTCGGCTGCCGGGTTGAAGGCAGATCTGACATTGAAACGCGACCCGGGGGCGAACCTGGTGACCGTCCTCGGCACGCTTCCTGCGAAGGGCAATCCCCGCCATCTGACCCTGGCGATTCAGGAGCCGGCGCTGCACGCCGCCGCCATGCTCAAGCGCTTGCTCGAGGAACGCGGTGTCAAAGTGGACGGGATGGCCGGATCGCTCTCTCTTCCGCCCGGTGCGCCGGCGGGCCAGACGCGGATCGTGCTGGCCGAGCACCTTTCCGTTCCGCTCGGCGACTCCGTCCGGCTGGTCAACAAAATCAGCCAGAACCTCCATACCGAGATGTTGCTGCGGACGGCGGCGAGACAGAGGGGAGTGTGGAGCACGCTCGAAGACCTGACGAATTTCCCGGCGGATTTCTACGCCGTGGCGGGGGTTCCGCCGGGCGACGTGGTGCAGACCGACGGCTCGGGATTGTCGCGCCACGATCTGGTGACCCCGCGGGCGGTGGTTGCGCTGCTGCTGTACTCTCAGAAGCAGCCGTGGTTTGCCGATTACTACGATTCCCTGCCGGTGGCGGGAGTGGACGGAACGCTCGAGGACCGCATGCGAAACAGCATCGCCGTGGGCCGTCTGCGCGCAAAGACCGGTTCGGTCGAGCACGTGCGCACCCGCGCCGGTTACGCGGAACTGCCCAGCGGAAAGCGTCTGGTATTTTCCTTTATGAGCAACAACATGGGCTCCCGAAACCATGAAGCGACCGATGCGCTCGACGCCTTGAGCATCGCCATGATGGAAGAGTTTGACGCGCAGGGCGCGACCTGCTGCAAGAAAATCCCTTAGCTTTTGCGGATCTGCCCCGGTGCAACGCGTCATCACGGTATTCGGCAGTTCCCGTCCGCCAGAAGACCACCCGGACTACGAGCAGGCGCGTTTGCTCGGCCGCCTGCTGGGCCAAGCGGGCTTCGCGGTTTGCAGCGGCGGCTACGGCGGGGTGATGGAGGCGGTCTCGCGCGGCGTCAAGGAATCCGGGGGAAAGACTTATGGCGTGACCGCGGAATTCTTTAAGCGCGAAGCCAATCGGTTCATCGACACGGAGATCCGCGTGAAGACCTGGCAAGAGCGCTTGTTCGAGCTGCTGCGCGTCGCCGACGGGTTTGTGGCCTGCAAGGGCGGTACCGGCACGCTCGCGGAGCTGGCGGTGGCCTGGGAGATGGCCAACAAATCGGTGATCTGCGGCAAGCCCCTGGTGGCGCTCGGAGAGTTCTGGATACCGATTGTCGAGCGCGTGCGCGAAGTCGAACTCGGCCACCCCGGCGACTGGGGAGAGGCCGCAGGCCGGCTGATCCACTGCGCCCGGACGCCACGAGAAGCCGCCGAAATCCTGAGCGAGAAGCTCCCATGAGCAAGAGCGCAGAAGAGGCCCTCGAATTCGACAAGCTGCGTGAGTTGCTGCGGCTGCGCGCCACGTGCGTGCTGGGACGCCGGGCCATAGATGCGCTGCGTTTTTCCCGCCATCGCGGCGATCTGGAGCGCCAGTTTGCCCTGATCCGCGAGGCCCGCGAGTGGCTGCGTTCCGGGCGCGACCTCGGTTTTGGCGGTTTATCCGATCCCGCCGGGTGGCTTTCTAAAATCGCCGGTCCGGGCGCGGTGCTTGAACCGGCCGAATTCCTGGCCGCTGCGTCGCTGCTCGAAACTTCGTCCTGGCTGCGCGCGCAGTTCCGTGACCAAGCTGCGGAGTTCCCATTGCTCCAGGACGGCGCCGCGCGGGTCTTTGATTTCCGGGATTTGCTCGCGGCCATTCGGCGCTCGATCCTTCCGAACGGCGAGATAAGCGACAACGCCTCGCCCGCGCTGCGCCGCATCCGCGCCAGCATGATCGAGACGCGGGACGCCATCCAGAAGTCGCTCAAGCAGATCCTGCGGTCGCGCAACGCGGAAGCGGGAGAAGACTACGTCACCTTGCGCAACGATCGCTTCGTCATCCCGGTCCGGGCGGAAAACCGCCGAAGCGTTCCGGGCGTGGTGCACGGGGCGAGCTCGACCGGTCAGACCGTGTTTCTGGAGCCGTTTGAAACGGTGGAAGCCAACAACCAGCTGGTGCAGTTGGCCGAAGACGAATCCGCGGAGATTCTCCGTGTTCTCAGGGAGTTGACGGCTGGCCTCGAGCGGCAGCTCCCGGCGTTGCTTGCCGCGGCCGAGACGATCGAGCTCGTCGACGGCGTTTTCGCGCGAGGACGCTTTGCCCGCGATTTCGACGCGGCGCTGCCGGAATTCTCCGACTCCGGCGCTCTCGAGCTCCGAGCGGCGCGCCATCCTGTCCTCGAGGACAAGCTGCAGCGCGAGCAGCGCGTTGTCGTGCCGATGACCCTGTCGCTCGATCGGGAGGAACGGCTCCTGGTCATCAGCGGTCCGAACACCGGAGGGAAGACGGTGGCTCTTAAAACCACCGGACTCGCGGCCCTCGCGGCGCAGTCCGCCATACCGGTCGCCGCCGAGCGTGCGCGGCTACCGCTGTTCGATCAGGTGCTGGTAGACATCGGCGACGAGCAGTCCATCGCCGCCGATCTTTCCACCTTTTCGGCGCACATGCTCAATCTCAAAGCCATTCTGGAGACGGCCACCCGGGAGTCGCTGGTTCTCGCCGACGAGATGGGAACCGGCACCGCCCCGGAAGAAGGGGCGGCCTTGGCCGTCGCACTTCTTGACGAATTCGGCGCCAAGCAATGCCTGGTGCTGGCCACCACGCACCACGATCGCCTGAAGTCGTATGCGGCGACCGCCCCCGGCGTGCTCAACGCCGCCGTGGAATTCGACGAAGGCAATCTTCGCCCGACGTACCGGCTGATTCTCGGGGTGCCCGGGGGCTCGAGCGGCATCGCCATTGCCGAGCGCCTGGGCTTGCCGGAAGCAGTCGTCGACCGGGCACGAGGGATGCTTTCGCCCGAGTCGCGCGAGGCGGCCGACCTGATTGCCTATCTGCACCGCAGCCGTGAGGAGCTCGATCGCATGCAAAAGCAGATGGCGGTAGAACGCCGCGCACTCGAAACCGAGCGGAGCCAGCTGCGGACGGAGTGGGCCGGCCGGCAGCAGCAGCGCATCGCTCGCCTGGAAGCGCAGTTCGCGGAGATGCAAAAACGCTTTGAGGAGAACGTGGCCGGCGTCGTCGCGGCGGTAAAAGATCGCGAACTGCGCGCGCAGCTCGAAAAAACGGCCCCCCGCAAACTGGGTAAGGCTCGCAGCGAAGCCCGCGAGGAGCTCAACTCCGCGGTGGTCGAAACCCTTTCCGATTCTCAGGGTGACCTCGGAGCCGCGCCGGGCCAGGCGGTCTCCGCGAACCGGGAGTCTCTCTATCCGGGAGCCAAGATTCGGGTGCGCGGTTTCTCGCAGCCGGTCATTCTGCGCCGCATCGAGGGTGCCAATGCGGAAATCGAAGCCGGGCCGTTGCGCATGAAAATTTCTAGCGAGGAGATTACTGGCCTTATCAGCCCGCCCGCAAGCCAGGCCGGGGCCGGGCTGGGCGTCGCCCCGGCAGCTTCGCTTAACGCGCCCTCTCGCCCGTCCGCAGCGAGCGAGATCAACGTCATCGGGCAGACGGTCGAACAGGCCACCGAACACGTGGATAAGTTCCTCGACGATGCCGCCCTGGCGCACCTCCCGAGCGTACGCATCATCCACGGTCATGGCACGGGCGCACTGCGCAAGGGCCTATCGGAATTCCTGCGCTCCCACCCGCTGGTCGCGGCCCACACTTCGGAAAGCGAGGAGCGCGGCGGCCGGGCCGTCACTGTCGTAGAATTGCGCCGGTAAGCTATGGCCGAAGCGGGATCATTCGCGGAAAAAGTCAAGCAGCAGGCGGACATCGTCCGGGTCGTCGGCGAATACGTTCAGCTGAAAAAGGCCGGCCAGAACTTCCGCGGCCTCTGCCCGTTCCATTCCGAGAAGACGCCTTCTTTCAATGTCCATCCCACAAAACAGATCTACCACTGTTTCGGCTGCGGCCAGGGAGGCGACGTCTTCAAATTCGTGATGGAGATGGAGAAGTGCGCCTTTCCCGAAGCCATCCGCATCGTCGCCGAAAAGTGCGGCATCGCCATGCCGCGCCCTAAGGAACGGTCGCCCGAAGAACGCCGCGAAAACCAGGAGCGCGCCGTCCTCGTCGAAGTTCACCGCGAAGCGCAGTCGTGGTTCGTTAAACAACTCGAAGGAACCCTCGAAGGCAAAGCCGCTCGCGCCTACCTTGAGGACCGCGGCCTCGACCGCGACACCGTCACCCGCTTCGGGATCGGCTACGCCCCGAGCGGTGGCGATCTGCTGCTTCGCCACCTTAAAGCCAGGTATCCGGAAAAAACCCTGGTCGAGTCCGGATTGATCTCACGCGACTCGAGCGGCCGGCTTTTCGATCGTTTCCGCCGCCGCATCACCTTTCCCATCGCCAACGAATCGGCAAAAGTCGTAGCCTTCGGTGCGCGCTCTCTCGGCGACGACCAGCCCAAGTACCTCAACTCTCCGGAATCGCCCATCTATTCAAAGAGCCACGTTCTCTACCACCTCGATCGCGCCAAGGACGCCTTGCGGCGTCAGGACTTTGCCGTGCTCGTCGAGGGCTATATGGACGCCATCGCCGTGGCCCGGGCGGGCATCAGCAACGTCGTCGCCAGCTGCGGCACCGCCCTGGCCGAATCGCAGATCAAGCTTCTCGGCCGTTTCACCAAGCGCGTGGTGGTCAATTACGATCCCGACGCCGCCGGCCAGGCCGCCACCGAGCGCTCGCTTACCGCGCTGCTCGAACAGGATTTCGAAGTCCGCGTACTGCATCTCCCGTCGATCGGCGACAAAAAGGCCGATCCCGACCTGTTCATCCGCGAAAAAGGCGCCGACGCCTACCGCCAGCAGCTCAAAGAAGCGCCCCCCTATGTGGACTATCTCATCACCCGCGCCCGCCAGATGGATCTCTCTTCGGGTGAAGGCAAGCGCCGGGCCGTGAATTTTCTTCTGCCCTACGTGCAGAGAATCCCCAACAGCATCCTGCGGTCAGAGTGGGCGACGCGCATCGCCCAGCAGCTTCGCCTTGACGAGCCGGTGCTCCGCGCGGCTCTCAGCAAAGCCGCTTCCGAGCGCCGCAGCGAGGTCAAGCTGCAGCCCGAGCTGGTGCGCAGCTCGGCCAAGCCCGCCGAGCGCCGCCTGATCCGCATGCTCGCCGAAGCGGAAGGACTGCGAGGCGAACTGGCCCGGCACCTCGCGAGCTCGCATCTCTACCATGGCCTCGAAACCGAGAAAATCTTCGCCGCCCTCATCGCGGCCACCCTCTCCGGAAGCCCCTTTGACAGTTCCGAAATCGCCGCCCTGCTCGAGGACCGCGAACGCCGCCTGTTTTTCGAGATTCTGTTTGAAGACGCCCAGGAGCCTAGCTCCGAGGAAGCGCAAAGCTGCATCGACACGCTGGCCCGCAAGCAGCTGGAGCGCGAGCTGGGCGAGGTGCAGCGCGGCATCGAGGCCAATCCCTCCGGGCAGGCGCTCAAGGACCTGCTGACCCGCAAACAGGAGCTGATGCGCCGGCTGGCGGCCACCGCCTGACCGGCCGGCCTTTCCACAGCCACCCCAAGCAAAGGCGTTGACGGGAGGGGAGTTAACCATGTAACGTCATAAGGTTACGCGGGTAACGCTTCCCGGCCTAAAGGCATCTATAGTGGTGTGGTTAGCGGCTGGGGATCGTCCCCTTTTTGGGCATCAGCTGTGCGATACGGGCGGCACGGCTGGCGAAAAACGGCGACGCGGCGCAGAGGGCTTCACAACAAAAACATCTGTGAGCTGGGAGATAGTCCGAAAACGTGCGTTCGCGCGTCCCGCCCATCGTGTGTAATTACAGGATTCCTGGTCCCGGCAGCCGGCGAAATGCTCGGCTGGGGGCCGTTCTGAGGCCCTCGAAATGCTGGTGATTGCGTGGAGGATTTGTGGCGCAGGTTCTTGAAGAAAAATACGAAGCGGTAAAAGCCCTCATTGCCATCGGCAAAGAGCGCGGCTACCTGCTTTACGACGAAGTGAACGATTCTCTTCCTGCCGAGGTGCACTCTTCGGAAGAGATCGATGACCTTCTGACCACTTTTGAGCGCAACGGTATCGAGATTTACGAAGACCAGGCGGCAGCCAAAGCGGCGCTGGCCGTAGAACTGTCGGTCGAGCACGATCGTGAAGCCGCTCTCAAAGACGACGCTCATGCCGAAGAGGGCGGCGACCTCGATCTGACCCCGGGTTCGCTCGAAAAGACCAACGATCCGGTTCGCATGTACCTCCGCGAAATGGGCACCGTGCCCTTGCTTACCCGCGAGGGCGAAGTGGCCATCGCCAAGCGCATCGAGCGCGGCCAGCTGGTGGTGATGAAGGCCATCACCCGTTCGCCCATCGTCATCAAGGAGCTCATCGCCGTCGGCGACGATCTCCGCAAGGGTGCCCGCTCCATCAAGGAAATCGTCCAGTTTGACGACGAGGAGCTCACCGAAGAGAAGATTGCCAATAAGACCAAGCAGACTCTCAAGTACATCGACAAGATCGCGAAGCTCTATGACACCGCACTCAAACAAGCGGTAAAGCTCGAAAAGACGCCCAAGGCCAAGAAGCGCGGCTATATTCGCGCCAAGTGGGACGTCGCGCGCACACGTGTGGAAATATCGCTCGAAATCCGCGCCATCGACTTCAATCCGTTTGAGAAAAAGCGCCTCATCGACAAAATGCGCGGCACCGTCGAGCGTCTGCAGTCCCTCGAGCGGGAAGCCGGGCGCCTCGAACGCCGCGTGGATGTGGCCAAAGGCGACGTCGCCGCCGAAGCGCGCAAGGAGCTGCGCACCCGCCGCTCCGAGCTGAAAGACATCGAGGACGCCAGCGAAGTCGGCCTCACGGAGCTGAAACGCACGCTCACCTTCATTCACCGCGGGGAAGCCGAAGCCGAGCAGGCCAAAAAGGAGTTGATCGAGGCCAACCTGCGCCTGGTCGTTTCCATCGCCAAGAAATACACCAACCGCGGCCTGCAGTTCCTGGACCTGATTCAGGAAGGCAACATCGGCTTGATGAAGGCCGTGGACAAGTTCGAATGGCGCCGCGGGTACAAATTCTCGACTTACGCCACCTGGTGGATCCGCCAGGCCATCACCCGCGCCATCGCCGATCAGGCCCGCACCATTCGTATCCCGGTGCACATGATCGAAACCATCAACAAGCTGGTGCGCACCAGCCGGCAGCTGGTTCAGGAATTGGGGCGCGAACCGACCAGCGAAGAGATCGCCAAGCGCATGGACATTCCGGTGTCCAAGGTCCGCAAGATTCTGAAGATCGCCCAAGAGCCCATTTCGCTTGAAACCCCCATCGGCGAAGAAGAGGATTCGCACCTCGGTGACTTCATCGAAGACAAGGCCGTGGTTTCGCCTTCCGATGCGGTCATCAACCTCAATTTGAAGGAGCAGACTTCCTCGGTACTGAAGACGCTGACTCCGCGGGAAGAAAAAGTCATCAAGATGCGTTTCGGTTTGGACGACGGCAGCGAGCACACCCTCGAGGAGGTCGGCCAGTCCTTCGCCGTCACCCGTGAGCGCATCCGTCAGATCGAAGCCAAGGCGCTGCGCAAACTGCGCCATCCTTCGCGCTCCCGAAAACTGCGGGCCTTTCTCGAAGGGCCATCGCGCGACTACCTATAGAACGATTGCGCAGCCGGAAGCTCCTCTAACTGATTCGCAGCGCCTTCTATTGCGTGCGGCGGCCCGCTGCCGCGGGGTGTTCTAAAATGGGTGCCTGTTTAGGAGGCCCATGCGAAAGGCGCAAAAAATTGGCGCGGCGGCTCTGCTCCTGGGGCTTTTCGCTGCCGCCTACGGTATCTTCCTTCTCGGCCAGGCTCGGACCACACCGGCCGCGAAGAGGAACCGAGCCGGAGATTCCTCCCTGCTCGACCAGGCTCCTTTCGTGGCAGCGCAGCGGCTGGCGCAGCTTGCCGACAGCCCCGATGAGCAGGCGCTGGCCAAGGAAGCCCTGCGGCTCAGCGACAACGAACTCGATCTTTCTCTTGCCGTCGCGCTCCAGGACGCGGAAGCCCATCCGCCGCAACTCTCGGCCCAAGCCAAGCAGATTCTGGCGCGCCTCGAGCGCAGCCAGAAAGTGCAGCAGGCGCTCCAGACGCAGGTACAAGCGCTGACCGCGCAAGTCGCGAAGGCCACCGGCCCGCGCCAGGCCGACCTCGAGGATCAGCTGGACATCGCCAAAGCCAGCCTCGACGTTGCCGACAACGATGTGGACGACGCCAACCGCGACCTCACCGCCGCGGGCGGCAACCTGCGCGACCGCATTGAGAAGATACGCCAGGCGCACGAAGCAGCCGACAAGTCGCGCAAGAATCCGGACCAGATTTTCCCGCAGCCGGTTGCGGAGCAGCTCGGGCTGGTGCACCGGTTCGAGCAATGGAGCGCGCTCCGGGATAAGGAAAAGCTGCTGCGCGCAGCCAAAACCGGAGCCGATGGGCTCGCCGCCTCGCTCGTCGCCGAGCACAACGCTCTTGACGCACGGGTAGACGCCGAAAAGCTGAACTCGCCCGATCTGGCGGCTCATGCCAAGCAGCCCGCGGCGGGGTCACAGGCCACAGAGGTACCCGACGCTTTGCTTGCCTCCATCACCAGCAACATCGCCAGATCCCGCAGCGCCGACGAGAAACGGGCCGCGCTCGCGACCACCAAAGCCATCACCGTCGATCAGAAAAATCTTGCCAGCCTCGACAAGCGTGTGGAGAACCAGCGGGAGCTTTCCGCCGCCTACACCGAATGGCTGGCCATCGTCTCCGGCCGCCAGCTCGAGGTCGCTCGCCGCATGCTGATTGGCGTTTCCATCGTCCTGGTGATCGCTCTGATTGGTCTCTTTTTCAACACCTGGCTCGACCGTGTGCTCGGCACGATCAAAATCGACCGCCGCCAGCTGCAGACGCTGCGCACCACGGCGCGCGTCTCCGTCCAGATCCTGGCGGTGCTTTTGGTGCTGCTGGTGATTTTCGGCCCGCCCGGCCAGTTAGGTACCTTCCTCGGCCTGGCAGGTGCCGGCATTACCGTGGCTCTCAAAGACTTTATCGTCGGCTTTCTCGGCTGGCTGGTTCTGATGGGCAAAAACGGCATTCGCCTCGGCGACTGGGTGGAAATCAATGGCGTCACCGGCGAAGTGGTCGAAATCGGTATCTTCCACACCGTGCTTCTTGAAACCGGCAACTGGACCGACTCCGGCCATCCTACCGGGCGCCGCGTCACCTTCACCAACAGCTACGCCATCGAAGGCCATTACTTCAATTTCTCCACCTCCGGCCAGTGGCTCTGGGATGAACTGCAGGTGGTGCTGCCGGCAGGGGAGGACCCCTATCCGGTGATTGAAGCCATTCAGAAGAAAGTGCTCGAAGCCACCGAGGACAGCGCCAAGGCCGCTGCCCTGGAATGGAAAGGCGCCGCAGGCAATCGCGAAATGGCCGCCTTCAGCGCCGAGCCCGCCATCAACCTCAAACCCGTTCTCGGCGGCGTCGAACTTTCCGTCCGCTACATCACCCAGGCCAATCAGCGCTCTCAGTTGCGCACCAAGCTCAATCAGGCTGCCGTCGAGCTGCTCGGGAAGCGCGCTACGTCCGCCGTCTGATGCGGCCCGGCCGCGATCGAGATCGATCGGAACCACGCCATGGAACCCGAGTGAACAGTGCCTCGCGCTTGTCTCGGGCGGCGCGCGCGATTTCCGGACGACAAGCTGCTGACCAGGAGGACGGCCCCCGGATCCTATTTGGGGACGCGCGGTTATTCCCGAAACCACCACTCTGTTGTTCTATGGCCAGGACGCCTGTGCGGCCTTCCGCGTTTCTCGAGCCTCATCTGCGCGCCGAGGCGATGTGTCCCGGGCGAGCATCACCATCGGCAACCATGGCCGGCTTCGTGATCTGGTTCTCCCTGGCCCGGCACTGTAAGAGCAAGAATTGCCGCTGCGATCTAGAAAGCGCAAAAACGCGCTTCGCAGGCCGCGCGAGAAACACTGCCTCGCTGCGCTTAGGCCGCCTGAACCTTGTCCATTTCGACGAGCGGCACTTCATGGCCGCGGGCACTTACTTTCTCGAGGGACTCGATGCGCCCGTTCCTCACAAGGAGCGCTTGGTCAAAATTGTTCACTGTCGGGCACACATGCCGCGGCAGCAGAAAGAGCATGTCGCCCACTCGCGGCGCCGCCTGGCCATCCGCGACGGCCAAGGGCAAATGCTCCTCGCTCGGTCCCGCGGGCGTCAGCTCCCTATGCCCGACCACTACGCAAGTCGGTACGCCCGCATCGGCCGAAACCGCCTTGTGCCCCGCATCGCAGGTAATCTTGTTGGCGTCGGGCTGGCTCACCACCCGCGCCATCACCAGCACCGCGGGCCGCAAGCCCCACTCGGGCGGAAGCTGCTCGAGGCTGGTGGCGTCGCCGTACACCACCGTTCCCGGCGAGACGCGATGCAGGAAATTCCTGCCCCGGAATGCCGCAAAGGACAAGGAACACCCGAGGGTCGGCGTGCCCGCCGTAATCACCTCCGGCACGCGCACCCCGTCGCGCTCGAGCTCATCCACAATCGCGAGCAAGTGCTGGTAACCCGAGTGCGCCGCCGCGGTCCGTTCGGGTTCGGCCAGTCCGCCATACTGTCCGTCGTAGTAATGCAGTCCGCGAAACTCCGCCCGCGCATGGGCGATCGTGCGCACCAGCTTCACCACTGCTTGCTTTTGCTCCTGCGCGATCCCGGTGCGGTTCATGCCCGGGTTGATGTCCAGAAAAACCCCGACCCGGCTCGCCGCCCACTGCCGCACCTGCTCTGCGTTCTCCGCCAGAACCGAAATGCGCACTTCCTTGAACTGCTCGGCAATCTCGCCGAGCCGCCGCGCGTTCGCTCCCACCATGGGATAGGCCACCAGCACGTCAGAAGCGCCACTCTCCGCGGCCACCAGCAATTCAAGCGTGGTGGCGCACTTGAAATTTCGCACCCCGCTCTCGATCAACATCCCGAGCGTGTAGCCAAGCTTCGCGGTCTTGATGTGTACCCGCCAGCGGTCGCCATCGCCGCCGAGCAGCCGCAACATCGCTTGGATGTTGGAAGCGACGATCTCCGGGTACACGGCCAGCGCCGGCGTCAGTACCGCTTCCTGCTGCGTTACCCGGTAGCGTTCCTCCCAGGCAAACTCGCTGACGAACATTTTCTGCATGGCCATCGTGGACCATCCTCTCGCTGCCGCCGGAAGTGCGGTGAACTCCGCGGGGTTGGTTGACCACCCGTACCCCTGAGTGTAGTCTCTCTGAGCTTTGTGTGCGAGAGCCGCTGCGTCGTCTGACCGTCCCGGGCCGCCTCACCTGGTTCGCGCGCTCGGTCTGGGGCCGGCGGCCGCCATTGTCGTGGGCGATACCATCGGCTCGGGAATCTTTCTGGTCTCGAGCGATATGGCGCGGGTGGTCGGTTCGGCGCCGCTGGTCTTTGCCGCTTGGATTTTCGCCGGGCTCATCGTCCTGTTCGGCGCTTTCTGCTATGCCGAGCTGGGCGCCCTGTTTCCCGAAGCCGGCGGCCCCTATGCCTACTTGAACCGCGGCCTCGGCCCGCTGTGGGGATTTCTCTTTGGCTGGATGAGTTCGTTCCTCGAGCGCCCCGTGGCCATGGCCGCCCTCGCCGCCGGGTTCCTGCGCTTTCTCAGCTTTTTGTTGCCTCGGCTCGCTACACCCCTATTCGCAGTTCACCTGGGGCACGATGATTTTGTTTTCACCGTGGCGCAACCCCTCGCGGCCCTGGTCATCGTGGCCGTCACCGCCGTCAACTGCCTCAGCGTGCGCATGAGCGGGGCCATCCAGATCCTGATGACCGCGGTGAAAATCGGCGCCATTGTCCTCATTATCGCGGGCGGCCTGGTCCTCGGAGGGAAGCATGCGGCGCCGGCTGTAGCGCTTTCCGCCGCTCCCCTCCGTCTCGGCACCGTCGCGGCGCTGCTGACGGCGCTGGTTCCCGCCATGTGGGCCTACAACGGCTTCAACGACCTCGGCCATGTCGGAGAAGAGATCGTTCATCCCGAGCGCAACATTCCTCTGGCCATTCTTCTCGGCCTCGGGACGGTCGGCGGTCTGTATCTGCTGTCGAACGTCGTTTATTTCCACCTTTTGCCCTTTGCCGAGGTGGCCCGCTCCGAGCATGTGGCCTCGGATGCGGTGCGCGCCTTTGCCGGATCCGGCGGGGCCGCCTGGCTGACCGCCGCGATGGCGTTTTCTGCTCTCGGCGCCCTGCACGTGGTTGTTCTGACCGGCGCGCGAATTCCCTACGCCATGGCCCGCGACGGCGT
>Ga0306920_100006451_pt1 | contig 15314 bp, 21 predicted proteins | sample flu12Cox44000170_FD_204666 | JGI IMG/M metagenome (GOLD analysis project Ga0306920, IMG submission 204666) | Lab enrichment of tropical soil microbial communities from Luquillo Experimental Forest, Puerto Rico - flux4day.12C.oxic.44.000.170 (v2)... | ecosystem: Environmental > Terrestrial >... | reverse complement strand
AGATCGACCTGATCGCCTTTCTCGTCACGCGCTATTTCGGACAGCGCGCTTTTGGCCAGATTTACGGCTATTTCTTCATGATCTTCGGTCTGGGATCGAGCTTGGGCCGATTTCTTACCGGGCTCATCTTTGACCTGGCCGGATCCTACAATCCCGCGCTGATCGGCGCCGCTTTGGCGCTCGTCATAGCGGTCATCCTCGTCAACCGCCTCGGCTCTTACCTCTACCCGGTGCAGCGGGAAATTGCTCCGGATCTGGTGCCGGCGCCGGCCGCGTCCTGAGCCGGAGACGAACGCGGCCTTCGCCGCACACGATACCGATGGCGCAGCAGCCGCTTGCACCAAGCTCTTATAGAGGTGTGCTCGACAGTTGACCTATCGTGTAAGATGAGCCAATTGCACGCGGCTTCCGCGTGCGCCTATAGAAACTCTGGAGCTTTTGGAATGACCGACACACCCGATTACACTCCCCCCAAGGTCTGGGTTTGGAACAAGCCGAACGGCGGCAGGTTCGAGAACATCAACCGCCCGATCGCGGGTCCCACACACGAGAAGGAGCTGCCGGTCGGCCGCCATCCGCTGCAGCTGTACTCGCTGGGCACACCCAATGGCGTGAAGGTCACCGTCATGCTCGAGGAGCTGCTGGCCCTCGGCCATAGCGGTGCGGAGTACGATGCCTGGCTGATCCGGATCGGCGATGGCGATCAGTTCGGCAGCGGCTTCGTGACGGTGAACCCGAATTCCAAGATCCCGGCATTGCTGGACCGCAGTGGTCCGAAGCCGATCCGGGTTTTCGAAACCGGCGCGATCCTGATGTATCTGGCCGAGAAGTTCGGTGAGTTTTTGCCGACCGAGGTCAGCGCGCGCGCCGAATGCCTGTCGTGGCTGTTCTGGCAGATGGGCAGTACGCCTTATGTCGGCGGCGGCTTCGGCCACTTCTACGCCTACGCGCCGATCAAAATCGAATATGCGATCGACCGCTTCGCAATGGAGACGAAGCGCCTGCTCGACGTGCTCGATCGCCGTTTGGCGGAGAGCAAGTACGTCGCGGGTCCCGACTACACGATCGCCGACATCGCCATCTTTCCCTGGTACGGCGGACTGGCAAAGTTTGGCCAATACGGGGCAGCCGAGTTCCTCTCGGTCCACGAGTACAAGAACGTCCAACGCTGGGCCGATATGCTCCTTGAACGGCCGGCCGTCAGGCGGGGCCGCATGGTCAACCGCCTCTCCGGCGAACCATCGAGCCAACTGCACGAGCGCCATGACGCCGGCGACTTCGAAACGAAGACGCAGGACAAGCTTGCGGCCGCGAGTTGAGTGAGATTCCGCTGCTGCGCTGAAATCATCCGTCGGGCGGCGCTAGATTTTGCGGTTGTCGACGGCGCCACCTGGTCCCTATCAAGACGGGCATGCGGCTGATCTGCCTCCCGCTCATCAACCAACTCTGGGCGGGCCCATCTCAGGGCCGCAAGCACTACGTCCTATTCACGCCCTCTATGCGCAGGAAATGCCCTGTTTTGACCCAAACCTTACAGCCCTCTGGACCAGCCTTCGCTGCAAGCGCGCTGCCGACCGGGAGCCGCAGCCAGGATTGACGCTCGAAGCGCTCGCCGCCCTCGGCGAACCCACCGGCAAGCACTAACACCTCGGCGCCACCCGACACGGTGAGAGTGATCGTCGCACCGGGAGCCCAGCGCTCCAGCCGAACATCTTCGCGGCGGTCGGAGAACAGCCGAATGACCTCCACCCCCGGTCGATCGGTGGCGGGCTGATAGGGCAAAGTGCCGGTGTTGAGCCGCACTTGCGTTCGGTCGGCGGGATCGAATTGCAACAGCTTGACGAATAGGATGCACCCCGGCGCTGAGCCCGGGGTGTGGTGTGACGTCGGCGGGTTGCGGACGTACGACCCGGCAGGGAAATCGCCGTGTTCGTCTTGGAACATGCCTTCGAGGACAAGGAACTCCTCTCCGCCGCCGTGCGTATGGGGGGAGAAGTGGCTGTCGGGCATGTAGCGAACGATCGAGGTTGCCCGCGCCACCTCGTCGCCAACCCGGTCCAGCATGCGCCGTTCGACCCCAGCCATTGGTGACGGGACCCAGGAAAGCCGCGCGGCGTGGACAACGACGCGCCGTGAAAAATCCGCATTGAGTTCCATCGCTGCCCGCCCTTCGCCGTGCATCAAGCCCGCAACATTCAGCTTTTCTCGCTCGACCGCACTTTAGCGAGCTCTCCGACCTGCTCCAATGCAGAGCGCCGCCAGATCTATACCCGCCCCTTTCATGCCGACCATGTGGCGCAAACCGCCGACCTATGCAAGCCGCCGATTCGAGGCGAGGCCCGCGCGATCGACGCTTCACCGATCGACGGGTTGCCGATCGACACTGTTCCAACGCGCTAGTACGCATCGAGGGCCGCGCCTAGAATTCCTCGCATGATCGACTGGAGCCAATGCCCCGACGCCGAGAGCGTCCCCGACCGATGCAGCGGCGTATGGGTTGTTCGAGGAACGCGCGTGATGGTCGAATGCATTCTCGACAACACCGACGACCCGAGCGCCGACGAGATCGCGGAAATGTTCGGCCTGCCGGTTGACGCGGTACGGCGGATTTTGGCGTTCGAGAAAGAGGCCCGCCTGCAGCTCGCCATGCAGGCCGGGTTAGGCGCTGTGCGCGGCATTTTCGTCAAGGCGCAGTCCAACCTTATGCGGCAGCTTCGAGCGCTTCCGCGCGACCGCAGCGCGGCCCGCAAGCGCGGCGGAGATCATCCGCCGATTTGACGATATCAACCGGCTATGGCCGGGAGCCTCAGCGGGCCGACGACGACGCGAGCGCCGATCAATATCTTGTGGTGCGAGCGGTTAAATAATATGCGGCGGCGGCAAGAAATTCCCTCAGCTGCGCGACCCGCCAAAACCAAGTATAAACCTAAGGCGGCCGCGGGAGGTCTGAAAGGTGAAGCCTTCAACTTCGCGAATGTTCAAAATCGTTTACATAATGCACCTTATACGACTTGCGCTGCGCAGCGCGAAAACCCACGACCAACCAAATGCAGAAATCCGTTGCTACCCCTTTTGCCGGTCCCCATGAGCGGGTAATACAACAGTGCGCCCCGACCCGATCATCGAGAAAACAACTGGGTGCCGCTGCCTTGAGGATATGCATACAGGCGCGGTGCACCGCCGTAGGCATCCCCCGGACGTGGGATTAGCATCGTGCACCAGAATTAGTCTCGGATGATCGACGCAGTGTATTGCGTGATAAATTACCCCACGAACGCAGTTACCGAGGTTACGCGGGATGAAATCAAGATGGCCCCAGGTTATCAAAACCGTGAACAGTCCGTTGGCATTTTTTGCACTTGTCGTTCTCGTGGTGGAGGGAGGGATCGGGACGTATGCAATCACCAAAGGAAATCAGCATCTTTTAGAACTGGTAGCTTATGGCCTTGCAGCGCTGATCCTGATGGTTGCGGGCATCGCGATGGTCAATCCGTTGTCTCTGTATCATCCGCGTTACTGGGGTAAGCGGAGTCCAGCAACCGTCAGTGGCTACGCGATAATTGGCCTTAGCGCGGCAGTCATTGGGCTAGGCTATTTGACATACCGTTCCAATCGCGAGGCTCAAAACCTCGGCCAGGAGATAAGTAGCTTAAGAGAAAATAAAGCAAAACTAGAATCTCAGAATTTAGAACTCAATAAGCAACAAAATGCCTCAAAGCTGCATCTAATTACGGCCATACATGCGGCATATCTCACAATGATAGATAGCATTATGAACAATGTAGGGATTTCGATGTATTTCCAGAACTATTCACAGCAACCGGATCGAAAAGTAATTTCTGACAATCTTGAAGAAAATGTTGCAAATCTTGTTGAGGAAATTGCATCTATGAAGAAGACGTTATCCGAGGTCGATTTCAAAAAGTATCAATTCCAAACCTGTCAGAAGCAACCTTTAACCGCCGACGTTGCTTTTGGACCATGTCACGAGACGATGCAATGACGATGCTGATCGCTTACAATAATGCGGAGCACAGTAAGTCTGAAAATAATATCGACCTTGATGAGTTCCATAAGAGGCGAGAGGAAATTTTTGCTAAACTGTGTGCCGTCGCAGAATTCGAGGAGGAGGATAAAAAACTACGCGATGAGTCAACTTTATCGGATGATCAAATTTCTAGAGTTCCGCAGGCGAATCTATTGGGCCTGTATTCCACGCTTCGGCAAGCTGCGGGACATTGAGGGAGTGCCACCGTTAGAGTAACCAAATCCTTTCCCCGAGACGACACGCGGAAGCCGCTGGTGGAGTGCTTATGGGGCAACAACGATAAGATCGCAGATTCTGGGAACGTCACCCTGGCAACCTGTCGGGGAGAAACCGCCTCGCGAAATTCAAGAATTTTGCATCGCCCGAATCACCCCTCAAAAACGGAGGTTTCTGAGAGGGTGTGCCCGAGCAAAAAAATCATGCGCAAAAACGGCTTAAATCTCTCTCGTAACGCATTCTTGATTTCAGCCTCGCATAAGGTAAGAGTACGGTTGAGTTTCGAGAGGGGTCATGACGATCAAACGGACAACGCCCGGTCGCACAACCACTCGGGCGAAACGGCGACTTCGACCGGCTGCACCGAAGGTCGCGCGAGTGCGATCATCCGATGCCGGCGACATCACCTCCAAACCGATGCTGATCGGCTATGCCCGCGTTTCGACTGTAGACCAGAACCTTGCTCTGCAGCGCGATGCGCTGACCGAAGCCGGGTGCCAGAAGATTTTCACCGAGCAGATGGCGGGTGCCGTCACAGACCGCCCGGCCTTGCATGACGTGCTCCAATTCGCGCGCAGCGGCGACACGCTGATCGTGTGGAAGCTCGATCGGCTGGCACGTTCAATGAAGCAGTTGATCGAAACCGTCGAGCACCTGCGGGTGAGAGGCATCGGGTTTCGCAGCCTGACCGAAGCCCTCGACACGACGACTGCGCAAGGGCGGCTCGTTTTTCATATGTTTGGTGCGCTGGCGGAGTTCGAGCGCAGCTTGATCCGCGAGCGCACCAAAGCAGGTCTTGCCGCCGCTCGGCGCCTCGGCCGCACCGGCGGGCGACCGCCGAAGCTTACAGAGGAAGACCTTGAAGCCGCGCGGGCATTGCTCGCCAATCCCGATATCGGCGTTACGCAAATTGCGCACCGCCTTGGCGTCTCGCCCGCGACGCTCTATCGCTACATCCCCGCTGCGCGCAGCGCGAATACCCCTGGAGTTTGAGACCAAAACACCCCCCATCAGAGCCGTCAGATCAATCTTGGAAAAGTCCACAACTCATATCCTAGAAAGTTCATTTCTCGATATGCACCTACTTTAGGATCAAAGCCGCCAAATAGATGGTTCGTACAATTTCTACCGATCTTTATATCAGTATTGTCATTAGTAATATCGGCATCAGGGTTTTGGTTCCAAAATTTACGATCTGCGAGCCATCTAATCGTCACATTAAATGCCGCGAAGTTTACGTTTATAGATAAAGATCAACGTGAAATTTTTAACTTGGGAAGTAACGACTTGAGCGTAGTGGGATTTGCGCCGGTAGCGCACAAAATCATTTCATCGCACAGCGGCACAATAGTTATTGATAATACGGGCATATTTATGAATGTAGGCAACAAGACTGTGGTAGTGTACAGCATTTCAATATCTACTTTCGTTGATGGGCCTGAGGACCGCCAACGGTGCAATGCGAAGCTCAATGGATCCAACATCGGCAGCGGTCTGCGCTTTCTCCCCCATTTGCGGGGATGGAAGACAGTTACGGATACTGCCGGGAAAACCTCCGACCCCTCTCTTGGAATTGTAATTCAGCCCGGCGAAATAATTGCAAGAAAGTTCGAATATAATCCGATTTCGTTAGACGATGATTTGAATACGCAGCCTAACGGGCGGTTGCTCTGTATTCTTACATCGGCAGCGGACAGTCATGGGGTCAAAGTCGCCAAATCACTTCCCGCGTACCATATAGGTACAATAGAAGACAAGGTGTCCATTGATAAAACTGACGTAGTCATAAAACCTGTCCAATTGTTAGAAAATAAGAAAGCTATATAGGAATGTCGCTTAGCGACACCATTTATATTTGGAATATGGTCGCGTGCGTGTTCGGTTTCAAGAAAACCGCACCAAAATTAGCGCGTTGATCGAATTGAGCTTTTCCGTTGCACATATCCGGTGCAGAATAAACCCATGATTTACGGGTACGCGCGGGTATCGACTGACGGCCAAAGCGTCAACGCTCAGGTCGCGGCTTTGAGGAAGCACGGGGCGGGCAAGGTGTTCCGCGAAGTGGCGAGCGGAGCCAAGACCGACCGGACGCAGCTTCGCCGTGTGATCGACCAGCTCGACGCCGGCGACGTGCTGATGGTGACGCGGCTCGACCGGCTCGCGCGATCGACACGTGACCTGTTGAACACGCTTGCGGCGATCGCCGATCGCAAAGCCGGTTTCCGATCGCTCAACGACGCATGGGCCGACACGACCACTTCGCACGGCCGCCTGATGCTGACCGTGTTAGGCGGGCTGGCGGAGTTCGAGCGCGATTTGATCCGGGCGCGCACCGGCGAGGGCCGCGAGCGGGCCAAGGCGCGCGGCGTCAAGATGGGTCGCAAGCCGAAGCTGACCGACCACCAGAAGCGCGAGGCGATCCGCCGACGCGACATCGACGGCGAGCCGGTGCGCGAGATCGCGCGCAGCTACAATGTCTCGCACAGCACGATTTCGCGGCTTGCAGGGTGAATAAGTCGTGACGGCTAATGACAGAACCGACAGTGTGTGGCATGAACTCTTGGTTGGCTGGCCGCTTTGGTTGAGGATTGCTGTAGTATTATTCGGTTTTGTCTTGTTATGTTTCGTGATTTTTTGGAGTTTCCTTCCTTATTATTAAGCGAAATATGGACGTGGAGATCGGACTAAAAGGTTTTAAGGCAACGCGACCTGAGACAACGTTGGAAAAGAATTGCCATATGGCGAGCCAAGAGGCGAGTGCGCGGGATCAGAGCTTTAATAGCGAGATTCTGGCGTTGCAGGCTTTGCGCCCGCACCGGTACCAGCGAGCGCAACCTTTCAGAGTGGCGCCCCCGCGGGCTCGGCGTGCCGGAGCCACTGCCGATCTCTCTGGGGCGGAGGGGAACCGTCTCGTATTACCCAGCTGAGACGGTACGATTGATCGACCGGATTAATAAGCTGCGGCAACAGACCCGTGATGCAGACATATGGCTGTGGCAGCTTTGGCTTGACGGCAGCGTCAATATCCGTTTGTGGGCCGAAAAGCACCTCGACAACCTACAAAAGAAGTTGGACGGCGGAGTCCATTCGAAGCCGCTCCGATCACCTATCGGCCGGCGTTTATCCAATCGCGTCCGCAGAGCACGCGACCGAGACGAGTTCATCGGCGGCTGGCTTGCAGCAGCGGCCGGATTAGTACCGCTCGTGAGCCTCTACGCAGCTGCCGAACCACCAATTTTTGACCTCACGCTCAAAGTCAGTGGGCTCCCGAGCAATGCGCCGGTGCCCGATCGAGACCTGCGCCGCGACTTGAGCAAGATGGATTTATCGTTCGCTGGCCTCCGCAAAACAATAGCCGACGCCAGCGATGAGGATTTCGAACAGGCACGGCGCGACTGGCGAGTGATAGCTGGGTTAATGGAAACCGCCGAAATAATCGACTGGAGCGGAGCTACTTCGGCATGGGATGCCCGGCTCAAGTCACTGGCGGGTGTGGCGCCAGATCCTCCCTCCATGCGCGCCCGGAAGGCTCAGCGCGTGCGCCCATCACCGCCACCGACGATAATCATCACATTGCGCACGCTCTGGCGCGAGGCTGTGGGTCGCGCGGCCATGCTCGCCACACTGATGACTTTTCGGTCATACTTCTCGAATGTTGTGTCGGAAATGCTGGCTGGTGCGGGGTCCTGGTTCGACGGGCTTCCGCGCCTTGAGCCGGTCTTGCCCGAGACGCCTGCGCCGGAGCCCCGTCCGTGATCTCCGACGACACCCTCTATGGCCGGATCAAGAGCCGCGTGCTGACGATCTCCTGGAACAGCCCGAGCATTCGCGTCGATAGCGGCTGTCTCGTCGTCTCCGATGGCCCCATGCCTGTGCCGGCGAACCACCGTGGACCGGCGACACCCGCCAAAGAGCGGATGGTAACGCTGCGACTTCCCCGCGCCGGCTTCCCCTTGGATCGCATCGTCGTCACGCGCCCGGATGGCTTCATCACTTTCGGCGCTATCCGATGGCTTCATGGCGTCGGTTGCTCGTTGGTCCAACTCGATTGGGACGGCACGGTTCTTCTCGCCACCGCGCCAGCGGGACCGGATCGGCCGGCCTTGCGCCGCGCCCAAGCGCTTGCGGCCGGTGACAAGACCGGGCTCGCAATCGTGCGCGAGATCCTCCGCTGCAAGCTCGCAGGACAGGCACGGGTGGCGCGGCTCCTCGGCGGTGAAGACGCCGTCGCACTGATCGATCGGCTCGCCGGCGAAATTAACGAGACACAGCACGGCACTCATATTCTCGGGGTCGAGGGTGCCTCTGCCGGGGCCTATTGGGCATTGTGGACCGATCTCCCGGTGCACTTCGCCCGACAAGATAAAGTGCCGAAGCATTGGCAGACGTTTGGGTTTCGCCGGCCGGAGGGATCAGGGCGCCCACGCAAGGCCATAACCCCCGGTGGGGCGATTCTACCTAGGCGTTCTCGCCGGGGAGACGAAAATTGCGCTTCTCGGCGCCGGGCTTGACCCCGGCATTGGGGTGTTCCATGCGGATAAGGAGGGCCGGGCCTCGCTTGCCTATGATGGTCTCGAAGCCATCCGTCCCCATCTCGAAGCTTGGCTCCTGTCCTTTCTGGCCGAGACCCGCTTTTCGAAGCGAGATTTCTACGAAGAAAGTGACGGTGCGATCCGAATTACCCGCCCGTTGACGAGCTATTTGGCCTTGACCGCGCCGCTTTGGAGGCGCGCTGCCGAGACGGTCGCCGGATGGCTCGCGGAGAGTTTTGCCGGATTTGCCCGGCGCCTCGGCGCAAGAAGTCTTGATGACGACGTGATCGCCGCCGCTGCCATCGGGGCACCCATCCCCGTAGGGAAAACCGGCGACCCTGCCTCGGCGCGATCCCAGCTTTCGCTGAGAGCGGTGGAGTTGTTACCCCCTCCGCTTCCTGCTCCGCTTCCAAATCTTCCCTCGCCGGGCCGCGCCTATCGCCCGGCCCTCGCCCATGACGTCATGCCCCGAGCCTGCTATGAGTGCGGGCGGGCGCTCGCGCCGACGCAACGCAGGTTCTGCTCGCCCTCCTGTACTGGCATTTACCGCGCGGAGATGCGTCGCCTCGTCCCGATCGCGGCAGAGAGCGCGCCGTCTCCCGCAGTCCGGGAGATCGGCGTCAGCGAGGAAGCTCGCTCCGCGAAGCTTCGCCGCGTTTCCGCTGCGCGTCGCGCTTGGGACAATACCCACAAACCGGTCGGGGCGGGCGAGGGCCGGCAAGCCGAAACGGCGGCGCTCGAACAACTCCGGCGTTGGTATGCCGCAGAGGTACAACCGCACCTCGCGGGACTACAGCCGAAAGATATTGTTCGCGCGATCGACGTGTCGCGCGTCTATGCCCGTCATATTCGGTTCGCTGCTGATAGCGTCTATGCCAGAAGGCGCGTCGGGCCGAAGTCGTTGCTTTCGACCGCTTTGCGTGGCCGGGAGTAACGGCCAAATGCAGCAACGCCCCGCGATGTCCGGTAAGATCGACGAGTGGAAAATCGGGGTTCGGCCCGGCTCATAAAATCTAACGCTTAGTACCCACACTGTAGGTCAGCTCTGGGTGGAAAGCGGAACTTCGCCGGTGTCGCAGGAGGAGCGCCGCAAGCAAGCATTGGACGAGATCGACGAAGCGTTCTGCGAGCGGCCGAAGGCAGAGTGATTATGCGCTACTCATCGTCGCGGAGCACCTCGATCAGAGCCGCCCGCGCCTCGGGTGGCTGCAACGGCAACCGCTCCTCGATTTGAGCAAAAATTCGACCAAAATTCGCGTCCGAGCCGCCGGTTACAGTCTTGTGCACACTAGCTGTCGCCACCAGCCGCGGACGCTCAAACGGAGCAGCGGCCATCGCACACTGTATTCTTAAATTCAACGGCAGATTTTCGTTTTTATATACACTGATCATTAATGCGACACTAGCCCTCGTCATGCCATTGGTTCGCAAATATTCCGTTGCAGCAGCAGCGGCTCTCTCAATGTACTTCAAACGCCGGAAACCGTCCTTTGAACCGAACTGTCGCCCAGCTCCTCACTCGTCGTCCGCTCCGCGCCATCGGCCTACTCTAGAAACATAACAATCAATAATCAAAGGCGTCGACCGACGGAGCGTCAAGGCTTTGGGCGCAACCTCCCCCGCTTGGCGCAGGATTTCGCTTCGCCGGTTCGTTTCGGTCCTGTATAAACTAATGTCCGGTGATGTTATTGGCATCTCCAAGACATAAGTTTGCTCTATGTTGGTCGGCATTGCGTAAATCCTAGCATTGCGTCGGTTACGATGTTTCCGTTCTGGTCGCGACGAGTATACCTTATAGCAAATTCAACTATAGAATTATTCGGGAGTGGGGGAAACTGCCCATAAAGTTGTAGAGTGACGTTGTCGTCGATTTTTGCGGTATCCGCCGTTCCTTCTACGGCTACGGGTATTGTAGGGAGAGAGAATGGAGGGGTAGTCCTGGTCGTGATGCCGCTTGGGTCCGGTATTTTGTTGAACAAAAATTCCGTCGCGGCGGTGGGTTCCGGGACGATAAACTCTAAACTGTGAATCTGAGTCTGCGCTGCGGCTGTCGGAGGGGCACCAAAGTGCTCGGTTGCCGTAACATTTAAAGACGCAGCGAAATGAAACTGGCCACTATCTGCAGGAGGATTCGCAGTAATTTGGCATACTACTCTACAAGAATCCTCTATGGGCAATTCGCTCCATATTCCTGCCCAGGTGTTAACATTCTGTCCCAACACGGGTGCCAGCCTGAATTGTCTTGGCGGCGGATCAGGAGGGAAAGACGGCAACTCATCTCGAATAACAGTGACGAATACGTCCGCATCCGCTGCACCGCATCCTCTCGGAGGCACTTGCGGTAACTTGCTTAGTATCGGGAACGTTTTGGTTTTGTGGGTGATATCGCCGAGGCGAGTTACGACTCCTCCATCAGCCCAAAACTGGTCCGACAACATAGACCCGATGTCCGATGCAAAAAAGCCCTCAAAAACCACGCCGGCGCACTCCGGATTGGCATCGCCGAAAAGTTTGTTTATCCCGTCCCCAACTGCCTTAAGGGCGAGCCCGGCTAGCGCGCCGACATCCCCACCCGCCACAGCAACCGATGTGGACACAAAGTCCGTCAATATAGTAAAGGCGGTTTGCTTAGAATCGGCGTTGCTGTGCCTTGAATTTATAATCGTGCAGATGATATTAACCGGGTCGACGGCCGGGAGGTCAGCGGTCGTAACTTCCCAACTCGGCATTGGAGGGCATGACTGTTTTGTCGACTTGAAACGCGGTCACAGTCGACAAATCAATCGTCTCTCCGGTCTTTACTGGAGAATCGACAAACCCGACTAAATTAACCACGTCCGTGCCGACAGTTACGGAGAAGTTAATTCCGTCGTCATCTGCATCCTTGTCGAGCTGATGTTTCACTAGAATATGGTCGAGCCGAAAGGTCCACGGCATCGCTTTGCCTCCCTCGATCGCAAACGGGGGTGGTTTCTTATTACAACGGTTAATACTTAAATGCCAAATTGAACCATGCCGTAGAGTCAACACGATTTTGGCGAGTGTCAACCACAATTAACCATACTTGCGATAGAAGTGGCTGTGCTCCCCGCGCCACCAGCATGGCGTGGAAGGCGGTCCGGACGTTGTAGGAGTCTCGATTTTGTACGCCAGGCCGAATGAAGGGTCGAGAGGCGCCCTCGGAGCCGGGTATCAAGCGTCGGATTTTCACCACTAGCAATCGAAGCCGACACCGGTCAAGGTAAGCCCATATGTGATGTTGGCCATTTTAACAAACTTATCCAACGTTTCGGCATACTCCGTTCGGCAGTATTCCGTATCTCCAGCAATAAAAAAAAACCCATTTTTCCGGTTCGATAATAAATCGCGATGCCGCGTACATCTGAGTTGGACGCGAGCAATGTAAAACCTGACTTTCCCTCCCATGGGGATATTGAGGCTTCGCCTGATTGTAGGTATTCCAGCTTGCCCGAAATCCGTGCGTTAACAACTCGGACAACGCAGCCGCAGATCGCGCCTACGGAACCTTGCTGTCGCCCCTGTGCTCGTCGGCCAGTCAACTCCTCAAGAGCGCGGGATATCTCTTCGAACTCACGCGCACCGTGGCTCTCAACTAAGGGAACCGTCCGAAAGGTCCCGTCAGGCTGCTGAACGTGTTGCATCTTCGGAGGATCATAGGGACGACGCAATAGCGTCATACGTTTGTATTCATCGGGGTCGCCAATGTAGGCCCTCTGGCAGTAAGACAGGGTTTCGTTTGTAATGTGCGCTAGAGTTTTATCCTCATCAGTGAGCTGCAAGGCAAGAAAATCACAATCCCGGTTCCTTTTCTTGTAAAAATCAAAAAGCAGATCACATACGCTCGTCTTTGGGTTTGATCTCATTTCGGCGTTCAATTTGGTAATAATATTAATGGATGTCGCAACATCACCTGCAAACGCAATAGCAGTGTCGGGATTTAAGATCTGTACCTTCAATGCGTGAGAGTGATCAACCGACTTGGGTGGCAACCAATTTTCGAAACTCAAAAGTGTGTCAGCAACAAGAAACCCGATGTCCGGGGTTACTCCTCCTACAACAAGAGTCATAGCCGATGTGGCTCCGTCCTAAGCCGTGAAATTGTGGCTCGGCTTACATTGTAGCTGCGGGCGAGTTCATCGAGGTGCCGCCCACTGTAAATGAAGCCGTGGAAGGCCGGAACGGGGATCAACGACAACGGCCAGATCGTCGGGTATTACACCACGAACGGCGTCGACCACGGCTTCCTAGCAACATGACCCAAACCCTGGAGCAATCGCGACGTTGGGCCGAAGGCTGGGACAAAGCGATGAAGTCGAGCCACAGACGACTTAGACATCTTGTGCCGGTCGCCTTGGGAACCGGCCTTCCGCATTTGACATAACATCCGTACTCCGCTGTTCTCTGCATCTTTCTAGATGTTGTGTTTGCGCGCCGAGTTTTGGGGGCGGCGACAATTTCGAACTTTGTCACATAGCGGCATTCTGGAAAGCGGTTACAAGACTTCGAAAAGTCGTCAACCGTTGCCGTTAAGTATTGGCTCTCCGAGAGCCGAAGTGAAGCGCGAGGCCTCTCGCTACCGCTGCGCCGGATCGTCTGGTGCCCCGTTGCCGACCTGCTCGCTTTCGCTATGAGTTCGAGATCCAATCTACCATGATGGTCTGCGATCAATTCGCCCGAAAGTTGTAGTGAGGCGCAACCACCGCACGTGCGTCACGAAACGGCACACCACACCCTTTTCCCCGCCTCCCGCCTTCTTTTTTGACGCGGCGATCTTGTCGCGGATGCGCTCGCCGATGACCTCGCGCTCAAACTGGGCAAAGGACAACAGAACATTGAGGGTCAGGCGCCCCATCGAGGTCGTCGTGTTGAACTGCTGCGTGACCGAAACAAACGACGCGCTCCTCGCATCGAGGATCTCGACGATCTGGCAAAATCGGCGAGCGAGCGGGTCAGCCGGTCGATCTTGTAGACGACCACGATATCGACCCGCCCTGCCGTGATATCGGCGAGCAGCCGTTGTAGAGCCGGCCGACCCATCGTCGCGCCGGAGAACCCGCCGTCATCGTACCCCGTGCGCAGGCACACCCAGCCTTCGTGGCACTGGCTGGTGATGAAGGACTCGCAGGCCTCGCGCTGCGCCAGCAGCGAATTGAATTCCTGTTCGAGCCCCTCCTCGGAGGATTTGCGGGTGTAGATGGCGCAGCGAACCCTTGCGTTCCGCCGTGTGCCGAGGCTCATTGGTCGCGTCATCGGTCGGCCTTGGCGCCCGCCAAAGCACTCGCGCGCTTGGTCAGGCCAAAGAACCGCGGGCCCGACAGATGCGCTCCGGTAATCCGCTCGGCGATCACGCTCAGCGAGCGATAACGCTGGCCCTCATATTCGAACCCGTCCTCGCAAACGAGGACGGTATGGGCATGTGCGCGCCACTGGCGCACCAGGGTCGTGCCGGTTTTGAGCACGAGACCGGGAGCGACTGCCATCGTGGCTTTGTCTGACGCTGCGGCCAGGCTCTGCCGGCGGCGCCGCAGCACCCGGCTCACCCCGCCATAACTTTGCTCTTGCAGCTGATTGGCGAGGGCGCGGATCAACAGATCGCGACTGAGCCCGAGCGGCGGGCCAGTCCGATGCAGCTGGCGCCAGGCAACCCGTAGGTCTTGCGTCGACCGATTGGCCAGGCCGGCAATTTGGCGCGCGACCTCGGTGAGGTCAGGACGGCGCGGCCGATCGTGCCGATTGCCGTTCCGGTGGCGAACCGAAGCGTCGTTGATTGCCGGTTTCATACGCTTGCCAGTCCGGCGACGCGGTAGACGCGGCCGCGTTCCTATTTGACAGAGGCAAGCGTGAGCCCGAGCTTCTTCTTCAGGGTGCCCGAGAACACGCCGCGAACCGTATGGCGCTGCCACCCCGTGGCACTCGCCACCTCATCCACGGTTGCACCCTCGGGTCGCCGCAGCATTGCAATCACCTCGTCCTGCTTTGACGGCCGCTTTGCGTCGGATTGTGGCTCCGGCTCCGGTAAGGCCTCGATCGCGGACCACAGCTGATCGATTAGGGCCCCGCGGTCGCCAACCTTCCGCCGTTTCTCGACATCGGGCAGAGCATTCCAAAGCGCCAGCAGCCGCTTGCCGCTGACTGGCGCCGCGTGCAATTCCTCATTCGAAGCGACGGCAATCTCACCGTCATTCACTGTGGCCGGCGCTTTATCGCAGAGCGTGATTCCATCATTGCCGATGATGTAGACGCGCATGGGTGGGTTCTCCTGATTGACCCGGCAGCGGCTGCCGCCGGTGACCCACACTGACGCTCTCTTCGCCGACCAAAGCCAGTCTATTCTGCATGATCTCGCGGCATTGTTGGGCCAGAGCTCAGTCTGGAATTGCTCGGACCGAGAACGCCGTGATCCGCAATACGAGAGGGTTCGCTAAATGGTGAAACGCGCTCCTGTCAATGTCCGCTACCTGTGGCTATTCGGAGAACATATACTCACTCGGAGTTTT
>Ga0306920_100006450_pt1 | contig 15315 bp, 13 predicted proteins | sample flu12Cox44000170_FD_204666 | JGI IMG/M metagenome (GOLD analysis project Ga0306920, IMG submission 204666) | Lab enrichment of tropical soil microbial communities from Luquillo Experimental Forest, Puerto Rico - flux4day.12C.oxic.44.000.170 (v2)... | ecosystem: Environmental > Terrestrial >... | reverse complement strand
GAGCTATCAACCCGCCGAGCAAGCCGCCAATGATGCGCATGTCGCCTCCATCCATTGGCGGCTGGACCAGCCCGAGGAGGCGTACCGTCTGTTCGACACCCAGACCACCGGCAAGGGCGTGATTTTGCCGTCCTGATTGCGATGATCTTGGCCCGAGCACTTGCTGGTCGTCTCTTGGTTCGTCATAGGTCCGGTGCTCTGCGGCGCGCCAAAGGCCAAATGGATGTGAGTCAGGTCGACTTCAATCGAATAAATCGGAATGGCTCCCCGTTCGAATAAGTATGACCTCTCTTGGAGTAACGTCATAGATTAGCAGCCAATCCGGATCGATATGGCACTCCCATATACCGCTCCATTCTCTAGATAGTCTGTGTGGCCGGTATTGCTCCGGGAGACTGCCGCTCTCGGCTAGCAGCTCAACTATAGCAATGAGTTCGTTGACATCGCTCCCCCGCCGCTTCTGGCGCTTGAGATCGTTGCGGAATTGCTTGCGCTGTACAATGCGCCGCATACTGCGGAATTATAGTGAGCGAACCTTCTCGGCCCATGCAGACACGGAATCAAAAATCTCAATATTCTTACGCGCACGTGCTTCCTTGATGGCATGCCTGGTTTCCTTATTCGGCATGTGCACCGAAAAGGGCAGGCCTTTTCTGAGCTTAACCTGTGCAAGAAATAAAGTGATCGCCTCGCTAGAGGTAAGGCCCATTTTCTTGAGCACTGCCTCCGCACTCCGCTTTAGTTCCGGGTCAACTCGCGCTCGAACCGTTGCCGTCTTTGCCATTTCTTATTGCTCTCACGAAGTGAATGTAGCCCATTGGGGCGACACAGGCAAACAATCAGTCCCCGCCCTGCCGGCTGCCGCGCAGCTCGTTGAGCAGTGCCTCCATGCTGCGGCGAAGTCCGTGCATCTGATCGACGAGATGAAGAACGACGGAGATGCCTTCATCATTCACGCCGAGGTCGTCACGCAAATCGCGAATGAGCTGTGCGCGCGCGACGTCCACGTCCGAGAAGGCAAGCTCGGGCTCGGTTTGCGGCGGGATCAGCCAGCCCGCATGGATCCAGGCTTCGAGCGACCGATGCTCAACGCGCGTCCGCAGCAAGAACTCCTGCACTGAGATCATTCAGGCCTCCAGACCGCGGCGTGGATCATGTTGTTGGCCGGCCTGCCAGCGCCGGGCGAATTCCTCGATTTCCGAGTCGAGCCGATCCGGCAGCACGACCTTGAGGGTGACGTACTCGTCTCCGCGCGAGCCGTCGCGGCGCGCAACGCCCTTGCCTTTGAGCCGCAATACACGCCCGGTATTGGCGCCTTTCGGAACAGTCATGCGTACGCTGCCGGTCGGTGTCGGGACATCGAGCTTTGCGCCCAGCACCGCCTCAGGCAGGCTGATCGGCAGCTCGATGTGGATGTCGTCATCTTTGCGCATGAACAGCTTATGCGGGCTCACTTCGATTTCGACCAGAGCATCCCCCGGCGGCGCTCCGCCTATGCCCGCTCCGCCCTTCTCACGCAGACGAAGGATCTGATGATCTCGTGTTCCCGGCGGGATCACCACGTCGAGGGTCGCGCCATCAGGCATGGTAATGCGCCTGGTCGCGCCGTTCACGGCCTCCAGGAACTCCACCGGCAATCGGTAATGCACATCCTGGCCACGGATGCGAAAACGCGCGCGTCCACCCCCGCGGCCCAGGATCTCCGAGAGAACATCGTCGCTCTCCATGAAATCCGCGAACCCACCGCTCGTGCTGTAGGGATGGTCCTGCGCGCCCTCGGCGTGGAAATCCCGGTAGTAGCGTTCGCGCGGGCGCTCGGCGCCGGATGCATCGATCTCGCCGCGATCAAAACGACCCCGCTTCTCGGGATCGCCGAGGAGATCATAGGCCGCAGCCACTTCCTTGAATGTTTCTTCCGCTTTTTTGTTGCCCGGATTGAGATCGGGATGCAGCTTTTTGGCAAGCGCGCGATAGGCCGAGCGAATCTCGTCCTGCGTGGCTTCCCGCTTCACTCCAAGCGTCGTATAGGGATCATCGCTCACGGAACCTACCCCACGAATCCGACTGTGCCGGCCGCCCGGTCACGCCACTGCGCCATGAGTTGCGCGAGATCATCGGCCCGCAGTCCGTAGGTATCGGGAATTGCTCCGTTGCGACCTATCATGGCAGCATTGATCCTGCTCAAAGTTCCAGCATGCGCGGCGTCATTGAACAGCACAAAACGCAGCCGCGCAGGCGGGATCCTTGTCGCGATAAAATCGGTTGCGTCTTGCCAGCGCGTGCGCGAGCGCCGATAAAAGCTGGTGACCTCAAATCCGGTTGCGTCGAGGGTGAGCGCGGCGGCGCCCGGCAGCATGGCGAGGGCCGCGAGCAGCGTTCCAAGGCCGAAGAAGATGAGCACGAACCATCCCGTGAGCGCACCATCCCTGATCATCGCCTGTCCGGCAATGGCGAAAACGGCGCAGCCTGCAAATATCAATCCCCATTTCCTGAGCGAGGGATGGAGCGTTACCGGTCCGGGAAAGCGGGCCAGGATGTCGGCAGCGGATGTTTTCGACGCCATGCTCCCGCTCCAGGCAAAGTGTTGATTCTCCATGCCGACGACCCGGCTGCGTGATCTTGTCGGCCGCTCGCCCCGCCAGGGCATCGAGTTGCCGGCATGGATCGAGCGTCTCGTGTCGATCGGCATCGTCTCGAAGGACGAGCAGATAGTTCGGCGCCAACGCTGCGTCAATGTCGCGTCGTTCGCAGTGATCGCGACGGCGGCATCGCACCTGATCATCAATTCGGTCCATGATTTTCACGGATTGCTGTCCGTGAACGTCGACAACGTGCTCCAACTCGTGGGCGCCCTCTTGGTGCCGCGGCTGCACCGATTTGGCCAGCATGCCGGCGCCGTCGTGCTCATTCTGCTGATTCTGTTCGGGCACATGTTCATCGTCTGGTCGTTCGGTCTGGCCAGCCAGCTGCAGGTCTACTTCACGCTTGCAGGTGCGATGCTGTTCTTTTTCGGCGTGCAGAACTGGCGCTTGTTTCTCCCGTTTTTCATTCTCTACGTGATTGCGCTTGTCTTCGCACTGAAATTCGCGCCGGAATTCGGCTTCGTCATTCCGGGTGACCGGGACTATCGGGAGCTGCTCTCGACCCAGGCCATGATCAATACCATCGTGATCAACGCGGCGCTGCTGTTCTATGCGCTCACCGCGCTGCATCGGGCGGAAATCGAGCTGCAGGACCAGCACGAGCGTTCCGAGACCCTCATTGCGACGGTTATGCCGACCTCGATTGCGGCCCGTATCAAATCAGGGCGCGGAGAGCGCATCGCCGACCGCATCGACATGCTTACCGTCATGTTTGCGGATCTCTCGGGTTTCACCGAGGCGGCGCGGGATCTCGCCCCGGAGGAGGTCGTTGATTTCCTCGATGCGCTGGTCCGCCGGCTCGACGAGTTGTGCGAACAGGAGGGGGTCGAGAAGATCAAGACGATCGGAGACAGCTACATGGCTGCCGCCGGTTTCGACGGCCAAGCGGTCGAAGGAGCCGTTGCGGTCGGCCGCCTCGCGCTGAAAATGCTCGAGGCCGCCGAGCAGGCGCCGCCGCTGGGACAGCGCAAACTCAAGCTGCGCATCGGCATTCATTGCGGACCCGCCACCGCCGGGATCATTGGCGATATGCGTTTCTCCTATGATGTCTGGGGCGATGCCGTAAACGTCGCGTCGCGCATGGAGTCCCACGGCGTGCCCGGCTGCATTCATGTGAGCGAATCGTTTCGACAACTCATCGGAGACGCATTCACGTCCGAGGATCGTGGGCCGATCGATATCAAGAGCGTGGGAGCCGCGAGAACATTCTTTCTTGTCGCGCCGGCGCAGGCCTGCGCGATTCCTCTCGCTCCCGCCTGCAGCGAGGAAACCGCCGCACCGGCGCCAGCTTCACGCGGCCCGCAGGCCTAGTGTGTGTTTTCGCTGAATTGAGCCAGCAGATACACCTCTCCCTGCAGGGGAGAGGTCGGAATGTGCGCGTCTTGCGCGCACATTCTGGGTGAGGGGGTTCCGCATACCATGTGAATCTCATCCCCTCACCCGGATCGCGCTCAAGCGCGCGATCCGACCTCTCCCTTCGGGAGAGGTGACGCATGCCGCACCGTCACGTCGCGACTCAACGTCAACGGAACATGCGCGAGACATTTATTCCCCAGCGGCGATTTCGCGCGGCTGTTCCGGGCGGCCCGACTCGGCTTCGGCCTTCTGCTTGGCCTCGAGGTCTTCCCCCGTTTCCTGATCAACGGCCTTCATCGACAGCCGCACCTTTCCGCGCTCGTCGAACCCGAGAAGTTTGACCTTGACCTTGTCGCCTTCCTTGACGACATCGGTGACCTTCTGGACGCGGCGCGGCGCAAGCTGGCTGATGTGTACCAGACCATCCTTGGCGCCGAAGAAGTTCACAAACGCCCCGAAGTCCATCACCTTGACCACGGTGCCTTCGTAGACGTGGCCGATCTCCGGCTCCGACGCGATTGATTTGATCCAGTTGATCGCGGCCTTCATGGCCTCGCCCTTCGCGGAAGCGACCTTGACCGTACCGTCGTCGGCAATGTCGATCTTGGCGCCTGTCTTTTCCACGATCTCACGAATGACCTTGCCTCCGGAGCCGATCACTTCGCGGATCTTGTCCACCGGAATATTGAATACCTCGATGCGCGGCGCGTGCTCGCCGAGCTGGGCGCGATGCTGGGCGATCGCTTTGCCCATTTCGCCCAGGATATGCATACGCCCCTCCTTGGCCTGAGCAAGCGCGACACGCATGATCTCTTCGGTGATCCCGGAGATTTTGATGTCCATCTGCAGCGACGTCACGCCACGCTCGGTACCGGCGACCTTGAAATCCATATCGCCGAGGTGATCCTCGTCGCCGAGGATGTCGGAGAGCACGGCATAGCGGTCATTCTCGAGAATGAGGCCCATGGCGATTCCGGCTGTCGGGCGTTTGAGGGGGACGCCGGCATCCATCAGTGCGAGCGAGGATCCGCACACGGTCGCCATTGAGGACGAGCCGTTCGATTCCGTGATCTCCGAGACGACGCGCAGCGTGTAGGGAAATTCGTGATGGGGCGGCAGCACCGGGTGGATCGCCCGCCAGGCAAGCTTGCCGTGACCGATTTCGCGCCGCCGCGGACCGCCCAGACGTCCGGTCTCCCCGACCGAGAACGGCGGGAAGTTGTAGTGCAGCAGGAATGTCTCCTTGTAGGTCCCTTGCAGCGCGTCAATCCATTGCTCGTCTTCGCCGGTCCCGAGTGTGGCTATCACGAGCGCCTGGGTTTCCCCGCGCGTGAACAGGGCGGAGCCGTGTGCGCGCGGCAATACGCCCACTTCGGATTCGATAGGCCGCACCGTTCTCACGTCGCGCCCGTCGATGCGCTGGCCGGTATCGAGAATATTCCAGCGCACGATCTTGGCTTCGATAGCCTTGAACACACTGGCAATCTGCGCGGGGTTATGGGTGGGATTCTCTGCCCCCTCCGGACAGAAATGCGCCAGCACCTTGGACTTTGCTGCGTCGAGCGCCTTGTGGCGTTCCTGCTTGTTGGCGATGCTGTAGGCCGCGCGCAAATCGGGCTCGATCAACGCCAGCATTTCCTTTTCGAGGTGCTCGTGGTCCTCGGTCCGCAGCTCGCGCGGTTCTTTGGCGGCTTTTTCTGCGAGCCGGATGATGGCCTCGATTACGGGCTGGAAATGCCGGTGCCCGAACATCACCGCACCGAGCATGAGATCCTCGTTGAGCTCCTTGGCCTCGGATTCGACCATGAGGACGGCATCTTGCGTGCCGGCAACGACCAGGTCGAGCTGGCTCTCGGTCATCTCATCGAGCTGCGGATTGAGCACATATTCATTGTTGATGAAGCCGACCCGAGCCGCACCGATGGGGCCCATGAAAGGCACGCCCGAGAGCGTCAACGCGGCCGAGGCGGCAATCATGGCAAGAATGTCGGGATCGTTCTCCAGATCGTGCGAAAGGGTGGTCACGATCACCTGAGTTTCGCAGCGCCACCCTTCCGCGAAGAGCGGCCGCACGGGACGATCAATCAGTCTTGAAACCAGCGTCTCCTTTTCGGTCGGGCGGCCCTCCCGCTTGAAATACCCGCCGGGGATTCGGCCGGCAGCATAGAATTTTTCCTGGTAATCGACGGTCAGCGGCAGAAAGTCCACGCCCTCCCGCGGCTCCTTGGCGGCGACAACGCTCGCCAGCACCCGCGACTCGCCGTAGCTCGCGACGACGGCGCCATCAGCCTGGCGCGCAATTTTTCCGGTTTCGAGGAGGAGCTTGCGTCCTCCCCAGTCGAGCTCAACACGATGGATATCGAACATTGTGATTGTCTTTCATTGTTCCGGCAAAGCTGCAAAAGCCATGAGCAAGACGGCGAGACGCTGTCCTTGCCGCCGATGCCGCACCGTGACACAGCGTCCAGCGATCCTGCCATGGCTTTCGGCCTTCCCTTGGTGGACGGGCGACGATTCACCCGTTTCCTCTATCGACAGCGATGCTTTCGCTGCCGGACGATGGCGGGCACGTGTGAGACGCCGCAAAACTTGCGAACGTGCCGCGCGCAAATACTCAGCGACGAATTCCGAGCCGCTCGATCAACGACTTGTAACGCGCTTCATCGACACGGGCGAGATAGTCCAACAGCTGACGCCGCTGCGACACGAGCTTGAGCAATCCACGCCGGGAATGGTTATCCTTGACGTGAGTTTTGAAATGCTCGGTCAGGCTGTTGATGCGTTCCGAGAGGAGAGCCACCTGCACTTCCGGGGACCCGGTATCGCCGGTTTTGGTGGCATAGTTCTTTATCACTTCGGCCTTGCGGCCAGACGGTAGCGACATCGGGATGTCCTGTCCTGTTGATGGGTTTGGGTCAGCGGCCGGTGCCGGGATGCCGTCCAGCGCGGTCGCTTTAACTTTTTGTTTGAGCATGATCTTTTTCCGAAAACCGGTTCCCACTTTTCGGGATCATGCTTTAACTGCAAAGCGCGGGACACCGCCCGCGCGATCCGGGGAATATAGCAAATCACCCGGAGATGCAATCATGGGCGGGGCAGGTTGAAGATGCGCCGAGGGCGCAGCTCCCCCTTTTCCACTTCCGCAAGCCCCACCAACGCGCCCTGGGTCGAGATCGAGACCCAGCCCTCGATCACCGGGGCGTCACGCCCACGAAGCAGGACTGCCTGTCCTCGCGCAAGCCGCCCGGCGTCAGCGAGGCTCACCCGCAACGCCGGCAAGGCCGCAAGCCCCCTCTCCACCGGCAACAGATATGGAATTGCGGCACCGGTTGCGCCGAGACCCTCCTGCAAGGCCTCCAACGTAATCGCGCTGCTCTCGTCAAAGGGGCCGACCGCGGTTCGCCGCAGCTCAACGACATGTCCATAACATCCCAGTGCGCGTCCCATGTCGCGCGCCAGTGCGCGAATGTACGTGCCTTTGCCACACGCGGCCGCAAGAACGGTATGGTCGGGATCCGGCGCGGCAATCCATTCGAGCGCATGGATCTCGATTGCGCGAGGTTCAAGCTCGACCATTTCGCCTTCTCGAGCGAGATCATAGGCGCGCTCGCCCTCGATTTTCACCGCGGAGAAGCGCGGCGGCACCTGTTCGATCAATCCGGTGAATCGCGGCAGAAGAGCTCGTACATTCTCCTGCGACGGTCGTGCGGGGGAACTGGCAACAATACGGCCTTCGGCGTCGTCCGTGTCGCGTTCTTCGCCCCAGCGGATCGTGAAGCGGTAGATCTTTCGTCCCTCCATGACGAAAGAAACGGTTTTGGTCGCCTCCCCGAGCGCAATCGGCAGGACTCCGGACGCCAATGGATCAAGGGTGCCGGCGTGTCCGGCGCGCCTGGCGTTGAAGAAGCGCTTGACCACGCCCACCGCGTGCGTGGAGGTCATCCCGACCGGCTTGTCGAGGACGAGCCAACCATGCACGTCGCGTCGTTCACGCCGGCGTTGCGGCTCCTTGCTCGACCGCTCGGCGTTCACGGGATCAACTCTGATCGTCTGTCCTGCTGCGCAAATCCCGGCGCACGGCCGGTGTTCGCAGCAGCTTCTCGATCCGCTCGGCCTCATCGAAGCGTTCATCGATGGCAAAGCGGATATCGGGTGCGAATTTGAGGTTGATGCGACGAGCAATCTCTCCGCGCAGGAAGCGCCTGTTGCGATTGAACGCGGCGAGCACGCTATCCGTGTCCCGGCCGCCGAGCGGCATCACATAGATGGTTGCGAGCCGCAGATCCGCCGTCATGCGCACCTCGGGAATCGTAATGACGTGCCCTTCAATGACGGGATCATGCACCTCGCCGCGTGCGAGCAGGTCGGAAAGGGTATGCCGCATAAGCTCGCCCACGCGCAGCTGGCGTTGAGATGGCCCTTGCGAGGATTTTGATTGATGATGGCGCGGCATGGAGCAAATCACGCTTTTCTAGAGCGTTCTTCGAATCATCATCCCGTTCTATCTTTTTGTTTGAGCATGATCTTTTTCCGAAAACCGCTACCCACTTCTCGGGATCATGCTCTAAGCGGCGGCCGAAGCCTGCACGCTGAGCTTCCCGTCGATCGTCTTCGAACGGAGCCTGGATGGGAAGCCGGTGAACGGCGTAAGGTGCTATCGGCTATACCGTCCCAGAGCGGGATGATTTTTCTTCGAATCATCATCCCGCTCTAGCTCTTTGTTTGAGCATGATCATTTTCCGAAAAAGCCCCCACCCTTCCCTCCCCCGCAAGGGGGGGAGGGATAAAGGGTGGGGGTTTCGGGATCATGCTCTAGGGATCAAAGCGTGCGCTGCACCGTCTCCACCCGGAAGCACTCGATGACGTCGCCCACTTTCATATCCTGATAGTTTTCGAATGCCATCCCGCATTCCTGGCCTGCCGTTACCTCGCGTGCATCGTCCTTGAAGCGCTTGAGCTGCGACAGTTTGCCCTCGTGAACCACGACGTTGTCGCGCACGAGACGCACACTGGCACCGCGTTCGACTGTCCCCTCGGTCACCCGGCAGCCGGCAACATTGCCGACCTTGGAGACCTTGAAGATTTCCAGGATAACCGCCCTGCCCAGCGTGGTCTCGCGCGTCGTCGGAGCAAGCAGCCCCGACATCGCCTTCCTCACGTCGTCCACGAGATCGTAAATGATATTGTAATACCGGATTTCGATTCCGGCCTGCTCGGCGGCCTCGCGTGCCTCTTTGTGGGCACGCACATTGAAACCAATGATCGCAGCGCCCGATGCGGCGGCGAGCGTCACATCAGACTCGGTGATGCCGCCGACGCTCGCGTGGAGCACGCGCGCGGCTACCTCGTTGGTGCCGAGCTTTTCGACTGCGCCGGTGATCGCCTCCAGCGAGCCCTGTACGTCGGCCTTGATCACCAATGGGAATTCCTTGCGGCCAGCAGTCTTGAGCTGGGTCATCATTTGCTCGAGCGAGCCGCGCATGCCGGTCGCCCGCGCCGCGATCTTGTCGCGCTTTTGACGGGCACGATAATCCGTCACCTCGCGCGCCCGTGCATCGCTCTCGACCACGCCAACGCGATCACCAGCTTCGGGAATGCCGTTAAAGCCGAGGACTTCAACGGGCATCGAAGGTCCTGCGGTCTCGACGGAAAGGCCCGTATCGGAAACCAAGGCACGCACGCGGCCCCACTCGGCCCCGGCCACGACGATATCGCCCGCGCGCAATGTTCCTCGCTGCACCAGCACGCTCGCGACAGGGCCGCGCCCGCGATCGAGCTTCGCCTCGATCACGGTGCCTTCCGCCGCACGATCGGGGTTGGCCTTGAGATCCAGAATCTCAGCCTGCAGGCCGATTGCTTCCAGCAGACGATCGATATTGAGCTTCTTGGTTGCCGACACCTCGACATCGAGCACGTCGCCGCCCAGCGATTCCACCTGGATTTCATGCTGCAGCAACTCGGTGCGCACCCGCTCGGGCTTCGCATCGGGGCGATCGACCTTGTTGATTGCGACAATGATCGGCACTTTCGCAGCTTTGGCGTGATTGATGGCCTCGACCGTCTGCGGCATGACGCCGTCGTCCGCAGCCACGACCAGGACAACGATGTCGGTCACCTTGGCGCCGCGCGCGCGCATGGAGGTAAATGCGGCGTGGCCCGGAGTATCGATAAAGGTGATCCTGTTGCCCGACGGCGCCGTCACCTGATAGGCGCCGATATGTTGGGTGATGCCGCCCGCCTCTCCCGCGGCCACTTCGGTCGAGCGGATGGCGTCGAGCAGCGATGTCTTGCCGTGATCGACGTGACCCATGACGGTGACCACCGCAGGGCGCGGAACAAGCGCTGCGGGGTCATCGGCGGCATCAAACAGACCCTCTTCGACGTCCGACTCAGCTACGCGCTTGACGGTATGGCCGAGCTCTTCTGCCAGCAATTGGGCTGTGTCGGCATCGATCACGTCGTTGATCTGGGCCATGTGGCCTTGCTTCATCAGGAGCTTGATCACGTCGACGGCGCGTTCCGCCATGCGGTTCGCGAGCTCCTGAATGGTGATGGTTTCGGGAATGGTGACTTCGCGAACCAGCTTCTCTTTCGGCTCGTCGGCGGCGTGCCCTTTGAGCCGCTGAACCCGCCGGCGGAACGCAGCGACGGAACGTTCGCGCTCCTCATCGGCATTGAGCGCGGTTACCAGGGTCAGGCGGCCGCGGTTCTTCTGGGTCGTGCTGCGCGGGGTCTTGGGTGCCGGTGCGGGCCGGGCAGCACCAGCACCGCGACGGGTGCGTGGGGCCTCTTCCTCGTCCGGCTCGAGCACCGGCCGGCCAGCGGGTCTTGCGGCCGCAGCCTCGTCGCCAAAGCGCTTCTTCGCCTCCTGCTCCGCTTTGAGCTTGGTTTCAAGCTCATGCTTTCGACGCCGCTCTTCATCCGCTTTGCGCGCGTCCGCCGCATCGCGCTCGCTGCGCTCGGTTGCTTCTCGTTCCTTGCGGTGCAGCGCCTCCTCTTCGGCATGCTTGCGCTCTTCGGCTTCGCGTTGGCGCGCATCGCCGAGGGCGCGCGCGCGGGCAGTGCGCTCTTCGTCGGTCAGAGTGCGCAGCACCACTCCGGACGGCTTGGGGACGACCTGGGCTTGCGGCTGCACTTGGGCGCCAGGCGCCACCGCGACCCCGGAGGAGGCGCCACGCTTGGCCGGCGTGGCAGCCGCGGGCGCGGTATCGGCCTTCGTCCGGGTCGTTGTCGTGCGGCTTTTTACCTTCTCGACAACCACCGCCTTGCTGCGGCCATGACTGAAACTCTGACGCACGACGCCTTGCTCAATCCCTCGGCCTTTCAGGCTCAAGGTCTTGGTCGCAGCGACGCTGAGTTTCTTTTCAGTCGTCTTTTCCGTCGTTTCAGCCATTACAATCTCAATCCAATTCACGCCTATCGGCTTGCCGGTCCGAAACTGTTCCACCCCCCTGTGAAGGGCACCTTCGAGCGCGGCAGGCGGCGAGCATGTACCACATTTAGCGGACTCATTGCCAAATCCAAATGCCGCCCTGTCATGCCGGTGCGGCCGCGGTCTCCGACTCGGATTCAGCGGGGGCGGCGAGATCCGCTTCATTGATCCAGCCCGCCTTGAGGCGCGCCTGCATGATCAGGGCCTCGGTCTCGTCGCGAGAGAGGTTAAAGTCCTCGAGAATACCCGGATAGCGCGTTGTCTCGCCCTCCTTGCGCTCGCTCCAGCCGAACAGGTCGTCCGTCGCACAGCCGGCAAGGTCTTCCATCGTCTTGACGCCGTTTTCGCCCAGTTTCACCAGCATGGCGGTAGTGAGCCCAGGGAGATCCTTGAGCTCGTCTTCCACTCCCAGCTCCCGGCGCTTGGCATCGAGCTCCTCTTCCTCGCGCGCGAGATATTCGCGGGCGCGGGTCTGCAGTTCGCGTGCGGTATCCTCGTCGAAACCTTCGATCCCGGCGATCTCCTTTTCGTCGACCATCGCGAGCTCCTCGACCGAGTTGAAGCCCTCGGAGGCGAGCAGCTGGCCGACCATCTCATCGAGATTGAGCGTCTCAATGAAAAGCTTCGAGCGCTTCTCGAATTCGGCCTGGCGATGCTCGGACTCCTCCTGCTCGGTGACGATATCGATATCCCACCCCGTGAGTTGAGACGCGAGACGGACGTTTTGGCCACGCCGGCCAATGGCGAGAGACAGCTGTTGATCAGGAACGACAACTTCCATGCGGTGGCGATCCTCATCCAGGACGACCTTCGCGACCTCGGCGGGCGCGAGTGCATTGACCACGAAATTCGCCGGATCCGCGGTCCACGGAATGATATCGATCTTCTCGCCCTGGAGCTCGTTGACCACGGCCTGGACGCGCGAGCCCCGCATGCCGACACACGCACCCACGGGATCGACGGAGGATTCGCGCGAGATGACGGCGATCTTCGCGCGCGATCCCGGGTCACGCGCCACCGCTTTGACCTCTACGATCCCATCGTAGATTTCCGGCACTTCCTGCGCGAACAGCTTGGACATGAATTGCGGATGCGTGCGCGAGAGGAAAATCTGCGGGCCGCGCGGTTCCCGGCGAACATCGTAGATGAAGGCGCGGATACGATCACCGTTACGGAACGTCTCGCGTGGAAGCAGCTCGTCGCGACGCACGATTGCCTCACCGCGACCTAGATCTGCGACGACATTGCCATACTCGACGCGCTTGACGATGCCATTCACGATGTCGCCGATGCGATCTTTGTACTCTTGATATTGGCGATCGCGCTCGGCCTCCCGCACCTTTTGAACGATCACCTGCTTTGCGGACTGGGCTGCGATGCGTCCGTATTCAAGAGGGGGCAGAGTCTCCGCGATATAGTCGTCGACCTGCGCAGCGGGATTTCGCTTCTTCGCGTCCTCCAGCGAGATTTGGGTCGAGTCGTTGTCAATCTGCTCAACCACCAGCAGCAGGCGCGATAGCCGCATTTCGCCCGTTTTCGGATTGATTTCGGCGCGAACTTCCGTCTCGCTGCCGTAACGCGAACGCGCCGCCTTCTGGATTGCGTCCTCCATGGCGGCGATGACAATTCCGCGGTCGATCGCTTTTTCCCGCGCGACTGCGTCGGCGATTTGCAGCAATTCCAGCCGGTTCGCACTCACCGCCATGGTCATTCTCCTTCCTTTTCAATTCCATAGGGGCCGGCAGCCGGTCCGCTCTGGAAATTTTCGCGCCCATCCTTACGAGGGCGGTTGCGTCTATCCAGCTCCGGATGTCCCGCCGCCTCGCCTCTCCCACCACGTTCCGCTGATTTGCCGCGTCGCAGCGCCTCCATCACCAGCGCATCCGTGAGCAAGAGCTTGGCTTCCGCGATATCGTCGAGACGCAACGTAATCTCGGTCGCTTGATCCGGCGGGCCATCCTCCTGGCGAAGACGAATAGAGTCGCCCTCAATGCCCAGGAGCACACCGCGGAAACGCCGGCGTCCTGTGATGGCGGTTGCAAGCTCCACCTTCACGCTGTGGCCGGCATGGCGTTCGAAATCGGAGCGCCGCACGAGGGGGCGGTCCATCCCGGGCGATGAGATTTCGAGCCGGTAGGCCCGTTCGATCGGGTCGGCAACATCGAGGGCCGGCGAAAGCGCCCGCGACACCCGCTCGCAATCCTCTATGGTCATGGTTCCATCGGGCCGCTCTGCCAGAACCTGAACCGTGCAGCCGTCAAGCCCCGAAATACGCACGCGAACAAGGCGGTAGCCCAGGTCCAGGAGAACCGGTTCGGCAATTGCAGCAAGGCGCGCCGCCGCCCCCTGTTCGGTGATCAGGCGCCGATCGGCGCTTGGCTGCAAAAGCTCGCTAGCCTCGGTCATTGCGCATCACAAGAGCGGCCGGGCGTCGCTTACGCCCGTGCCCGGTTACGGTAACAAAAAAGAGCGGGTCCCGGGGGAACCCACTCTCAACAGCCGACCGGACCTTATCCGATCGTTATGAGATATCCAAAAGCTGGACAACGCGAATATAGCGATTTCTCCTGCTGGCGCAAGGGGTAGAGACGGATAGGCGGGGTCCTGGACTCCGCCGCGGCCACGGACCCCTCCGGCACGAATGCTCGCGCTAACGATCGGGTAACCAACTTTTGCTTGAGATCCATAGCCGATTTGCAGCGAAGCCGTTGGCATTCGGCATCTCGGTTGCACGGTGTGGTATGAGCATTCCTGCTTCACTCGCTCCCGAACTGGAAGAGGTGCTCAAGCACGGATCCAGTGCGCGGCGCACTGAAACGCTCAAGCGCATTGCCACTCTCTTTGTGCAAGGGGCAAGCCGCTTCAATGAAGATCATATCGCGCTTTTTGATGAGGTGTTGTGCCAACTGAGCCGTGACGCAGATGCCGAGGCGCGCGTGGAGCTGTCCCACCGGATTTCGACAATTCCAAATGCACCGCCCAAAGTGCTGTTCGAGCTCGCCAGCGACGATGACATCGCAGTCGCGCAGCCCCTGCTCAAACAATCGGCCCGGCTCGAGCCAGTCGATCTCGCGGAGATCGCCCGGTCCAAAAGCCAAGCCCATCTTCTCGCGATCTCGAAACGAAACAATCTGGCCAGCGCGCTCAGCGACATTTTGATCGAGCGGGGAAATTACGAGGTGCTTCGCAGCCTCGCGGGCAATCCATCGGCGGAAATTTCCAATGCCGGATTTGCCGCGCTGGTCGAAAAGGGCAGGCGCGACAGTGCGCTCGGAACGAAGCTGGCGCTACGGAGCGAGCTTTCAGCAGGCCTGCTGCGTACCCTTGTGCTCGCGAGCAGCGAGCCGGCACGCGAGCGCATGCTCGCGCTGGCCGAGCCCGCGAGGCAATCGGAGATTCGCGCCATTCTGGCGGATCCTGCCGACGCAAGACCAATTCCCGCACCGACCAGAGACTACAAGGCCGCTGAACGCAGGGTGTTCGAGCTGCTCGGTGCAAAGAAACTTGACGAAGCAACCGTCGTGGAATTTGCCGGAAACGGGAAATACGAAGAGCTGGTGGCGTCGCTGGCAGCTCTCTGCGCCGTTCCGGTCAGTGTGGTGGACCGGCTCATGGCGGGCGAGCGCGTCGATCCTGTCCTCATTCTCTGTAAATCAGCCCGCTGGGGCTGGCAGACCGCAAGAGCGATCATCAGCGCCATGTCCGGTCCCGGCGAACTGTCGAGTCGCGATCTCGATACGGCCTATGCCAATTTCGAGCGCCTCTCGCCCACGACTGCGCGGCGCGTCATGCGCTTCTGGCAGGTACAACATTGGGAACAATCGCCGGCAAACGACGAATGAAGCCGCCGCGCCGGGCAGTTGTTTGAGCATGATCCTTTTCCGA
>Ga0306920_100006449_pt1 | contig 15316 bp, 12 predicted proteins | sample flu12Cox44000170_FD_204666 | JGI IMG/M metagenome (GOLD analysis project Ga0306920, IMG submission 204666) | Lab enrichment of tropical soil microbial communities from Luquillo Experimental Forest, Puerto Rico - flux4day.12C.oxic.44.000.170 (v2)... | ecosystem: Environmental > Terrestrial >... | reverse complement strand
GTCGGCGAGCATGGCGTGCGGGTCAACACGATTGCCCCGGGCTTCATACCCACCAACATGACGGCTCGGTACTACCGCAACCCGGACGGGTCGGTGAACGAGGAGATGAAGGCCGCCGTGCTCGCTCCGATGGCGCGCTACGCACCGCTGCGACGCGTGGGGACGACGTCGGACATTGCGTACTGCGTGCTGTACTTCGCCTCGGACGCCAGCAACTTCGTCACCGGTCAGCTGCTCAGCCCCAACGGCGGCGTGTCGATGCACTACTGAGCGTCGTGCCTGCCCAAGAGCGTCGCTGACCGACCATCACGACAGACGGACGAGGTCGAACTGGCCGGTCGACGTGTCGGACTCAATCACCGCGGGCGCCGGTCCGAGCAGAGTGACTGCCGCGCCGACGCCCAGCGGGTCGCTCGTCGCGCCGTGCACGTCGATCCGCAACACGCAGGACGTGGACGACGCCGGTGCTGCCTGCCCGCAGGCGGCCGCGCCGCCGGGCTCGAGCACGAGCGGACCCGCGGCGGTGTCGGCGACGATGCTCGTGACGGACCCGCCGTAGCTGCCCACCATGGCGAGGGTGGCAGTGTCGTAGGTGGTGTAGGCCGCATCGAGCCCCTGGCCCGCGGGCTCGCTGATCCACACGGCGTCGGCGGCGACGACGTTGACGTACTGCACACCGCCTCCGAGCCCGTTCGGCCGGTTGACCAGCCGAGGGCCTACGGTGGTCGACCCGCTCGGACGCAATGCCGCGAGCCGGTGGTCGCCGCGCTCGTAATACACGGATCCGTCGCTGCCGATGGCCGCTCCGAGGCTGCGCACCACCAGCAGGGGCGCGGCGGACGACGGCGGGACGACGCGGTAGACGCTGACCGTATTGCCCTGGGTCACCGCAATCAGCACGGCGCCACCCGCCGCATCCAGTGAGACGAGGTTCGAGTCCGAGCTGTTGGCCGCATTGACGCGGGGCATGTTCCACTGCCCGTCCTGGTTGCCGCTCGACCGGTTGTACGCGTAGAGGACGGAGTACGTCGCGATGTAAAAATTCGTGGCGTCCGCGGCCAGGGCCGCGATGCCGTTCCCGATGTGCTCAGCGATGACGGCGGGACTGTTGCCGTCGACCACCCAGGCGATCGATGGCGCGGGGCTCGTCGGATCCTGCGGTGCTGCGAACACCGCACCGTCCGGACTCTCCGCCGCGGTGACGCGGTCGGCCGCGAAAGGCAGGGCGATGGGAGGGCCCGCCTGAAGCGGTCCCGACGTCGCAAGGCCCGGAACGCCCGACCCGGCCGCCGCAGTGGTCGAGGTCGACGAGGCTCCCGTGGTCGTCGTGGCGGCCACGCCGTGGTGGGTGGTGACGGTCGCCGCGGGTGGCGTCGAGGGGGACGACGCGCACGCACAGAGCACCGACCCAGCGCTCATCAAAATGAATGCCAATTGCACGCGTCGGCCGGGGTTCCCCCGCATCGGGCCAGTATGGCGTCGCCCGCGGACAGCTACGGTGCGCCCCATGGCCCACACCCGCGACATCACATACGAAGCCGACGGTCGGACAATGGTCGGCACACTTGCGTTGCCCGATGGGAACGACCAGCGACCTGGCGTGCTCGTCTGCCACGAGGGACCCGGGCTCGACGACCACGCACGCGCCGTCGCCGCACGGTTGGCCGACGAGCTGGGCTACGTCGCCTTCGCGCTCGACTACCACGGTGGCGGTAAACCGCTCGAGAGCCGGGACGAGATGATGACCCGGATCGGTGAATTCCGAAGTGACCCATTGCGCACGCGCGCCGTCGGCGCGGCGGGACTCGACGCCCTGTGCGCCGAGCCGCGAACAGATCCCACTCGCCTCGCCGCAATCGGCTATTGCTTCGGCGGCACGCTCTCGTTCGAACTGGCCCGCGGCGGCGCCGACCTCAAGGCGGCCGTCGGTTTCCACGCTGGGCTCGGCACGGTCCGGCCCGGCGACGCCAAAAACATCAGGGGCAAGGTGCTGGCGCTGATCGGGGCTGACGACCCGATCGTCGACAACGACCAGCGACGCCAGTTCGAAGAGGAGATGACGGCAGGCGGCGTGGACTGGCAGCTCGTCGTCTACGGAGGTGCGGTGCATTCGTTCACCAATCCGCGCGCCGGCCAGATCGACCTGCCCGGAATCGCCTATCACGAATCCACCGATCGGAGGTCCTGGCAAGCGATGTGCGACCTCTTCGCTGAGGTGCTCTGAACTGGCGCGTCGTTTTCTGACGCCCCGTCAGATGGGGCTACGCTCAGGGCCCATGCCCGAGCCCCTGCCCAAGATCGTCTCGGTCGACGACCACGTCGTCGAGCCGCCCAACGTGTGGCAGGACCGCCTCCCGGCCAAGTACTCCGAGGTCGGGCCGCGTGTGGTCCGCGCACCGATGCCCGAGGTGGAATTCCGGGGCGGGTCGCTCAAGGTGAAGCCCGGGTCGAAGGGTGCGCCGGTCGACTGGTGGTACTACGAGGACTTGAAGCGGCCGCTCCTACGCGTCGACTCCGCGGTGGGAGTGCCGCGCGACGAGGTGACCATGAAGGGCGTGACCTACGAGGACATGCGCCCCGGCTCCTACGAGGTCAAGCCCCGGCTCGACGACATGGACGCCAATCACATTGAGGCGGCGCTCTGCTTCCCCACCTTCCCGCGTTTCTGCGGCCAGACGTTCACCGAGGCCAAGGACAGGGAGCTCGGATTGCTGTGCGTGCGGGCCTACAACGACTGGATGGTCGACGAGTGGTGCGCCGACTCGGGCGGCCGGCTCATCCCGCTGTGCCTGATCCCGCTGTGGGACGCCGAGCTGGCGGCCGACGAGGTGCGACGCAACGCCGAGCGCGGCGTGCGCGCGGTCTGCTTCAGCGAGATCCCGCCGTTCCTCGGGTTGCCGAGTGTGCACGACCCCGAGCACTACTGGGACCCCTTCTTCCGGGCGTGTGCCGAGACCCGGACCGTCGTCAACATGCACATCGGCAGCTCCTCGAAGATGCCGTCGACGTCGTCGGACGCCCCCCCGGCTGTGGGCTCGACGCTGACGCACACGAACGCCACCTTCTCGCTGGTCGACTTCCTCTTCAGCGGAGTGTTCGTCCGGTTCCCGGATCTCAAGGTGGCCTACTCGGAGGGACAGATCGGCTGGATCCCCTACATCCTCGAGCGCGCCGACCGCGTGTGGGAGGACAACCGGGGCTGGGGCGGGGTGGCCGACATCGTGCCGGAGAAACCGAGCAGCTACTTCAAGGACCACGTCTACGGCTGCTTCTTCGACGACGCGCACGGCCTGCGCTCCGTCGAAGAGATCGGTGAGGACAACATCACCTACGAGTCGGACTACCCGCACTCGGACTCGACCTGGCCCCGTACGCGCCAGATCGCCGAGGAGCAGATGGCCGGCCTCACCGACGACCAGCGGCGCAAGATCGTGCGGGGCAACGCGATCAAGTTGTTCGGCCTCGACCTGGTCGCCTGACGCAGCGCCGGCGGCGCGGCACCTGACGCATGGACCTCCGCTACACCGCGTCCGAGCAGGCGTTCCGGGCCGGGCTGCGGGGCTGGCTCGCCGCCACCTTGCCGGGCGTCGGCGACCCACCTCCCCAGGACGACTGGCCGGCCCGGCGGGCCTACGACCTGCGCTGGCAACGCCTCCTCTTCGACGCCGGGTATGCAGGCGTCGACTGGCCCGCTGAGGGAGGTGGCCGGGGCGCGTCACCGGTCGAGCAGCTCATCTTCAAGGAGGAGTGCGAGCGTGCCGGCGCGCCCTACGTCGGCGTCGGCTTCGTGGGCCTGCTGCACGCCGGCCCGACCATCATCGCCGAGGGCACGCCGGCGCAGAAGGAGCGCTACCTGCCGCGCATCCTGCGCGGCGAGGAGGTGTGGTGCCAGGGTTTCAGCGAGCCCGATGCGGGGAGCGACCTGGCCTCCCTGCGCACCCGCGCTGCGCGCGACGGGGACGACTACGTGGTCACGGGTTCGAAGATCTGGACGTCCCACGCCGAGGTCGCGGACTTCTGCGAACTACTCGTGCGCACCGGCGACGCCGGCAACCGCGGCATCAGCTGGCTGATCATGCCGATGAGCTCACCAGGAATTGAGATCCGTCCCCTGCGCACAATGGAGGGCACGACCGAGTTCGCCGAGCTGTTCCTCAACGAGGTGCGGGTGCCGGTGGCCAACCGCGTGGGGGACGAGAACGACGGCTGGCGCGTGACGATGGTCACGCTGTCGTTCGAGCGCGGCACGGCCTTCGTAGGAGAGCTGCTCGAATGCGTGCGCCTGCTCGGGGAGCTGCGCGCCGGGGCCGACCGGCTCGGGTTGCTCGGCGACGAGGGATTGGTACGCCGTTTCGGTCACCTCGTCGCCGCTTTCGACGCGTTGTGGGCCCTGACCAAACGCAACGTCTCCGAGGCGGCCCAGACCGGCGTCCCGGGCACCGGGGGATCAGTGTTCAAGCTCTCCTTCTCGGAGCACGCACAGGCGCTCGGGGACCTGGCGGTCGAGGTGTTGGACCGCGCCGCGCTCTGCACCGACCCGCTCGAGGGCCCCGACGGAATGCCGCTGGGCAACGCGGGACAGCTGCACAACTGGTTCAAGTCGATTTCGCTGACCATTGCAGCGGGGACGTCGCAGGTGCAGCGCAACATCGTGGCCGAGCGCATCCTCGGCCTGCCCAAGGCCCGCTGATGGACTTCCGGGTCGACGATGTCCAGCGCGAGCTTGCGCACGGCATCCGGTCCTTCGTGGAAGGGCGCCTCCCGCTCGACAAGCTGCGCGCCTGCGAGGGTGACGAGCACGCGATCGCCTCCGGCGACTGGGTCGCGCTCGGCGAGACCGGCGTGTTCGCGCTCACGCTCCCAGAGCCTGAAGGGACCGGCCTCGGGCTGGCCGATGCGGTGGTCGTGTTCGAGGAGTTGGGACGCGCGCTCGTGCCGGGGCCGCTGGTCGGCACCTTCCTCGCCGCGGGCGCGGGCGTCGCGCCCGGCGCCGCAGAGGGCAGGGCCCAGGTCGGCGTGCACTGCGCGGGCCGGCCCGGGCCGGTGCTGGTGGAGCACCTGGGGTCGCTCGACGCGCTGCTCGTCCTGGCCCCCGACGCCCCCGCCCAGGTGGTGTCGCCGGCACCAGTCGGAGGGGCGCGCCGGGTCGAGCACCCGCTCGACCCGCTCACGCCGCTGTGGCGGCTCGACGCGGTCCCATTCGGCGGGGCGCTGGCCGACCACGACGGCCGCCTATGGAGCGACGGAGCGTTGCTCACGGCAGCGCTGCAGGTCGGCCACGCCGTCGCGGCTCTCGACATGGCGGTGGCGTACGCGAAGGAGCGCCACCAGTTCGGAAAGCCGATCGGGAGCTTCCAAGCCGTCAAACACATGTGCGCCGACATGCTGGTGCGGGCCGAGGTGGCGCGCGCCGCGGTGCACGCCGCGGCCTGCCTGGCCGACGCAGCCGACGTGGCCCGCGACGAAGCCGAGACGGCAGGCTGCTCACCTCGCCAGTTGCGAGTTCGCAGCGTCGCCGGCGCCAAGCTGCTGTCCGACGAGGCGGCGCTGGCCAACGCGCGGGCGTCTATCCAGGTGCACGGCGGAATGGGCTTCACCTGGGAGGTTCCCCTGCACCTCCACCTGAAGCGGGCCCGTGTGCTCTCCACGAGCTTCGGCACGCCCGCCGAGCTGTCGGCCGACCTGGCCGCCTACGCCTGAGCACAGCGTGCACCGGCACGTCGGAACGGAGACGGAGACCCTGCCATGACCGATCCCGCCCTCATCCCCGCCGAGGTCGTACGCGCCGTGCCCGAGGGCGAGGTCGTCTACGGCATGCAGTTGCCGATCCAGTCCCAGTCGACGCTCTACGTGGCCGACTGGGAGAAGGCGGCGGGCCCGCCCGAGCTGGCGCGGATCGCCCGGGTGGCCGACGAGGCGGGCTTCTTCTATGTCGGCGTATGCGACCACACCGCCATCCCGCGCCGACTGGCCGATGCGATGGGCACCGTCTGGTACGACACGACAGCAACGCTGGGGTGGCTGGCCGCGGTGACGACGAGGACCCATCTGCTCTCGCACGTGCTCGTGCTCGCCCAACGCCACCCGCTGCGCGCCGCCAAGGAGCTCTCCACGCTCGACGCACTCTCGGGGGGACGTCTCATCGTCGGTGTCGGCGCGGGCCACGTTCCCGAGGAGTACGAAGTGCTCACCGGCGGCTTCGACGAGCGCGGGCGGCACACCGACGAAGCAGTCTCGGCCCTGGCCCGCTGCTTCACCAACGAGTTCCCCGAGCTCCCGGGTCCCCGGTTCCCTGCGCGCGACCTGGGTATCGCCCCGCGTCCCGTGCGCCGGCCCCGCCCCCCCATCTGGATCGGCGGATCCTCTCCGGCCGCCATCCGCCGCACCGCGGCCTTCGGCGACGGTTGGCTACCCCAGGGGACGCGCCGGCGGGACCTGCCCGGACAGATCGCCCGGCTGCGCGAGCTGCGGGCCCAGCTTCGGGGCGGGGAGCCGATCGACATCGGCACCATCGTCGAACCGATCCATCTCACGTCGGGAGGGTCGGGCTGGGACCTGCCCGGCTGGGTGCTGTCGGGGGGAGCGGAGCACGTCACGGCCTCCCTGCGCGAGCTGGTCGAAATGGGCGTCAACCACCTCCAGGTGCGGTTCATGGCTCGCAGCGCCGAGGAGTACTGCGAGCAGACGGCGCGCTTCGGCGTCGAGGTAGGCCCCCTGCTGAACCGTTGAACGAGCCTGGGCCATAGGCTGGGAACGATGGTTGTCTTCTCCTACCTCGTGGGCATTCCGGTGCTCATCTTCGTGCTCCTGGGTCAAAGCAGGCCGATGCCGGTACCCCGCGTGTACCGACCCCGCCTGCCGCTGGTCCTGGGCGTCATCGGGCTGTTCACTTTGGCGTCGTACGCGGGAGATCACCACGTCACCTCGGCGGCGTGGGCATGGCTACTCGGCACCCTGGCCGTCGGAGCCATCGGGCTGGGCGCGCTCCGTGGCCTCACCATGCGGGTGTGGCCGAGCAACGGCTGGGTGATGCGCCTGGGCACCGCGCTGACGATGGCACTGTGGCTGGCCACCTTGCTCGCCCTCTTCGTCGCCGACGCCGCAGGAAATCATTCCGGAGCGACGGACCTGGTCAGTGCCGGCTTCCTCGTCTACCTGGGACTCACCCTGGCGATGCAGTCCTACGTCGTCTTTCGCCGGGCGCGGCCGCTGTGGGCACAGCTCGGCCCGGACGCAGGCCGGCCGCTGCAGGTGAATTTCATGCAAAGCCCCGGGGTGTTCTTCACCACGTTCCGGACGGGCGGTCCGGGCCCGGGTTGGGGCTCGCAGGGCGAGAACTCGGACATCATCGACGCCGAGGTCGTCGAAGACGACGAGCACCAAGGCCCACCCGAGCTCCACGCGCCGCGCTGATCGTTCCTACACTCAGCGGCCGTGACGACGCCGCGCACCTTCAGCCAACGACCGTACGTCGGCCCCCCCGGCTCGACCGAGCTGCTGCTGGTCCGGCACGGCGCGTCGGCCGACTCGGTGGAGGGCGAGTCGTTCGAGCTGGTCGAGGGCCAGGGTGACCCTCCGCTTTCGGAGGCCGGGCAGCATCAGGCGGAGCTGGTGGCACAGCGCTTGGGTCACGAGCTCTGCGACGGCATGTACGTCAGCACGCTCCGCCGCACGGCGCAGACGGCGGCGCCGCTGGTCGACCGCACCGGCATCACCCCCGTCGTCGACGCTGACCTGCGCGAGGTGTACCTCGGCGCATGGGAAGGCGGGCTCCTGCGCGAGAAGGCGGCCGACCATGACCCGCTGTTCGAACAGGTGATGGTGGAGCAGCGCTGGGACCTGGTGCCGGGCGCGGAGACCCGCGAGGCGTTCGGCGGCCGGCTGCGGCGGGCGGTCGAGCGCATCGCGGCGGCACATCCGGGAGGACGGGTGGTGGTGTTCAGCCACGGAGCAGCCATCGGCGAGCTGCTGGCCCAGGCGACGGATTCGGCTCCGTTCGCCTTCTTGGGTGCGGACAACGCGTCGATCTCCCGTCTCGTCGTGGCCGCCGACCGTTGGGTCCTGCGCGGCTACAACGACACAGCCCATCTGATGGGCTACAACGACATCGCCATCTGATGGGCTACAACGACACGGCCCATCTCACGGGCTGAGCCGCCGTCCCCATGGCACGTTCGGGGAAGCGACGCCGGAAGCCGCAGCGCAAGCTGCCACCGGTGCCGAAGTACGTGCGTTACACGGGAGGGGGACGGCGCTACTGGCGGCTCGGGGGACCCCTCACCCGCGACCGCGAAGCTGAAGCGCTGGCCGCCCAGCGCAAGCGACCGCCAAGCCGGATCGGCCGCTTCGTGCTGCGGGTGTTGGGCGGAGGCAAGCCCGGGGCTCCTCGGACGTGAAGGTCGGGCTCAGGGGACGGTGTCGTCCTCGGCGACTGATGTCGGGCTGTTCGTCTGATTCAGGTCATCGCCGCCGCAATGTCGTCGAGCGACACCTCGGCGGTGGCGAGGCCGCCACATTGCCTGCAGTCCTCGGTATGTCGCCACGAGCGGATCATCCGGCTGCCCTCGGGATTGAGCAGAACGGTGAAGGCCTCCGAGTCGTCGGATACTTCGAGCCCGAAATAGGACCGCCACTCGGTCAACACGGCGCGGTCATGGACCTCGATTCCCCTCAGGATGCGGCGGAACCGCATCTGCTCGGTGTCGAAAACCCACGTGCTGTGGCAGGACTCGAAGACCACAGGGGTCACGGAGGCAGTCTGCCCGCAGGAGTTAAAGGCGCCATCAGAAGGATGTTGTCGTTCTGTGACAATCCGACGGCACCTGCCGGCCACCTGGCGGCATCCCGAGCGCAGCCAACCGGGATGAGCGGAGCGGTGAGGGGTCAGGAGGCCCCGCTCGACGACGCGCCACGGGCCGGGTGGAGCGACCGGCGGCTGCCGGCTCAGGCCACCACCAGCACGGACTCGATCACGTCGGTGATTTCGGATCCGACGAGCTCGTCCCGCTCGAGCAGGGCTTCGCGAAGCGCCTCGACCACCTCGGGGTGGGCCTCGACGATGGCCTTCGCGGCGTCACGAGAACCAGCCAACAGCTCGTCGAGCTCGGCTCGAGCGTTCTCGTCGCCCAGCACTTTGTCGACGATGCTGCCCGCGTGGTAGCCGTTGCCCGCCGCCGCAACCGAAATGAGGGAGTTGCCCATGCCGCAGGCGCCGACCATCTGCGCGCCCATGCTCGTGGCGGCGGCCAGGTCGGACGCCGGTCCGGTCGACACCTCGGCGAACCACCGCTCCTCGGCGACCATCCCGCCCATCGCGATCTGCAGCAGCGCATGCATCTCCTCGCGGCTCTTGGTGAAGCGCTCCTCGGTGTCGGAGTGCTGGAGCAAGCCCAGAGAGTCGCGGCGCTTGACGATCGAGAGCACGTCGAGCTGGCGGGTCTGCCCCACGAAATAGGCGACTGTCGCGTGGCCCGCCTCGTGGGTGGCGACCCGGACCCGCTCGACCGGCGTGTAGACGGTCTCGTCGGTCACACCCAGCTCAACGATCATTTTGGCCTCGGCCACGTCCGCCACGGTCATGGCGGAGCGGCCGTGGGTCAGCGCAATCACGAGGGCCTCGTCCATGAGCCGCTCGAGGGCGGCCGGCGAGTAGCCGAAGGTCATGCCTGCGATGAGGTCGACGGCGCCGTGCTCGTCGAGGTCAGCATCGTGCGCTTTCCTGTCCAGGTAGTAGCCGATGATGTCGGCCCGGGCGCGGCGGCCAGGCAGCCCGAAGTAGATGGTGCGGTCGAAGCGGCCGGGGCGGATCAACGCCGGATCGAGGTCGTCCTTGCGGTTGGTCGCGCCGACGACCAGCACGTTGGCCGGGATCACGGCTCCTTTCTTGAGCTTCGCTTGATCGGGCAGGTAGCGGTTGAGCAGGTCGATCCACGCCCAGACGAAACGCTGTCCCCGCGTGGGCTGGTCGAACGACTGCAGCTGCACCAGCAGTTCGTTGACCACGCCGGCCACACCCTCGGTGCCGCCACCGGAGCCCATGCCCCGCCGGGTGGCTCCGATCGCGTCGATCTCTTCGATGAACCCGATGGCGCCTCCCTCGGTGCGCGCGTACTTGCGCAACTGCCGGAAGAACGAGCGGATCTTGCGGTTCGTCTGCCCGTAGTACATCGACTGGAAGGCCGAAGCCGAAACGAACAGGAACGGGACGTTCGCCTCTTTGGCCATCGCCTTGGCGACGAAGGTTTTGCCCGTCCCCGGCGGCCCCTCGAAGAGGACGCCGCGCCGTGCGGTTCCCCCCATGGCGTCGCGGAACGTCTTGTGAGCCAGGAAGAGGTTGATGGATCGCACGACCTCGGCCTTGATTCCCTCGATGCCAACGAGGTCTGCCAGCCCCACTGCGGTCTCGCCCGGGCGGATCAGCGTGTGGGGCGAACGGCCGGCGCCGATGAACGGGGCGGCCATGACCACACCGAGCATGAGGATGATCACGATCATGGGGAGCGCGGTTCCGAACCAATGCGGCAGGGTCAGCGACGGCACAATGCTGCGGCCGCGCACCTCGCGGAACACCATCCAGCCGAGCACGAGGACCAAGACGACGAAAAGACGACGGAGCCGGATTTGGCGCCGGCGCTCGCGGGCCCTCGCCACGTCGGCGCTGCCCAAGATCGCGTCGCCGACGATCCCCGACACGGACTCGTCGCGACGCGCGGGGGCAGCGACAAGGTCGGTAGGCCGATGCATGATCAGACTCCGTTCATCCCGCGTGGACGTTCCAGGTGCAAAGACTGGCACCCTTTCGCTGATCGTGCGAAGTGGAGCGGTCACGAAACCGAGGAAACCGATGCCCTGCCCGAAGAATTGTGCTGCCGTTGAGAGAACCGGCCTGGCGGCCCGCCCAGGTCGCGTCGGAGCAGGCGCTTTGGCGACCAGCCGCGGGGCCGAGTTGAATGTGACGCGGCGTCAGACCGGCTGACGCCGCCCGACCAGGGAGCACACATGGCCGAGACCACAGCGCGGGACGAGCAGCAGCTCCTCATCGGAGGCAAATGGGTCGACGCATCCGAGGGGACCTACGAGGTCGTCAACCCCGCTACCGAAGAGGTCGTGGGCCGGGCGCCCAACGCGGGCGGGAGGGACTCCCGCGCCGCGGCCGCGGCGGCCAAGGAGGCCCAGCCGGGGTGGGCCGCCTGGTCGGTGGACGAGCGCAGCGCCCTCATGCGGGAGGCCGCCGCCGCCATCCGGGCGAAGTCCTCCGAACTGCTCCCCCTCGTCATCGCCGAAACCGGCGCCACCGCCACGGTGGGTTCGCGGATGCAGGTCCCCGTGGCGGCCGACCGGTTCGAGCGCTATGCCCGGGACCCGCGTGGGGTCCTCCAGACCCCGCTGTTGCCGCAGCCGGCTCAGGCCACGCCGCTGGCGCCGGGCGGGATCATCGGCGGGATGGTCAACCGCCAGCCGCTCGGGGTCGTGGCGTGCATCACCTCGTACAACTTCCCGATGGTGAACATGGCCGGCAAGGTCGCGCCGGCGTTGGCGGCCGGAAACACCGTCGTCGTGAAGCCGGCACCCCAGGACCCGCTCGCCATCGTGGAGCTGGTCCGGATCCTCGACGAGGTCGGCTTCCCACCGGGCGTCGTGAACCTGGTGAACGGGCAGGGCGCGGCGTCTTCCGCCGCGCTCGTCGATGCCGACGAGGTCGACTGCGTCAGCTTCACCGGCTCGACCCAGGTGGGTGTGACGATCGCAGAGAAGGCGGCTCGAACGATGAAGCGCACCTTGCTCGAGCTCGGGGGCAAGGGCGCCTGTGTCGTCTTCGAGGACGCCGACGTCAAGGGGGCCGTCGGCTGCATCGGGTCGACCTGGTCCTTCCACTCGGGTCAGATCTGCACGGCCCCGACACGGGCGGTCGTGCACCGCAGTGTGTTCGACCAGGTGCGCGACGGCCTTGTGCAGATGGCGGGCTTCCTCAAAGTGGGCGACCCGACGGAAACGTCAACCATCATCGGGCCCGTGATCTCGGCCGCGCAGCGAGACCGCATTGAAGCGCACATCGCCACAGCCCGAGAGGACGGCGGCGAGGTTGTGATCGGCGGGGAACGACCGGCCGATCTTCCGAAAGGTTTCTACGTCGCACCGACGCTCATCACGGGTACGAACGGCATGCGCGTCGCTCGCGAAGAGATCTTCGGCCCGGTCATCACGATGATCCCTTTCGACGACGAGGAGGAGGGGATCGCCATCGCCAACGACTCGGACTTCGGGCTGTACGACTACGTGTTCTCCAAGGACGGCGCTCGAGCGCTGCGCGTGGCCAAGCGCCTCCAGGCCGGACACGTCGGCGTCAACACGGCGCAACGGAACCACGACGCGCCGTTCGGGGGCTTCAAGATGTCGGGCATCGGCCGCGATGGCGGCGACTACGGGCTTCTGGCTTACACCGAGCCCCAGGCGATCATCTGGAGCTCGTAGGTTCGAAACGGATCGTCAACGTCCAACTGAAGAACGCCGCCTCATTTGTCAACGGTCATCTTACGATCACAAATGCCGGCGTGGACTTTGGGGCACACCGTGCTCCGGCTTGACGAGTGAGTCGCATCGTCTGGTATCCCGATGTCACGGAGTTGGCCGAACGCTTCTAGGTGCGCGGCTTGAGCGATGTAAGAACCCCAGATCCGTCTTCTGTGTAGGTGACGGTGCCGATGGGCGACTGCGAGTGCACGACCCTGTGTCGGTCGAGGCGCACCGGTAACCCTGTGGACATGGAAAACCACCAGTCCGTGACGACGTGGCCCGTCTGAGCTCCCGAGACGGTCGCCGTCTGTCGCTCCTCCACCGTGGGCACCGCGACGTCGCCGACGCGCACGGTTTCGAACCCGATTACCCGTGCTCGGGTGGTCGACACCCCGGAGCCGATCGCTGTATTGGTATTGCGCTCGAGGCACCTCCATCTGAGCAGGGCGTCCTCCTTCGGGTCACGGGGCAGGACGACGGTGTCCGCCGGGCAGGTGACGGTGGACAGGTTGGTGACCGACGTGGCCCCGAAGTCCCAGGCCTGGTAGACGTGGTTGCTCAGCTGTCGCAACCCCGAGTCCGACGGGCAAAAGACGTAGTCCTCCCAGTGGGCGACGTTGAAATCCAGGCGCATGCGCCAGCACGCCGACGAGAGGTGGCTGATCGTGACGGGCACCAGCGTTCCGTCTTGCTGGGAGTTAGGAGGGAACGAGATTCGCTCGAGTCCCTTGCCACGCATCGTGTAGACGCCTGCCGACGGGATGGCGTGAGAAGAGCCCGGGACCCCGGCCGTCGGGCCTGACCCTCGGAAGCTATGGAGCGCGGAGGCGACCGACTTGGCTCCGGGGTGCGTGCGCAATTGATACGCCGCGAAGAGGTAGGCACAAATGCCCACCACGACGAGCACCAAGGCGCCGACCACGAGCAGTACACGCCGCGGCCACCGACGCCGGACCAGGTTGACGCCGCTCGCCTTCGTGTGGGGAGTCGGTTCGCCCTGGCCCGTCAATTCCGTCGCATGCTCGTTCTTTACGACGACCATGGCCCATCGCCTCCCGGATGCACCGTAACGAACGCTCCGCTGGGCGGGAAGAGCCCAAAGGTCCCTGCTGACTCGGTGCCAACGTCCTGCGCGGCGCATACGCACGACACGTCGCTCGTGTGGCTTGCGTTTCTCCCGTAGGTCGCACCGGGAATAGATCGAAGACCCCGGGTGTCGAAGTCAGCGCCGGCCACGACCGGTTGCTCGGCCGAGAGTCTGGGGGAACCCGGCCGTGGCCGGTTGGGCGGAACGTCCGTTGTCACTCCGCTTTCAGCGTCCGGCCACAATGGTCAAACTCGGTCCGTCGGCTGAATCGGCTGTGGAGCCTACCCGCCGTTCAAGACGCCATCGGGGCGGATCGTTTTCGGCGAGGCCCGCCAACGCTCGAATGCCCGGAATGATGAGATCCAGTTCGGCGAAGGCGGATGCCAAGCGCTGCGACTCCTCGCCCGGCCCAAGGCGAGATCTGATGCTGGCGAGCGTCATGGCGACCGTAGAGATGCGGTCGATGGTGTTCGCGACGAACTCTGCGATTGGCACAACGTGCGGGTAGTGCACGGCTCGGACCGAAACTGCACTGTCCGATGCAAGACCCGCGCATTTCCGTTGTGCGTGCGCCTGAGTGAGCTGCTCCCGGTGCTGAGACGCCGATACCAACGTGCGAGCGCTGCGGGTCAGAGCGCGAGACGGCTCGGCAGACCTGCGGGATGCATGGAGCGATGGCGCGAGGGTCATCGTCCTCACCCTTATTTCAGATATGTGTTGCGCGCCCACTTGACTTCGCCGTTGGGCGACCAGCCACAGACTCAGGTGGTTGTCACTGATCCTTCCGCACGCGCTAAGAACGCTCCGTGGAAGCGCTCCCCCATACGCCCATGCCCGAGGTCGGACTGCCCGAGGCGGAGGTCATGCAGCTGTTGATCACGATGAAGCAGGGCGACCAGGACTGGCGGGGTGGGCGGGTGTTCAGCCTCGTCTACTCGGCGGGCGACGACGTGCACGAGCTGTTGTCCGACGCCCAGTCGCTCTTCAGCGCCGAGAACGGGCTCAACCTCCTTGCCTTCCCGAGCATCGGCGTCATGCAACACGACATCGTGTGCAACACGGCGACGCTGCTCGGCGGAGACGATCCGGCGGCCGGTGGTGAGGTCGAGGGCTACCTCACCTCGGGGGGTACCGAGAGCCTGCTGCAGGCGGTGAAGACCGCACGTGACGTCGGCCGGGCCCGCGGCGTTGCGCGGCCAGGTGTGGTCGCCGCCGAGAGCGCCCATGCCGCGTTCACCAAGGCGGCCGACTACTTCGACGTGGACCTCGTCCGAGTGCCTGTCGACGCCGACTTCCGCGTCAGTGCGGGCGCGCTCGCCGAGGCGTGCTCGGACAGCACGATCATGGTCGTCGGCTCGGCGCCGACCTATCCGCAAGGCGTCATCGACCCGATCGGCGACATCGCGGCGCTCGCTCTCGACCGGGGCATCCTCTGCCACGTCGACGCCTGCATGGGCGGGTTCCTGCTCCCGTTCCTCCGTGAGCTCGGCCGCGTCGACGAGCCATTCGACTTCGCGGTGCCCGGCGTCACCTCCATGTCGGCGGACGTCCACAAATACGGGTACGCGTCCAAGGGCGTGTCGGTGATCCTGTACAGAACCCACGAGCTGGCCCGGCACCAGGTCTTCGTGACGACCGACTGGCTGGGCGGCCTGTACGCCTCGACGGCCATGGCCGGCACGCGGCCGGCCGGGCCCGTTGCGGCGGCGTGGGCCG
>Ga0306920_100006448_pt1 | contig 15316 bp, 10 predicted proteins | sample flu12Cox44000170_FD_204666 | JGI IMG/M metagenome (GOLD analysis project Ga0306920, IMG submission 204666) | Lab enrichment of tropical soil microbial communities from Luquillo Experimental Forest, Puerto Rico - flux4day.12C.oxic.44.000.170 (v2)... | ecosystem: Environmental > Terrestrial >... | reverse complement strand
ATGGATGTTTCGTCCTGGGCCTGGATCACTCCGATACACACTCCTTTGACGACATCTTGGATTTTGTTCAAAAAAGCGGCCTTTACGAGATTCAGATTACTGTCATGACTGCCTTCCCCGCGACCCCGCTCTACGCTCGACTGCTTCGGGAAGGCCGCATCCTGCAGGAAAATGCCTGGGAACTTTGTACGCTCTTTGATATTAATTACCAGCCGAAACGGATGAGTGTTGAGGAACTTAATTCCGGGCTCCTGGCTCTTACTCAACAATTATACTCAGACGAGGCAGTGAACAAAAGGGTAAGACGCTTCTTCAAGAGGAAAAAGGAGTTTTCCGCTCGGCAGCTGACGGTTCCTGAGTTGACATAGAATTGGATGAAACCCGGAGAGGACTCAGCCCAGGGTTTCATACATATTTAGCGCTTTTGACGCGGACACGACTGGTACACGGGACGCGGGGTGGATAGCCGGCGACTAGGACCGACGGCGCCTCGGCGTGCGCGACGAAGCCTTGGCGAAGTCGGGAGAGGCGCTCCGATAATAGGCCGGCGCTTCAGCGCCGGTACTTAAAAACAAAAAGGGATCCCCCGTCCCGGAGGGCCGGGTTGAAGCGGCGTAAGCTTCTGTTAAGCACGAAAAACCCGCCAAGCTTGGTCGCTTTTCTCAGCAAAGCTCCTTATTCGGATTAAAGCGTTCGGGGCTCGGTTCACAAAGCGCTGTCATCTCGTCGGGCCTTCTGACTCCTGTAACTCCTGGACTCCTGAACTTCTGTTAATATTCTTACTTCTCCCGTAAAACCCGTCTTTTGTCGGAAAAGGTAGAAACAAAATATTTACGAGTTATATGCGCGGCTTTTTCTTCCGCCTTATAATATGCGCCGATCGTTTCGTATAAATTATAGTAACCCAAGCAATCAGTGATGGAAGGTTCGAACCGTTTAATGCGCGAGCCGCCAAGAGCTCTTAACTCGGCGACGCGATGATCTAATTCAGTTCCACTCTCGCTTGGGTCCTGCTCTTCCCATTCCTGTCGCTCAATTTTGCTAAGCAAATCGCCAAAGGCCCGAAGCATTTCTGTTCTTCCACGTCTCCAATCCAATTGGAGTATAACCGTTGAAACCCGGTCAGAGCCTTCCCCCGCCGTGACGTTAGGTATGGTCATTGTGTCCGGTGAGCGATTCAACTGATCTTCAAGCATCGGGCTGATCAAATCCCAATCGACTCTCGACTTCACGGGAACTAAAGGATTCCGCAAGAAGGCCGCAATAGGCGACGTGGGCAAAGTCGAGTAATATTTTCGAAGTTGTTCGATTCTGAATATTCGCTCGTCAGATTCAAGAGAAAGATATGGCCGATCCGGCCACTCAGGGGAAAGGAGCCCGAACCAACCGCCAATGGAGATGAATGGATGCTGTTTGAGATATTCAAGACGCTCTTGAAAACTTTCGGGTGCGCCGGCTCTCCACTCGGCGGTCGGTTTCAATAAGGGCGGGTACACTCGGACCGCCTCTCTTGCGAATTCATAGCTCCAGCAAATCCATATCTCGGATTTCAAGATTCCCCGAAAATCCCATTCATCCGAAGAAAGTACCTTCCTTTTACTCAAGCTATTGGTCGGCAATATCGGACGAAAAGGCTCTTCGCAAGGGACAAACGTCATCGCAGCAGGCTCGAAATGCATGGGACATACTTATAAGACATGGCTTTCGCAAACATCCAGTAAATTCTCTGTCAAAATACATCATATTGTGGCCATTCTCAGGTATGAACACAATATACGTAAACTCATTCTAACTTCGAGACTGGAGGAACGCCGGTGCTGGGATTCGTATCCAGCGCTCAATGTACCGCCAAGCTCGACGGCAGGCAGGCCGGGCGCGAGTCGAGCACAACTGGAATTGCTTCTGCCGCATCGTCACCCGATTCTTATGCTATGAATTCCCATTACGACATCCCCAAAACCGCGGGCGATGCAGTGGCTGCGCCGTCCGCCACGGACGGGCGCGAAGCGCTGCGCATCCTGCGCTCGCTGGCAGATGGCAAACACCCCTTCACCGGCGAACCGCTCCCGGATGAAAGCTGCTATCAATCGGCCAAGGTCTTGCGCGCGTTGCTGGCTGGGATCGAGGCGTTGGAAAAAGCGACTGACAGAAAAAGCCGCAAATTGCCCGCCGGAGCGGGCAAGCCCTGGGACACGGAGGAAGACCGCGCCTTGGTGGCCGACTTCGAGGGCGGCGCGGCCATTGCCGACCTGGCGCAAAATCACCAGCGCACGGAGGGCGCGATCCGCTCTCGCTTGATGAAGCTTGGCAAACTCCAGCCGCCGGGCGGTGGCGTTTAGTCCGGATTCTGAAATTGGAACCACAGATTCCACCGATTTCACAGATTTTGAGGAGGTTATTGGGGAGGACCGTACCAATCTCTTCGTGGCAAAACTTCGGGTTATTGCTAGTCGTAACCTATTGTATCTGTGCAATCTGCGTAATCTGTGGTTAAAATCCGTTTCGGATTTTGGGTTTAGTCAGCCTTTACACCCGGCGTCGCTCCCCGATACCCCGTCAGCTCCATGTATCCAGCACCATCGATCGGCTTTTGACCGCGTTCGCCGCTTAACTCTATCGCGCCCTCCCAGTAGACCACAGAGAGATTTAACTCTTGATTCTCCACTTTTGGGGCAATCTTCAATGCGAGCTTTAGCCTTGGAATTCGAAGCTCCCATTCGACGGGGTAATTTGCTTTGGTCGCAGGACTCTGCCAAGACTTGGTCGACGTCAGCTCAAAGTCGTTCACTGTGAGATCGGCGATTAATCCATTGGCATCAACCCATTTGCCGCAAGAGTGAGGATCAATCCCGCCATTTTTCAGACGCATCTCGTAAAGCATGAGATCACTTCCATCACTAAGCTGAATCGCGAACCAGTTCCACCCAACTTGGTTTTCCCCCCATTGTTTCGTTGCCCATTCCCGGTCAAACCAGGAGTTGCCCGATACCTCGTAGGTGTCGTTGCCAATTCTGATTGAACCGGATGACAATAACCGCGTAATGGAATAGTAGTAGGACGCTCTGCCCTCCCCGTCAGCCTTCTGGCTTAATCCATTCTCCCCTTGAAGCACTGCCGGCTTCACAGGTTTCAAATGCAGATCGATCGCGTATTTCTCGCTCGACGCGTTCAAATGAAAATCAGATCCGAATGAGAGTTCCCAGTTATCTATCCAGGCCAACCGGTTGCCATTTCCAAATCCAGCTTCTCCATAGGCACCGCGGCTAACGCGACTATCATAATAGAACCTTTTGTTACTGACATCGGTGATGGTGAAATGCGCAAATTTCAGATCGTCCATGACAAAACGCGAGCTCACCGGAATCCGTTTCCCTGGCGGGCGATAGCCGTATCGAAAAAATGTAAGTTGATAACCAAATTCCCGACCATCTTTCCCTTGGAGGTTTCCCGTGAAATACCACCATTCCGTACGAAAATCGTAGTGCGGAAGATGATCCTGCGGAAAGGTGATTTGATAGCCCGGAACCGCAAGGCTCCATCCTTCGGCGTTTGTCTGTTTCCCTCTTACGGGTAAACAGACGGTGCAAAGGACAAAAAACAGTGTGCACCTTCTCACAATCATGTATCCATCCTGATTGATTCGATGATATTCGGTCCGGTCGCCTGGCTGGCAGGTAACAGACTTGCGAGGGCGGCGATCGGCAAAAGCCAGATGGGCGTGAAAAGAAGCTGTTCCCAAGGCAATCGAAGAGGTATTGACCAGCCAAAGAAAGCCTTGTTAATGACTTCGGTTAGCACCAGCGAAAGCGCCCAGCCCGCGATGAGGCCCACAAACAGCGAGGCAATTCCAATCAGCTGCGACTCGGCAACGATAAGACAACGCACCTGGTCCCGCGCAACTCCCACCGCCCGCAGCATCCCAATCTCTCGTTTTCGCTCGTTTACAAGGACCGTGAGGTTTAGCACGATCCCGATCACCGCGACAAACACGGCAATTACTCGAAGGACCTGCGTAACAGCGAAGGTTTGATCGAATACCTCCACAACTACATGTCGCAGATCGCGATTTGACGAAAAAGTGTAGTCCTGAGCCCTGGCATAATTTCTCCGGATTGCGTCGATCACCGCTTCGACGCTAGCCCCCGCACGCAAATAGAGAGCCAGCGAATTCACCCTGGGATCATGCCAATACCTCTCGAAGTTACTCCTTTGCATCAACATCACGCCCGAATCGCGCGTGTAGTCATAAAAGACTCCAGCTACACGGAAGTTACGAATTCCAAGAGGTGTTGCAATCGGGACGGCATCTCCCTCCCTTAGTCTCAAGCGCCGCGACAGAGGCTCGGAAATGACTACAGCGTCCGGTCTGCGAAAAGCCTTATATTTTTCGGCGTTCTTACCGCCCAGATATTCCGGAATATTACGATCCGTCCCAATGATCACCCCTAGAGAAATCGGCTTCTGATTCAGAAACACTGTCAGTCCGCGATAAGTATCGATCATCTCGACTTCCGGTCGAGAACTGGCGACTTGGATCAACTCTTTTGGAATGAAGTTTTCGAACCCGATTATTTCATTTGCAGCTGGTGAGATAAACAGATCGGCCACAAGGCGCCTTTCGACCCAGCGATCGATTGTTTTCCTGAACGAGTAGATCATGATCGAAATGCTGATCAGCATCGCCAGCGCTGAGGCCAAAGCAGCAACGGTAACTGCGTGACGATATGAGGCCCGAACAAAATTTTGCGAGGCCAGACGCATAAGAAAGACTGGCTTGAAAATGCGACCAATCCAAATGCCGCACCAGTGCGTAACATGCGGACTCAGGCAGCAAAAACCGGCCAGCGTCAGAAATGCACACGCGAATCCTGCAGGGCGATAGCCATTCAAAGCCAATTGAGCAGTTACGAGAGCCAGCAAGAGACAGCCGCCGCTGAGCAGGATCCACAGCGGACGAGGCTTTTGACTTTGCTCAATAAGAACCCCAAGGTCCAGCGCTCGAAGTGGGGGCAGGTTCGCACCGGCGTTTGCCGGAATAAATGCCCCAAGCAGTGCAGCAACCATCCCCAGTACAAAGACACAGGGAATCTGCCATACCGGAAAAGAAAAATGTTCGATACTTAAAAGTACATAAAGATTAGTGACTGTCTTGGAAACTACGCGTACCAACAGGTTTGCGAGCAGCACTCCGCCCGCGCATCCGATAATCCCACCGATCGCTCCGTAAAGAGCTGCCTCGGCCAGAAACATAGAACGAATCCGCTGCCTGCTTGCTCCAAGTGCCCGCAGAATTCCTATCTCACTACGCCTTCGCATAACGGACGCAGTAATCGTGTTGTAGATCAAAAAGACGCCCACTAACAAAGAAACCATGCTGAGAGCGGTGAGATTTAACTGAAACCCAGCTAACATCTGCTCGACTTGCTCGCTACGCTGTTCCGGCGCCTGGACAACCACATCCGGAGGCAGGAGCCTTTGGAGTTGATCGCGAACCGGTCCCGGATTGTTGGGATCGCTGATACGAAATAAGACCGTGGTCAGTTTGCCCTGCAGGTGCAGTAACTCCTGGGCCCAACCGATATCCATAACCGCGAATCGGCTCTCCCCATCTTTCTGGCGCAAGACAAACCTTAATACGAGTCTGTCTTCGTGTCCGTTCACATCGATTCGAAGGGTATCGCCTTGATTTAAATGATGCGCCTGGGCAAACTGGCTGGTAACTGCTACAGCCGCAGGATCGCTGAACCAGGCACTCGCGTTCGCCCTGTCTGTTTCAAAGCCTTCAATCTTCGAGTTCTTGAACGCGCTATTTGTGAGGGGATCAACACCTAAAATGCGAAGATATTCCCCAGGAAAGTCAGGAAGAGTGACCAGCCCTTCAACGACCGGAGTCGCCGCAACCACCCCGGTAACTTTTTGCAACTCGGGAAAGAGTGCATCGCTCATTAATCCACGCGTCTCGAGATTCGCCCTGCCAGCCACGACGTCTACGCTCGCCCGGAAAGCGGATATCGCACTTTGATTTGCTATCTGGATCGCGAGATAGACCGCGACACCGAGAGCAACGCTCAGAATGTTTATCGCGGCAAGCACCTTGTGCCTCAACGCGTACCTGACAACGTGCTCAACGAAAAACCTCACCTGTCTTTGCCGTACTCTCCTCCCGTAGCCGCAGCCAGTAACGATCTCTGGAGTGTGCGCAGAAATTTCTCATCGGTGATCTTCCGGCCATCCAGATCGGTTACATAAAAACTGTCAAAGGCGGCTCCCTTCTCCGTCGCGACGCGTGACAACGCAATATTAACGCCCGCCCGCGAGAGGTGGAAAAGCACATCATATAACAACCCGAGCCGGTCCGCGGTTTGGAGGTCGATCACTGTGTAGTTGGGATGAATCTGATTCGAGATGACTAGTTTCGTTGGAAAATCCATTCCAAGCGGCAAATGGAAAGCGGTGCGTTTGCGAGCTCTCTCAAGGAGCGGACCAAAATCGTAGTCAATCTTTTCCAGGGAAGTCTGCAGCACCGATTCCACCAGCTTTTGATCGCGCTCGTCCGTAACTGGCCGAAAACTTGTGTCACACACTCGGAAAACCCCTAACATCAGATTGTCGACACGGGTGTAAGCATCCGCGCTCAAAATGTTAATTGTCCCTGCTGCAAAGGAGCCTGCGATCTTGGCCATTAACGCGGCTCGATCCCAGGTACAAATCCAGCACTCACTATGACCCTGGTCCGGTTTGCTATGCCATTTTATGACGGCCGAAAGAGCGGGCGCCGGATCGCTGAATCTGGACTCAAGAAAAGCCCTGAACAATCGCAGATGCCCGATGATTTCATTGATCTGATGACTTTGAAAATACCGGTCCGGCATCGAATGAAAATGCACTTCTATCTCTTCATCAAAATCTTTCGCCATCTTCTTTGCCACAGCTTCCTGCAAGTCCTCTCTTTCAATTCGCCGTTCGGCGAAGTACTTCCGCTCGTCATGGAGATAGCTGGAGGTGGCGTGATAGAGGTGCCAGACCAGGGTTTCTTTCCAATCCGACCAATTTTGGCCACCCGTTCCCTGTCCGTCCGCCAAAGTCAACAGCATCAACGCATCAAGATTCTCCGGGCTTCGCACCGTTTCGGCAAAATCAGCGATCGTGGCCGGATCTTCCAAATTTCGACGCTGTGCTATCTCGGATAGCGTCATGTGATGGTCGACCAGCAAAATAAGTTTCCGCCTGCGCTCCGCGGACAACTGGAGTCGAGCGGCAACCTTTTGCGCACTCAGGGCGCTGGCTTCCGCGTGATGCCTTGCGGCTGAAGCCTTGCCCGTATCATGAAGCAAGAGCGCAAGATAGAGTACGTATGGATCTTCGACATTGCGAAAGAGCGTCTTGTATTGCGCAAGCTTCGGATCCTCCGTATCTATCAGGGAATCAAGCTTCTCGATACAAACAAGCGTGTGTTCATCGGCCGTGTATCGGTGAAAAAACTCATGCTGTACCAAGCAAGTCAAATCCCCAAACTCGGGAAGGTATCTTCCCAGAAAATCGACCTCATGCATCATTCGAAGAACACGGCCAACCTGACCCTTCCGAGACAAAATTGCCTGGAATGTTTCGCGAGCCGCCCGCGCGTACTGAAAGGTGCGATTCACCAACCGCATCCTGCGCCGGATAAGTTGTTGAAGATCTGGACTAAGTTCCATCTCACGCTGCTGCGCATACAGAAACACACGCATCAAACGAAATGGATCTTCATGAAAGATCTCCCGATTCTCAAAATAGATCATTCTTTCGTGGCTGTAAAACCCATCGAAACGTTCGGTCTTGAGTTTTCGATTCGCTAGAAATCCGAATACTGGCTTTTCCTCTTTCTCCGTTATTGCCGGCAAAAGAAATTGTTCAGTTACGCGTTTTGTCGTCAGGTAAATCGTGCGCGCGTGCTGGTAGTAGTCGCGCATGAACGTTTCGCTTCTGCGCAAGACGTTTTTCTGAGGATAGCTCAGCTTGCTTGCGATCTGGCCTTGAAGAAAGAGCGTCAGGACATTAGACGCGCGCTTGCTCAAATAGTGCAGTTCGGTGCGTACCCGCAAAAGAAAATCATATGCACGGTCGATAGAGCGGCAATCGCTTTCGCTGATGTACTTGCGTTCCACCAGCTTGGTGGTACTCATGACGCCGTCTCGAAAGAAGCAGATCCATTGCATATTATGATAATCACGCAGACCGCCACATCCGTTTTTGACATTCGGTTCCTGCATGAAAACCGACCCACCGTATTTGCGATGACGTTCGTCCTGGTTTTCCAAACGCCACTTCAAATAGCTTTTCACCTGCCCTCTGACGCATCGTTCGAAAAAATCGCGCCTGAACTTCGAGTGCAAACGATGGTCACCTGCAAGAAATCGAGACTCCAAGAGGGACGTCTTGGTTAAGACATCGGAATTTGCCAGGTGGATAGCGTCATTAATCGAGCGCGTCGAGTGCCCCACCTTGAATCCGACGTCCCACAACATGTACAGGACCTGTTCGACAATCTCTGTTACCTCAGCTCCAAGACGAAGACTGTCATGAAGGAACAGGATATCGACATCGCTGTACGGACTCAGTTCGCCTCGACCGAATCCGCCAATCGCAAGCAAAGCTACCGGCGGCGTGCGTTCCGCGAAGCTGGAACCTTCAAGCGCACCGTCAAACAAATGGCGCAAGATCACATCCAGCAACGCGGCCCGATCCCTGACAATCTCAAGGCCGCCCGCACCGGAAGAATGCTTCAGACGGAGACGGTGCTCTTCGATCTTTAAGAATTTTTTGTAAAGATCCAGGCGCTCTCTCAAGCGCCTGCTCCCCTCAGATGTCAACTCTCGTTCGGCGTGCGCGAGGATTTTCTCAAGATGCTGCATTTAGGGGAGAAGCGAAAGTACACGAATTGAATGCGATTGCATCGGCTGTTTGAGTTGGTAATTGGGCCTCGATGAGATTTGCCCAAGACCGCATGTACGCGATCGCATCCTGGCGCAGATTTCGTTCCAGATAACGGAACCCCCCCGGTAAGTTGCGCAAAACCTCTCCGTCTGTGAGATCCTCAAGATGGCGCAAGTCGCTCGCATTGAGGCCCAACTCGAAGAGCGTATCCACCACCCGATCAATCAAAACGCCGGTTTGCGGACAAAAATTGTCTGGGATTTCACTCCATTCTGCGAACCTGCAAAACGCATTTTGGTGGATCTGAACCGCGGAAAGTCGAGTGGCCGTTTGAGCAAGGTGACCGCAATTGCATTTGCCGAAATGGCTCCATTGGTAGTCTGCCCCTGCTTCAATCCGATCAGCCGTCTCCCTTAAAATATCAACCAGCGCTAAGTTTGGTATAGCCACCTCTGACCCTACTTAAATCTGCCGCGCGAGGCAAACGCTTCATCGCTAGAATCCTTGAAAAGCAAAACTCGTTGCAGATGAGTCAAGTTTTTTTCGGAGTCGCGCATTCATCGCTCGCCCGTTTTGCTTTTCAAGGATTCTAGATGCGGGACCACGGAACTGGACAAAGGAACCGGTTTCCCTCACGACGAGCAAATGGACATGTGAATCAAGAACCAACGCGCTATGCTGAGAACGCCCGGGCGATGACCCAGATCTTTAACAAATTTTGGTCCCGCCGTAGCGAGGCCGCTTTGGCCCATCAGCGCTGCTCCCAATCCTATCATGATACCCTTAGATCTCGCCGGTCTGAGACGCGGCCTCGCTAGATTGTTCGTTCCCTGAGCTGCTCCAGTTTCTTCAGAAAATTCAATTCGCGCCGGCGATGTTCAGTCACTACCGCAGCCGGAGCACGCGCCACGAAGCTTTTGTTTGAGAGTTTAGCCCGGACCGTAGCCAGCTCCACCTCCAGCTTGGATATTTCCTTTGCTAGTCGCTCTCTTTCCCCGGCGAGATCGACTATCCCCTCGATCGGCATGAAAACCTGCCCTAGCGGCGTCACCACAAAAGGAACTCCATGGCTGGCATCAAAATTCGGTTCAACCTCGAAAGGATCCGCGTTCACCAGCCGCTTGAAAACGCTGAAGTCGCTCGCGGAAGGAGATTTCAGAACCAGGCGCACCTTCTTGTTGGAAGGAATTCGATAGTCGGCCCGCAGATTGCGGACGATCGTTGTCGCCTCATAGACCTGGTTTGCCAGCAGGATCTCGGATGACGCCAGGAACCGGTTGTCGGCCCGAAGGTTGTTCAGATCGGCAAATTGTATACTGCTGTTACTGAAACCCATTCCATGCCAGAGTTCCTCGGTAATGTGCGGCATGAACGGATGAAGCAGTTTCAGCGCCCGTGCTAAAACAAAGTCCATGACATTCAGGCAGTTGCTAACAACGGCAGCATCTGCGCACTGTAACTCCGTCTTGGCCGCTTCCAGATACCAATCGCAGTAATCGCTCCACAAGAATTCGTAAAGCGCCTGCGCTACCTCCGTAAGCGCATAGTCTGCATAACCATTTTCAACCCGATCGATGGTCCGATTCAGTCGGTCAAGCACCCAGACCGAATAAGCACTGATCTTCTCCGGCAACACCCCTTCAGTGATCGAACCTTGAAGCCGCCGAAACCGGCATGCATTCCAAAGCTTGTTTGCAAAATTTCTGCCTTCTTCAATCTGTTTCTCGTCAAAGCGAATGTCCTGACCCTGAGGAGCAATTCGCATCAGGCCGAATCGCAACCCATCGGCTCCATACCTGGCAAACAGATCAAGCGGATCTGGAGAGTTGCCGAGACTCTTCGACATCTTGCGACCTTGTAAGTCGCGAATAATTCCGTTAAAGAACACGTTCTGAAATGGAATTTCGCCTTGATATTCGAAGCTCGCCATGATCATGCGCGCCACCCAGAAAAAAATGATGTCCGGCGCAGTCGCAAGATCCTGGGTTGGATAAAATTTTTTGCGGGTCTTTTCGTCCATGGTCGCGAAAGGCCATAACCAGGACGAAAACCAGGTATCGAGAACATCCTCGTCCTGGTCCCAGTTCTCCGGATCCGCCGGCGGTTTGATATCTACGTGAATCCGGCCAGGTTCATGCTTGTTGTACCAGACCGGAATTCGATGGCCCCACCACAATTGGCGGCTGATACACCAATCCTGGATGTTTTCAATCCAATGCTCAAACGTCCTGATCCAGCGATCCGGTCTGAACTTTATCTGCGAGCTGGACACCGCTTCGAGAGTTTCCCTGACGCGCGGATATTTCAGGAACCATTGCTCACTTAGTCGAGGTTCGACAGGCACATTTCCGCGCTCGCTGTACCCGACGTTATTTTGATAAGGTTCCTCTCGAACCAGCAATCCCAGTCCGCGCAACTTTTCCGCGGCAACCTTGCGGGCCTCAAAACGATCCAGCCCAGCAAATTCTTCACCGGCGAGCGAATTCATGGTTCCGTCGGGATTCAAAACATCGACGATTTCGAGCCCGTGCCGCTGACCAATTTGAAAATCCAGCTTATCATGCGCAGGCGTAACCTTAAGCACACCCGTGCCGAATTCCGGATCAATGGCCTCGTCGGTGACAATTGGGATCTTTGCGCGCGGAAATGGTCTCCAGCAATGCTTGCCGATAAATTGGCTATAGCGCGAATCGGCTGGGTTAACCGCAACCCCCGTGTCTCCCATCAGCGTTTCGGGACGAGTCGTGGCAATCTCCAGAAATGTTTCGGGATCTTCGACCACTTCATATCGCATGAAATACAACGTCCCGGCCGTTGATACCGGAATCACTTCCTCGTCAGATAAGGCTGTCTGGTAGAATGGATCCCAGTTTACCATTCGCCGGCCGCGGTAGATGTATCCCTTGCGATACAGATCAACAAACGTCTCCTGCACCGTTTGATAATAGGCGGGATCCATCGTGAACCGTTCCCGAGACCAATCACAGGAACAGCCCAGCTTCTTGAGTTGCTCAATAATGATTCCGCCGTACTTTTCTTTCCACTTCCAGACTTCCTGAACAAAGACGTCGCGCCCTAGGTCGTGCTTGGTCTTTTTTTCGGCTCGAAGCCGCTTTTCGACGACGTTTTGTGTGGCTATCCCGGCGTGATCTGTACCAGGCAGCCAGAGGACTTCTTTCCCCAGCATCCGCGCGCGACGCGCCAAGATATCCTGAATCGTGTTATTCAGTACATGGCCCATCGTCAGCACACCGGTCACGTTCGGAGGAGGAATGACAATGGAGTAGCTTGGCTTCGTGGAGTCTGGATCAGCCTGGAAACATTTCTCCTCCAGCCAGATACGATACCATTTCTCTTCCACCGACTTCGGTTCGTACGCGGTCGAAATCTCAGCGCTCATGGGAAGCGGAATCTGATGCCTACCTCGCCAGGACGCAATCAAGTTTTGCCACAGATGACGGCCAGTGGCGTAGATAGGGAGATTTTGGGACGGTTTTCCCCTAACCCCTTAACCGTTTTAGATGGTGGCCTAAGACACTTGCTCTTAAGCGCCGAAGGCGCGCCGCAGGGAAGCCTTCGGCGCTTAAGAGCACATATCTTAGGCCACCATCAAAACCGGCTTAAACGGATCAGAGAAATGGTCCTAACCCCGCTTATCTTCGGGCCTGGGCTCAATCGATCGGCATCAGGAAATGCTCCCAATCCGCAACGTTATGAGCGTTTCGGATAAAGTAGGTCACCGGAAGCTCTCTGGGTGTTTGTGGTCTCTTCTTGAGCTGTAAACCAACCTCTTCGGGCAGACGATTCCCTTTCAGACTGTTAATGCGCTTATCGGCAAGAACGCAGTTCTCCCACGATGTCATTCCTCCGCGCGACCGCGGAACAATGTGATCGATGTTACCTTCGTGCGGAGCCAGTTTCTTCCCTGTGTATTGACAATGGCCCCCGTCTCGCTCCCAGATTCCTTTCGCTGAAAGCTTCGGACGCCGTCTCGGCACCTTGTTGTAACGCGCGAGCACAAGGACGGTAGGAATCCTGACAAGACCTCGCACCGTACGCACCGCGTAGTCCTCTTCACGCACCGGAAGGCCAATCCACTCGTGCCATCGGACCGGACGCATGTCTCCAGCTCCCAGCATGTCGAGTGCCGTCGCGTTGCCATTTGCCATCATGCAAAAGGCCTGAGCAGGCGTCTTCACATCTATCGCCTGCCAATTTCGATTCAGCACGAGAACAGTTGATTTGTATAAGACATCGTTCATACGTCTTCGAATCAGTCGTACCGGCAGAAAAACGTTGAACAATTGACCTAAAAGAAGCCGTTCGTCCAGCAGAGAAAAAAACCGCGCCGAACTGACAATGACTTTTCTTATGAATCCGATTTGTGACTACCACACACACCCTCAGGGTCACGATGTCCGCCCCTATACGATCGAGTTGCTTCAACCTTGGATCGAACGATGCCGGACAAGAGGAATCCAGAGCATTGCATTCACTGACCACGACAGATATCTGGCGGGCGTTGATTTTGATGTACTTGATTCGCTTCGCGAAAAATTCCCTGATGTTGAAATTCTGGGAGGAATCGAACTGGACAATGATCCGGCAAGTTCTGCCGCGGGGTTGCGATGGGTCGATGCCAATTGGGATCGGCTCGATTTTGTTCTTGGATCGGTTCATTTCTTTTCCGGCGAGACCGAGATGCTCGATCGCACGGGCAACCTGGAACAATTCGAAGCACGCGGTTTACTAGGCGCTTACGAACAATACGTGCTGGAGTTGGAGAAGCTCATTTCAAGGGGTCACATCGATTGCCTGGCTCACCTGGATCTCGTTAAGATTCACGGATTGAGACCAGACGATTATGATCCCGTGAAATTCTTTCTGCCGGTTCTTCGATTGGCAAAAAACGGAGGGCTCGCAATCGAAGCCAGCACCGCCGGATGGCGAAAACCTGTTGGCGAACAATATCCTCATGTGTCGATTTTGAAAGCTGCGGTTGAACTCAACATACCAATAACGACCGCCTCGGACGCCCACTCTTATGCCCAAGTAGCAGAAGATTACGATCGGCTGGCGGAGGTGCTGGAATCCGCCGGCGTAACCGCCACGGTTAGATTTCGTAGCCATAAGTGGAAGGCCGCGTGACGAAGTACTAGCCCCAAAATCCTTCGCGGCGGGGCCGCAGCTTTGATCTCAACCTGGAGGGCGCCCGGTCCCTCGGCGCCGCGCAACCCGATCGGATAAGTGAATCGCCCTCATAAGGGCTCGAGGACAGGGATTCTAACCCAAAAACCGAAACGGATTTAACCGCAGACTACGCAGGCCACAGACACATCACGCCACGCCTAGCGACACCCTGAAGTTTTGCCACGAAAAGATTCGTACGGTCATCCCCAATAACCTCCTCAAAATCTGTAAAATCGGTGGAATCTGCGGTTCCAATTGCGGAATCTGCCTTAAAAAACATAATAGGATTCTGTAATGTAATTACACCCTCAATCGTTGCGCTCGTTTTGGCGTACATCATTTTCTCTACCAAATCGTCCTCGTCCTCGAAAAATGATTTCGCCGTTCGCCGGGTGCTTATCGTTCCTCAGGGTCCTCCGCGCGAGGCTACTTCGAGCACTGGGGTTTGGCGTTCGGGGTTCGGCGTTCGGGGTTCGGAGTTCGGCCACACCTGAATTCCATTCCCACCTTCGTGTCCTCTGCGTCTCTGTGGTGAATTCCCTGTGGTGAATCCCCTTCGGGCTAGGCGGGCTCCAGTAAAGTCACTCCCTGAACAATTCGAGTCTCTACAGAATCGATTTCCAATTGCAGGACGCGTTCAGCGGTGGCGAGGAAAGAATTTGAGCCGTCGGTTAGCGCTACGTCCAGGCGGCCGCGTGTTCGCTTACTGCTTTTTATTCCTCTCTCGATCAAGGTTTGCCTGACCGCAACCGCGCAGTTCTTTGCGGAATCAACCAACCGAATCCCGGGACCGGCAACCTCCTCAATAAGGCCCGCCAACAGCGGATAGTGGGTGCAACCAAGGACAAGCGTGTCAATACCCGTCGCGATGAGTGGATCGAGATAGCGGTGCAAAACCTCTCTGGTAATTTCTTCGTCCAGCCAGGCCTCTTCTACCAGCGGAACCAGCAGAGGACAAGCCTGGCTGCTGACGCGGATTTCGGGATTGAGCGCCCGAATCGTGCGCTCGTACGCCTCGCTTTGAATCGTTGATTTCGTTCCGATGACCCCAACATTTCCGACGCGCGTTTCTTTAACAGCGGCGCGTGCCCCTGGCGCAATCACCCCAACCACGGGAATTTTGAGAAGTTCCTGCAATCGCGGCACGGCAAGGGATGAGGCGGTGTTACATGCCACAACAATCATCTTGGCACCTTCAGCAAGCAAAAGT
>Ga0306920_100006445_pt1 | contig 15318 bp, 12 predicted proteins | sample flu12Cox44000170_FD_204666 | JGI IMG/M metagenome (GOLD analysis project Ga0306920, IMG submission 204666) | Lab enrichment of tropical soil microbial communities from Luquillo Experimental Forest, Puerto Rico - flux4day.12C.oxic.44.000.170 (v2)... | ecosystem: Environmental > Terrestrial >... | reverse complement strand
GAAGGGCTGCACTTCGTCTACATCGGCAATGTACCCGGTCATCCGGCGGAAAACACTAGCTGTCCGAAGTGTCAGCGCGTTGTTGTGCAACGCCTGGGCTTCACGATCGAGCAGATGCACATCCGGAAGGGGAAGTGCGAGTTCTGCCAACAGGTCATTCCCGGTGTTTGGACGTAGGAGTAGCGCAGACCCCGATTTCGGGCCTGCGGCCTTCGTAGGAAGATGGTGCAGCCGCCCAAGAATCGCCGAAATCTTAACGGCCGTCACTGTAGTAGCCATCGCCAAGTCCGTGGACTCCGGCATACTCGCGCACCCCGGAAGCCTGGAAGGGGGACGACATCGAAATGCGATTGGGCACTTTCTTGAAACTCTGCGCGATCTCGGGGGCACTTATGTTGAATTGCATTAATGCAACCGAGACGCAAGAAATCAGGCAACCGGCCGTGGCGGGAGCCTTCTATCCGGCGGACCCGAAGGAGCTCGAGAAAATGGTGGACGACCTTCTAGCTCGGGCGCAGGTTCCGGAGATCAAGGAACCGGTACTGGCGGTGGTTTCACCTCATGCGGGATATCCATATTCGGGACCGGTGGCAGCTTATTCCTATGCAGCGCTTAAGGGACGAAAGTTCGCACGGGTTGTGGTGATATCCCCCAGTCACTTTGAAGGCTTTTCCTTTGCGTCGGTCTACGAGGGAGACACCTATGCCACGCCGCTGGGCAGCATCCCGGTCGACAAGGTGTTTGCAGCTCAACTGGCGGAGAAGAATCCGCTGATCAAGCTCTCCACCCGCGGCCACGGCCAGGTTGAGGGTCGCGGAGAACATTCGCTGGAAGTCGAGCTCCCGTTCTTGCAGCGCACGCTGGACAACTTCAAGCTTGTGCCTATCGTGATGGGCGAGCAAAGCTATGAGACCTCGCGCGCCTTGGGTGTTGCTTTGGCCAAACTCATCCAAGGCGGAGCACCACCTTCTCCGCAGGGTTTCGACACTCTCATCGTGGCCAGTTCTGACCTCTCGCATTATCACCCTTACGACGACGCGGTAAGGCTGGACCACAAGGTGCTCAAGGCTATTGAGGAGTGGGACTACCTCAACATGTCGCAGAATTTCGACCGACAGACCTGGGAGGCCTGCGGCGGAGGTCCCATCGTGGCTGCGATGATTGCTGCCGAGCGGCTGGGAGCGAACAGAGCCCTAGTCCTGAGATATGCAAATTCCGGCGATGTCACTGGTGACAAAAGCCGGGTGGTAGGGTACGGCTCGGTAGTACTGATCAAGGATAGGGCAGAGCGCAGTTCGAAAGCTTCGGAATGGAAGCTAAGCCAGCAGGATCGAGACGAGTTGATGAGGATCGCCAAGAGGTCGGTGGAGACCGTGGTCCGAGAAGGGAAGCTGTACCATTGCTCGACGAGGTCAGAAGCTCTCATACAGGAACGCGGCGCTTTCGTTACCCTGAGGAAGAAGGGACAGTTGCGCGGCTGTATCGGCTATATTGCACCTTTGAAGCCCCTCTGCCTGACCGTGCGCGATGTGGCCGCCGCAGCCGCGGTTCAAGACCCGCGGTTTCCACCGGTCAGCGTCACCGAACTCGGCGAACTCGAGTATGAGATTTCGGTGCTCTCGCCTCTACGCCGGGTGAGCGATATCAAGCAGATCAAGGTGGGTCAGCATGGACTAGTAATGAAGAATGGCGGCCGCGAAGGCTTACTTCTTCCCCAGGTTCCGACTGAGGAAGGCTGGGACAGGAAGACGTTTCTGGAGCAGACATGCGTGAAGGCCGGGCTGCCGGGGAGCGCCTGGCAGGACAAGGACACCGACATCTTCCAGTTCACGGCGCTGGTGTTTGGCGAGCGCAGAACTGCCGAGCCCGTCAGTTTTCCGGAGCCTGACACTCGCAGACGGCCAGACCTGCCAGGCCAGCAGGCGCCAGATTTGCGACACCCCTAAACTGTCTTGCTGATGGTTGAGACTGCTTTGGCAGGACGCGGATCTACCTTGAGTTGACGACCGCCAAAGCGAATCATCCATCGATTTGTTGCAGACCCTTTATAAAGTCGAACCGCAGTCCAGGCCTACAATAGTCTCCATGAGGCGAGTCTCCGATGTATAACGGGAACTCCGCAACCGAAAACGGAAGGGACCATTCAAGTTAGTTTAGCAGCCCGATACTCGAAGGGGGAGAAACCTGCCAGAGCTGCAGGCGCCAGATTCACCACGGCCATAAGCAGGGCAGTTTTGAGGAACCCGAACACCGGCACGACGTAAGCGCTGAGCGCCACTGCGGCGAGGCACGCTCCCATGAGGTCGAGAGCGTAGAGTGACCCGGGACTGCTATTCTGCTCGTCGGCGTCCCCGAAAAAGATTCGACTGGCCAGCGGAAACTGATATCCACCTAGCAGTCCGCACAGAACAGCCAAGGCCGGAAATACAACTTGGCTTATCACGAAGAGCCCCGGTGTGCTACTGGTGGGAGCCACAAGAACCAACAGCAGATACAGGACAAGCGGAGACAAGGCGGCCAAGGTCTGAAGCGCAGCGAGGCGGCGCAAATCTGCCCCAAAAACCCCCTCACCCGGTCCCGCGCGGCGGGACCACCCTCTCCCCCACGGGGGCGAGGGCATGGTTTCTGGGTGCTGCTGGGCGGGATGGCCTACTGCTTTTGAACTGCCCGTGCGCCGCAATGCCCACCAACTTCCCAGAGCCATGCCGGCCATGAACGCAGCGATTACAACGGCTAGTTGATGATAGACGTAGCCATAGACAGCTTGAAACGCGAGCAGTAGGAGTATTTCCAGACCGATCAAGGTGAAGCCCATCGCCGCGGTGCAGAAGCCGGCTGTGGCACGGGCGAACGAGCGGAGGCCGGGGACGGCGGGCTGGGGACCGCTATGTTCACTCCCACCCGCTGAACCCTGACTCCCAGCCCGAGTCTTCATCAGGGCCGCGGCGAGCCCGAACAGGATCAATCCCGCTAATGTCGCTGTCCAGATAAAGCTAGCGTGAGACGCTGCTTCGAAGAGTCGGCGATAGCGTTGGTCAAACCGGCTGCTCCAGAGGGCAACGTTGAAGTAATAGGCGATGGGAGCAAAGTCTTGATTGATGCGTGTGTCGGCGCGGGGGCGGATTTGCTGGTCGAGGTCCCGCATGCGGTCGGGCGACATACGGAATGGGATGTAGTACTCGCGTACATAGCTAGTGCGGATGCCTCGCGACCTAAGCCGGGACACCAGCTCCTGTGGACCGGCGGCCAGGATCCCCGCCCTGGTCGCGGCGAAGAAATGGACCGCTTCGCCCGGGGTGGCGCTCACCTCGGGGAAAACGACGCGCAGCGACTTGTTGATGCACTGTAAGAAAGCCGCGAGTTCCGGGCTGATGTAGTCCTCCGCGCCTCGCAGTTGAAACGAGAAGACCCCATCGGGATTCAACCGCGCGGCGACTTCCCGGAAGAACTCCGCCGTGTAGAAGCGGTTCAACTGCGCTGTCTGAGGATCGGGCAGGTTCAGGACGATGACGTCGAAACTCTGATGCGTGGTTTTTGCAAACAGACGGCCATCCATGCTGTGAACTCGCACGCGTGAATCGGCCTGAACGGGTTTCCATTCTCCGGAGAAGTACCTTCGAGCTAGATCAATAATCGCCGGGTCGAGCTCCACGTAATCGACGCGCTCCAGGCTTGGGTGTTGCAGAACCTGGGCGAGGCTCCCATTGATCCCGCCGCCTATCAGCAGCACAGTCTTGGGCGAAGGGTGCTGCAATAGAGCGTAATGGACAGCTTCCTCGGCGGCTGACGGATCGGGAACGGTGAACACAACCAACCCGTTTTCGTACAGGCTACGGCTGGCTTCCGTCTCGACCACCGCCAGATTGCCATAAATCGAGTTACGCGTCGCCACCAAATGGTAGCCGCGCCACAGCTTGGCCAGCGAAAGGATTTCGAATCGAGGGCTGAGAATGGGAAAGACTAGAAGCGCAAAAGCCCCGAGCAGCACGATAGCGCTTACATGTCGTTGCCACACACGCTCAGCCAGGAGCATGCTGGCTGCCAGTAGATTGAGCAACCCCAGTACTGAAGCTATGGCGAAAGCATCGAGATAGCGGATTAAGAAGAAGCTCGCCACAAGGCCACCGGCGGCGGAACCCACGGACTCCAGCAAGTAAAGGGAACTCGTTCCCGCACCCGTGGTAACGCCCACTTCGTTCGTATAAAGGCGGCTGCCGGCGGCGAAGAGGCAGCCCGAGGTGAGGCAGAAAAGGCTAAGCGTCCCGAGAGAAGTCAGGAACATGGGACCAGGACCGAGTATTTCACCGGGAAGGGGTTGAAAGGCGCCCCTGCTGGCCCTCACCAACCACAGCGTGCTAGGGAATGTTACGAAGATGAGGATCTGCAAGCCTGCCACATGCCGGCGCGGCTTCTGTGCCCTTGCTTCCAGGCGGCCGAGGACGCTGCTGCCTACGGCTGTCCATAGCAGCCAGTTTGCCAGCATCAACCCGAGGGAAATCTCGTTGCCGTAAAAGATGACCATCAGTTCGCGCATCAAGACAATCTGCGCAATCATCGCTGTAAACCCGATGAGAGCGAGAACGGCACGAAGAACGGTGGGGTTCAGCGCGCTGGCGGTCCCTCGAATCCGCGGCTTTTCTGGCGCGTCCACTGCAACAATGCTCTCAGGAGAGAATCTTATGCGCCTGGGCGAGGCGCTCGGGGATCGACAAGCCTTGTGGGCAGTGGGGAAGGCATGCGCCGCAAGCTGAACACGAGCCCGCCTGTACCTCAAGCTGCGCGTAGAGCAGTTGAGCCAGTTCGCGTTCGTGGTAGTCCCTCGCGTACCTTTCGTAGCGCAGGATGTCCGCGATTGCCAGGCCCTTCTCGCAACGGGGCATGCAGTCGTTGCACAGCCGGCAGACCTCGCGGTCGGCGTACTCACTCATCTGCTCGATGGCGCGCGAGTCCGCGGCGCGCTGCGGCTTGCCCGCTCCAGAATAGGTGTCAACGAACTGGTCCAAATTCTTAATCTGGATCACCGCCGCACTCAACGGCGTAGCAGTCGTCAGCCAGCGGGCCAGGGCTTGGTGTGGGGAAGTGCCTTCCGGGAAACGCTTCATGAACTCGCGGTCGTTCTTCATTCGACTCGCTCCGCCCGTTGTCTTCATGGCTGTGGTGCCAAAGCCCTTGCGGCTGGCCTGGCTGACAAACTCGTTGATCCCAGGATTGTCCGCGAAGGTGAAAGCAAACTGTGCATGCTCGTAGACACCGTCGTTCAACACCGCAGTCAGAATCTCGTATGCAGGTTCACCGTCTCTGACTTTCCAGTTTCCCTGGTAGCTGTGCTGAGAAAGGCAGAGGTGGCGCACCAGTCCTTTTTTTTCAGGCGATCGTAGGCGCGGATAAAGCTGCGGTTGTTCTTCACTTCGGCTGCGTTGTGGTAGCCGAAGTGAACGTGCGCTTGCTCGTCAATCGCGCCCGTCTCGTGATTGCCGCGCACGCGGTCGCAGCAGACCTCGCAGTAGTGCGCGTCGCGGCTCTGGAGGATGGATCGTGGCAGCGTTTGCTTGTTCCATTCGTCTGCCTTATGCCAATAGTTGATGCCACAGAGCAGCCCAGCCTCTACGGCGGCGGCAGACCACGTGGCTGAGCCAATTAGCACAGACACTTCCCGGCCTGAGTTCGCGAACTTGCGGCGAGGAATGGGGCCGACTTGCTTGGCCGCCGCCTCGACTTGCTCCGCTGAGGCCTTACGTCCGCAGGAAATCGTCGTTGCGACAACCCCGGCAGATGTAACGATGAATTGGCGACGACCGATACGATGGTGATGCGACATGGAAGTGTCCCCCTTAATCCGTTTCTCCGTTATGTGACCCTCGAAACGTGAACCGTGTTCTCACTTTGCGGGGCTCGTACGGGCGACCCTTATGGTCGCCCAGGGCAGGCACAAGGCCTGCCCCTACAAGGGATATCGAGGGCGAAGCCCTTGGCCAGTTGGATCTAGGCTTTCACAGTCTCCGCTCGATGGCGCGTCCCAGCGCGACCAGCGCGTCTCGCACGTCGGGCGCGTCCTGATAGGCGACTAACCGCACAAAATAGAGTCCTTTCCGAAACGTCAGGCTGCCCGCGTATAGGCGGCCCCCGTCCCCTAGTTGAACGGTCTCGCTCCCCAACGCCGACTCGGACTCGAAGATACTCTGCGCACCCCCGGATGCCGACATGACGTAGACATCCGCCACCGCGTCGCTCTTTTCCCTATAGCGGTAGTCCGCGGTCAGCGTTTTCTGCACGCCGGCCTGAATGTATTTTTCGGCATCTCCGTCGATGTATTCCCACAGCTTGTCCGCCTGGAAGGTCCGGGTTTCCCCGGACTTCGTCCAGCCCGGAACTTCGTTGGATTCGGGAAAGAATGTGGCGAACCTGGGGACTGGCTTCGAACGGCACGCGATCACCACAGAGGCACAGAGACACAGAGAAAGGCAGAGGAAAAAAACAGAAGGGCCAGGACAGATGACAACCGCAGCTTCTCGTAAGTGGTTCGACTTGCCACGATTGGTCGATTCGAGGTTCATGCTCGAGGTCCCTCAGCGGTTTCTGTCTTTTCTCTGTGCCTCTGTAGTGAGAGGTCTCTCCTTCCTATCCTTTGGTCACTCGCTGCAGCAGAATCTGGTTTGTCGTCGAACGACTTTCACCGATGCTGGTGACGTAGACGGCGGGTTGATCTTTAACCGGGCAGGCAAACTCACAGGCCCCGCATCCCACGCAGTGGTCAGGATCGACATAAGGCTGTCGCACCAGCTTCACTTGGCCTTGAGCGTCTACCATCTCAGCCGGACGCAGGTAGATGGCTTTGGGCGAGGTCGGGCACCACTCCTCGCAGACAATGCACTCCGTGGCCATCGCCCAGGGCAGGCAACGGCCGCGGTCATAGAACGCGGTGCCCAGCCGGACCGGCTTCGCGTCCTGTTTAGCTGTGGCGGGCAGCCATGCCTTCTCCGCCTGGGTTATTTCCCAGATCGCGCCCGTTGGGCACACCTGGCCACACAAAACGCAGCTCGGCTCGCAATAACCGACCCGCGGCACCAGTACCGGCGTCCAAATACCCTCCAGTCCAGCTTCGGTTAAGGTAGGATGCAAGGCGTTCGTGGGGCACACTTTCATGCACGCATCGCAGCGGATACAGCGGGCGAGGAAATTCGCCTCATCGAGCGAGCCCGGAGGACGCACAAGGCGAGAGTTCTGCTCCGCCTTGAAGATGGTTGTGCTGCGGAGCACAGGGAGCAGGGCAGCACCGGCTCCAATGCTTGTCACCAACTTGCGGCGCTGTAGTTGCGGCCCTTCAACCGTGCTCCGAGTCTCAGGGAAGAAGCTGAATCGGAGGCCGCTTTCGGGGCAATCGCCAACGCAGTTAAAGCACAAGTGACATTCTGCCTTGCGCCACTTCGTCCCGCTTTGGGGGATCGGGTCGTCCCCACCTTGGCAATGCAGGAGGCAGCGGTTGCAATCCTCACACTGGCTGGGAGACTTTGCTAACCCCAGGATCGACCACCGGGAAACCACACCCAGCAACGCCCCCAGAGGACACAGCGCCCGGCACCAGAAACGCGTTACTCGAAGGTTCAACGCCAGAATGGCGAAGAAGACGACCCCGATGAAAAAGCCCTGCCGGAAGTGCGGCTGCCGGAAGCTGAGTACCGAGGTAGAGAGCAGGAATCGCAGAGCGTCAGCCACAAACCGCAAGGCCGGCGCGTCGGTTTGGTAGAGGGACTGGAACACCGCGGTAAGGGCGACGTTGATCCCTGGCAGGACTGAGAGTGAGAGGGAGCGAAAGAGGAGCGAGATCGGATCCATGAAGGTGAGCGCCGAGCCACCAAAGACGCTCGCCACCAGCAGGGCAAGGAGGATGTAGTATTTCAGCGTTTGCCATTTCTGGTAGCGGTTTGACTCGATCAATTGCAGGCCACGTTTCTTTTCGGCCTTCAAGCTGCCAAAGAAGTGGTTCAGCGTGCCCATCGGACACACCCACCCGCAAAAAAATCGCCCGAGAAAGAAGGTGGGAATAAGGATCACCAGACTCCAGAGAAGCCCCCGATAAAGGGCGCGCGAAGCAAGAGCATTGCTGACGGCCACCAGCGGGTCCGACTGGAGGAAGATGGTGGGGTAGGGCAGCGGCAGCCGGATGTCGCCACTCACGGCCTTGAGCGAGCCTCGGAACTCTGTCCCAAACAAATGGACAAGGAACAGCCCGAAGAAGAAGATTTGTGAGGCACGCCGTAACTTGGGAAGTGATCTTTGGCTCATGCCAGCTATACCTTCACCGTTTTCAGGCGCACTTTTTCGAAGTCCACGTTTCCCAAGCCGCGGGCGCTGGCCATTTTGAGATAAGGCAATCTTTGGTGATCCAGACCCCAATAGGCCCTTGCCGCATATGCATCAAGCGCTACGGGGTCGGTGCCCGCCAGGAGCGTCTTCTTCAGTTCCACGTCGCCTAAGCTTCCACCTGTTGGCCCATTGCGAATCAGGACGCGGTAAGCGTCGATGAGGGTCAGTGTCGGCCGCATGAAGCGAGCGAGATCCACCAGGCTTTCATGGATGCGCTGATGCAACCGGCTCCGCTGCCCACCGAGGATGCCGTACCAGTTCTTCATTCCAAGTGTGACGCCGGTCAGGCTATGGTGTTTGGCGACGGGTAGGTTAATCATCTTGTCGGCAGCCAGAAACGGCTCCAGCACCGGCCACGGACCGAGGCACTCGCCGCGCAGGTCGACTTCTTTGAAGTGCTGTTCTTCCGGCATGATAACGTCGGCTCCGGCTTCACGGGCTCCCTGAGCGATTCCGCTCCGCGCGAAACAGCGCCGAGGATCGTTGCAACTGACGTCGGTTACGATGACCTTCTTCGCTTCTGCCTCCAGGCACAACCGCACCATCTCCGCGACTATCCCAGGGTTGGTGTTTGCAGCCTGCTCGGGAGTGCGGTCCCAGGCGATGTTGGGCTTGACCACCACTACGTCACCTCGGCTGATGAAGCGACGGATGCCCCCCAATTCGTTTAGCGCATTGCGCACCAAGGCGCCTGGATCCTCACCTTGCGCCACCACGACTTCGGGAAGGCCCGGATCCGGTGGGACGGTGAAGTGGTGCTCGACTGCAAGGGCTTGATGCTCCTCCGGCCGACGCCTGCGTCCGCTCAGCCATAGCCCGAGTGCCCCACAGCCTGCCCCCAGCCCTCCTAAACGCAGCAGGTCAAGAAGCACGTCACGACGATGGGTCCCGCCGCCTTCAGAGTTCATAGAAACACCGTGGGGCCAACGCTCGAGGTGTCATCCGGTTCCGCTGTGCTGAAGGGAGGATCTCTTTGCCCAATTCTGAATGCGAACGCGAGATGCTGTGCCTACTTAGCATGACAGACTCACGTCTTTCCGCAGCCTGCTACCTCAGGAAGCAAGGTTACCGAACGGGCGACCCGGGGGCAGTGACGACAGTCACAGGCCGCTGTGATCGTGCGCACTTTGTTGGGTCGCGAGTGTTGGCTGAGCGTTCAGGCAGCTCGATAAGGCTCGCGGTAAGCCGCGCTAATCTATAGTTACGATGTGGATGAAAAAGAGGGGAGAGGCTGCTGACGAATCCGGAATAAAATGGTCCAGGACGAGACGACCCCGGACCACCGGTAAGAACCTAAGGGCGACTAGTAGGGCTGATCGGTGGCAGTTCCAGCCGCTGGTGGAGAGCATAGAGCACCAGTTCAAGGCGATCTGACACTCCCACCTTGTCGTAAATAGACCGCAGATGATTCTTCACGGTCTGTTCGGTAATGGAAAGGTGCCGGCCGATCTCGCGGTTTCTCCAGCCTTGAATGAGATAACTGATGATCATTCGCTCTCGAACCGTCAAGGTGTCGGCAGGGCGGCGAGGTCGCTCCTGCGTAGACCGCAATATCTCGGCCATTCTAGCGACCTGGCGCTTGGGCAACCAGACTTCGGAGTCCATCACTTTGCGAGCACATTTGACAAACAGATGAGGCCCAACTGACTTAAGGATCACCCCAGAGGCCCCTGTCTTGGTGTAGCGCAAGGCTTGTTCCTCGGACATGTCCGAAGCCGTGATGACAATCTTGCTCGACGGCAAAGCTTGGCGCAACTGCACCACAAGATCACCTAAACCTTCGGCCGCGATCTCGGCCTGTACAAACAGCAGATCCGGCTTGAACTGTGTCGACAGACGAGCTACCTGTTCGCTGTTTTCAGCCTGCGCCACCACTCGCAAGTCTTCCTCGGCGCCGAACAGCCTTCCGAGGCCGATTCGGAAGACCTCTTCTCGATCCGCGATTAAGATGCGGATCCGTTTGGTACGACTTCGCCTTGACTGCGTCGCCTTCATGGGCTCTGTCCTGAGGCGGGTTTATCCTGCGGCTTGGATGGCGGTTGTCATTGGAGTTCACGAGCTCAAATACAGCCTGTGGTCACAAAGCTCTGCCTTCGGTTGCAGGTGATATCGCCAGGAATAGGTTGCAGGAATTGCCGGAACCGGACCAACCTCGTCAGGCCTTATCCGACGCACGCCGCAATTCGTACTCATCAATGACGGCGGCGACCCCCATTGCTTCTCCAGGACCCGTGTGTCGCACTACCCGGCCCCTGCAGAAAAGCTCAACCCCTTTACCGGCATCGGACAGAAGAACCCGGCAGCGGACTGCCGTGTAAGGACGAAACCGCGTCGGCGTCAGCAAAAGCAGCCCATTGCTACTGAGATTCGCCGTGTTCGCCTGTGTTTCCCGATATCTCCCCGAAGCTGTCGTCCAGGCAATGAGCACCGGGAGCTTCATCGGGAGGCGGACTGCGGCGCGCTGGTCTCTCATGCTGACTGCACGCTAGCACATGCTTCCCTTACGCAACAAGCTCGCCAGCGTACCAGCACTTCCGTACTGGAGGTTGCCTCTTGCCCGCAGCCACTGTTACCCTTGCCAGTGAGGCCAGAGGGTTGTGACCCTCCGGACTCACTGTGGCAGCTCGTTTCTAACGGAGCCTGCCATCCCTAGTATCGACAACTATGAGGCTGACCATGAGACTGGGTGACGTTGCGTTGCGTCTCGAATGCAAACTTGAAGGCCCAGAAGACCTAGAAATTACGGGCGTCGCCGGGTTGGAGGAGGCTTCGGAAACCGAACTGACCTTTCTGGCTAACCCTAAGTATCATCGGAAGGCCCTCCAGTCGCGGGGCGCGGCTATCATCGTTGGCAGCCAGGAGGACTTCCCGAACCGCCCGCTCCTCCGCTGCCCGAATCCCTACCTGGCGTTCGGCCGTGCTTTGCAGCTTTTCGCGACGCCCGAAAGGCCCCCGGCGGGCATTCATCCCAGCGCGGTGATCGCCCGCAGCGTCAAGCTCGGCCGCCGCCCATCTATCGGGCCCTACGTGGTCATTGAGGAGGGCGCGGCTCTCGGCGATGACTGCATCCTAAAGAGCTTTGTGACCATCTACCCAGGGGCCCAGATTGGGCATCGTTTCTTTGCGCACTCCCATTCTGTGGTGCGTGAAAACGTGCGCATAGGTGACGATGTCATCTTACAGAACGGTGCCGTCGTGGGATGTGACGGCTTCGGTTTCGCGCGCGAGGAGGATGGTTCGTACTTTAAAATCGTGCAGCCGGGCAAGGTAGTTATTGAGGACTATGTTGAGGTGCAAGCCAATTCTTGCATTGACCGCGCCAGTGTTGGAGAGACTCGCCTCCGCCGCGGCGTGAAAGTCGACAACCTCGTCCAGGTTGGTCACGGCTGTGACATCGGCGAGAACACGCTGCTCTGTGGACAGGTCGGGCTGGCAGGAAGCACCCGGGTGGGGCGGAACGTACTGCTGGCTGGACAAGTGGGAGCGGCCGGACATCTTACTATCGGGGACAACGTCATCGCAAGTTCACAGTCCGGCATTCCGAGCGACGTGGAGCCCAGCCGCGTGATCTCCGGTTACCCCGCCATGGACAACGCCCGCTGGCTTAAGTGCTGTGCGGCTTACGCCCGCCTACCGGAGATTTATGCGGCCTTCCGCAAGGTCCGGCGTTATCTGGAGAAGATGGAGTCAGGTCACTGAGCTGCGTGGTTTTCCCCACCACCTACTTGGCCTCGCCTGACGGCGCAAGCCGGTTGTACTTCTTCAGCACTTCTTGGAGTTTGCCGTGCGGGATCGCTTCCACCGTGTGGTCGTCGATTCCGGTCATTGTCTCCGCTGCCAGTAGGGCGTTCACGATCGCTTCTTCTGTAGCCTCGACGGTAGCCTGAAAGATGGCATCCATCCGGTCGTTGGGGAACATCTCCAGCGTAACGATACCCGTGGGTTGGGCGGCGCCAGGGTTGGCGGTGGAAAAAGCAATGAAGATGTCTCCTGAACCGTCGCCCGAATAGCTTCCCGTCCGCGCCAGTCCCAGCGACGCACGCCGCGCCAAGCGCTTCAGCTGGTGGGGAAGGAGGGGCGCATCGGTGGCCACGATTATGATGATGGAGCCGGTGTCCTCTCCATTTGATCCCCTCGCCGCACCCCACACCCGGGCTCCCGGAATCTCACGGCCCACGGGAACACCGGCAATGCGCAATTCATCCCGGCTGCCGCAGTTACACTGCACCAACACCCCCACCGTGTACCCGCCGTCTTTCTCCGACAGCCGGCGGGATGCAGTGCCGATTCCACCCTTGAATTCATAACAGATCATGCCGGTTCCGCCGCCCACGTTGCCTTCCGGCACGGTGCCAGACGCGGCGGTTTGCAGCGCCGCAAACACGTGTTCCCTCTTGACGTGAAAACCATTTGTGTCGTTCAGAAAACCGTCATAGGTTTCTGCCACTACAGGTAGCGACCACCAGTATTCCGACTCGGCAGGCCGGCCATGCTCCACCCTCCAGGCGATCACCGAGTCTCGCACCGTTCCCACACTATGCGTGTTGGTTATCATCACGGGTCCTTCCAGGAATCCGGACTCTTCTACCCAAGTGGTTCCCGTCATCTCGCCGTTGCCGTTAAGAGAAAACCAGCCGGCGAAGACCTGGTCAGTCGACTGCTTGCCACGGGGCAGAATGGCTGTAACCCCGGTCCGCACCGGACCGCTGCCCACGATCAGTTTTCCGCTACCGGAGATCAACGTGGTGTGGCCTACCTCCACACCTTTGACGTCGGTGATAGCATTCAGTGGGCCGGGCGTCCCGTCGAACGGGATGCCCAAGTCGCGAGCCCGGGGTTTGGACTGAGCCACAGCCGGCGAGCGTTCTCCCTGCAGCCCCAGGAGGGCGGCAAGCACAAGAAGTGTCGAAACGCGCTTGTGAATCGTCATTCCTTCTCCGGTGGGCTCCCATGGTAACACCGAGTGGCAGAAGCCGTCGAATGATTCGCGCTCGCCTGGCGCAACCTTAAGCCATTCGTTCTCGGACCCGGACAGCGAAGAGGGCTCCGAAAAAAAGTACCCGCCGTCGTAGCGGGTCAATGATGTCCTGTGCGTCCAGCGACTGCAGGGCCTTTTGAACTGTGGACGCGGGTCCCAGACCGTGTTACTGGCACACGACCTCGGAATAAAGCCCCTCCGCACCACGTTCTGCGAGAGTCTGCAGGACCGCCCGTTGCCGCGACGCGCGTTGTTCCCAGAGGCGCTCGTAATACTGGGCGTGGCTGGCGACCAGTGGATTACCTACGTACAGTTAGTCCACGATATCGATATCGAAACCGTTCACGCGGTGTTGGAAGCCGACAAAATGCCCGAAGTACGGTGATGTAACATTGTTGTACACGTCCAGTGGATTCGAGTGATTTGTAAGGTTGAGTGAATAGATCCCGAAGCGCAGTTTCCGATTTTTTATAGTGCCGAGGAAAGGCAGGCGCAGAGGGAAGTCACGGTACACCTTCAAGTCGAGGGAGAAGAAGCTCGGGAAGCGTTGACTATTGGCCCCGCCCACGTAGCTCTGATAGGTGTTGACATTCGAGTACGGAAGTCCGGAGTGAACATCTACGACTGGGCTCAGGGTAAAATCCCGAGGCAAGCCAATAATGCTCCAGCTCACGAGCCGGTTAGGAACGTTCGCAGCCAGGTTGCTGGTGACATTAGGAACAATCACCGGCGTTTCAAACGGCACGTAGAGGTTAGACAGAGTATTTAGGTCGCCACGCGCCTGGCTCCGAACGTAGGACACATTCAGCTCGCTCCGTTCGCCAGCCTTGTAGTGGACCGTGGTCTCGAACTCGTGATAAAAGGAACTGCCGGTGTTAGCCAGCCCCAGCAGCGAACGCGATCCGGACGTGGCGGCCAAAGGAGTCACGAAGTAGAGGTCCTGAGTATGACTGTAGAGATAGCTAACCCGGACCATGACATTACGCCGAATCTCCCGGTCAACCTCAAAACTCGCAGTGAAATTGCGTGGGCTAATGCCAAGATTGTGGCCTGTTTGGACGAATCCGCCACCGGGAAGTTGGGTAACATAGGCGTTTTGAAAGATCACCGGTGGGGCGATCAGCGACCCGTTCGAGCCGTAGAGGCTCACAACGCGCTCGGGGTTGTTGAGGAAGTCCCCAGCTAACAGTGGGACCTGGGCGTAGAAGAGGCCGGCGCCGCCTCGGATGACCGTCTTGTGATCCTCCCCCGGTGCATAGACGAAACCCGCTCGAGGTGCGAACGCAGCCGAGCGCCCGATCGACTGGGTTGAGAAGCGCCCACCAAGATTCAAGCTCAGACGGTCGTTGATCCTCCAATCGTCCTGCAGGAACTCCGCCACTTCTGTGTCCTGAGCGCTGAGACGACCACTGCCCTGAAAGTTGATCTGTTCGGCGACCGATCCGGCCTGCGTGATTAGCTGAATGGGATGGGACTGGTATGTGCCGCTGTACGAGCGATGATTGTAATCGACGCCGACCCTCAACTGATGACGGCCATGCCATTCCTTCAGCGCGAACTGGTAGACAGGAAACAGTTCAATCTGATTGGCGGACCTCTTCCAGGAGTCAAAGAAGTTGCCGCCCCATCCCTCCGGACTGATCACCATGTCCTCCGGGCCTTGGCCGTGGGCATTGCTGTCGAAACGGGTGTATCGAAATACCGTTCTCAGGAGCGCCCCGGAGCTGAACTGGTAGGTGTCGGCAGCCCCGACGGACACTCCTCGCTGGCCGTCGTCGGACGAGGCCGTCTGCGGCACCAGCGCGCTGATGTCAGCGAACTGTCGGCGGTTCGAGAACCCGTTCACACTTACCGTCAGGAGGTGCCGAGGAGACAGCACCGCCTGGAAGTTGGTCAGCGAGTCGAAGCCTTGCGTCTTGGTTTCGTTATCAGGCCAAGCCAGGCCACGAACCGGATTCTTTCGCACCTCATAGGTA